>ENA-UZWU01001372-UZWU01001372.1-metagenome-genome-assembly--contig:-Day-4--1m-contig-1372_pt1 | contig 41543 bp, 34 predicted proteins | sample MGYA00260345_ERZ794905 | MGnify/ENA metagenome assembly ERZ794905
GTATCGTCATTGGCGCTCGTAGTGCCATCTTCGCCCCGCTCACCGACCTGGGGCTCATCATTGTCGATGAAGAACACGAGAACTCCTATAAACAAGACAGCGCCCCACGTTACAATGGTCGAGACCTCGCCGTGCTGCGTGCTCACTTCGAGCAGGCAGCCGTATTGCTTGGCTCTGCTACCCCGTCTCTAGAATCTTTTCACAACACCGAAACCGGCAAATACCATCTACTCACCCTTGCAGAGCGTGCCGACGGACAATCACTACCGATTATTCGCATTGTCGATATGCGCATCGAGGGCAAAAAAAACAAAGGAGGACCTGCCATTCTCTCCGATCCGCTGCGTGGCCGCATGGAGGCCAAGCTAAACGAGGGCGAACAAGTCATCCTGTTTCTCAATCGTCGTGGATTCGCCCGCTCCATTCAATGCCCAAGCTGTGGACACGTTTGCGAATGTCGCCATTGTGCCATTCCGCTCACCTACCACCGAGCTGACGACCGGCTGATTTGCCACATGTGTGGTCATCAAGCACTTCCACCAAAAAAATGTCCTGAGTGTGGCGACGCAGCTATTCGCAGCCAAGGCTACGGCACTGAGCAGGTTGAAAGTGTGATCAAAAAAGTATTTCCACAGGCACGAGTCGCCCGCATCGACACCGACACCATGCGCCGAAAAAACGCCCTACGTGATACTCTACAAAAATTCCGCCAACGCAAAACTGATATCATCATCGGCACTCAGATGATCGCCAAAGGCCTCCACTTTCCCAACGTCACCCTCGTAGGAGTGCTCAACGCAGACCTCGGTTTGCATGTACCAGATTTTCGCGCTGGCGAGCGCACCTTTCAGCTCCTCACCCAAGTCGCTGGACGTGCCGGACGTGGCGAGCTCGAGGGCGAAGTCATCGTTCAGACATACACACCACACTCCCCCTCCATTCAATTCGCCCGCCATCACGACTTCTGTGGCTACGCCGACCAAGAGCTCGACTTCAGAAAACAATTTGGCTACCCACCCTACAGCCACTGCGCTGTGATTCAAACCCGCTCTAATCACGAACGCCGCGCTGAGTTCACCTTGGAGAACCTTCACAAACGGCTCAAAAGCAGCCTTCCCGCCGGCATGGTTCTCCACGATCCACTACCCGCCCCCATCACCAAAGCGCACGGTCAATACCGTTTTCAACTCATGATGCTTGCCCCCTCAGCCAGGCAACTTTCCCACCACATTAATAGCATCCTCGCACAAACCCCACCACCCGAGGATGTTACCATAATCTTTGACATGGACGCTATGGGGTTCTGAATAAGGATTCTGAACAACCTCATTTTGGTATTTAGTAATTAGTCTTTAGCGTTTACAAAAAACACATGGCCTTTCTGGAGCTTAATAACATCAAGACCCACTTCCCTGTGTCAAAGGGAGTATTGATACGCAAAGTCACAGACACCATCAAAGCCGTCGACGGCATCGACTTGAGCATCGAAGAAGGAGAAATCCTCGGCCTCGTCGGAGAATCAGGCTGTGGTAAGTCCACCCTGTCACGCACCATCATGCAGCTCATCCCTGCGACAGAAGGCTCCGTCATTCTCAAAGGCGAAAACCTCTCCTCCTTAGCTCGCTCCGAAATCAGACGTCGCCGGCTCGACTTTCAAATGATTTTCCAGGACCCCTACGCATCTCTCAATCCACGGATGACCATCAACTCCACCCTTGCAGAGGCTATTACCCAAAGACACAAAAAGCTGAAAACAGCTGATCTTGACGGCAGAATTGCCCAACTCATGGAACGCGTTGGCCTTGATTCAGGCTTTAAACAGAAATACCCCCATGAGTTCTCAGGTGGTCAACGCCAACGCATTGCCATCGCACGCGCGCTGGCCCCCGAGCCCAAGCTCATCATCGCAGATGAGCCCGTTAGTGCCCTCGATGTATCGATCCAGTCGCAAATTCTCAATCTCCTTCTCAAGCTCCGTCACGACCTCAACCTCACCATGATCTTCATCTCTCACGACCTTTCCGTGGTTCGCTATATTGCCGACAATATCGCCGTCATGCATCAGGGAAAAATCGTCGAATACGGTAATGCCGAGGATGTTTTCAACAAAGCACAGCACCCTTACACTCAGAAACTCATCGAGGCCATCCCGCACATCAAAAACATCGCCTAAGCCAACAACTTTAGTTACCTTACGTTTATCGCAAAACACATGCATGGGCTATTTCAATTTAGTTTAACGCATCCCTCACCTTTCCAGCCATGAAATCAAAACCACTAGTCATCGCCATCTTCGTTCTGACTGCCGCCCTTCTGATCGGTTTTTACGGCACCCAAAGTAACGACTCGGAAAACAACTCAACTGGAAAAACTACAGCACAGCATGAGACAGCTCGATCCAGCACCTCGGAAGCCAGAGACAACCGTTCGACATATCAAAGTGAAGAGGCCAGCAACCAATTACTTGAGGAAGAAATACCCGAGAAATACGCTGCAATGTTTCGTAAATACCTCGGTGATGACTCTATCTCCATTGCCAACGCCTCCGAGGGTCTTTTAAAAATAGCCGCTGATCCAACAGCCCCTATTAATGCTAGACAAGATGCACTTGAGCACGCCCTCAACCTTACCAATGACACCGACTTTGAAAACATTAATGCGGCCCTTAGCACCCAAGAGAACACTGTCCCCGAACCACTCGTCCAAACAGTTCTGGATGACAGCTACAATCGTGAGCATTCGACCCAAGTTGAAACAGCCTACCAAATTATCACGAATAAATATTCAGAAGAAATAACGGAAGAGGCGATTGAGTTACTTGAGTTTCATACCGACGAAAACCACGGTGACGATACAGATGCATGGATTCAAGCTGTGGAAAGATATCGTCTAGGTGACCGGCCCATCGCTGAAGAGTTCACAGAAAAGGAATGAGCCGTAATCAGATCACGTTCGTCTTATTCACCAAACTTTTAAATGGGAAGTCACAACAGCAAACCTTCAAAAGCCGCTATCAGCGATTACTCTGCATACGCTGCATACAGAGTAACTGAAGCGATTCTCAGGCTCTTGCCCATGGAGGTAGTTTGTATTGTTGGTTCTTGCATGGGGCAAATTGCCTATTTCTTGATGCCACTTAGGCGAGCCATCGTAACACGCAATTTACGTATAGCTTACGGCAAAAAAATACCTCTGCGGCGAATTAAATCCTTAGCCAGGAAAAATTTTCGCCACACAGGTTCTAATTTGATTGCCAGTATTCCAGCATCCGTCATCAGCAATGAAGAACTGAAACAGCGTGTCGAAATCGAGGGGCTAGACAATCTACTTAAAGCACTCAAACAAGACAAAGGCTGTATTTTACTGCTGGCGCACATGGGAAATTGGGAAATACTAACTCAGTTAAAGATACTTGTTCCTGAAATCGAATCACTAGGCTCGCTCTATCGCCCTCTAGACAACCCCTTGTTGAATAGGCTGATTAAACGACGTCGCCAAAGCAAAGAAGCTAAATTGTTTAGCCGCGATGACGGCTTCAACAAACCAATCAAACACATCAAAGCCGGCGGCACGCTTGGATGCATTGCAGACCAAAATGCTGGCAAACATGGCATGGCAGTTCCTTTTTTTGGCAAACTCTCATCAATGACAAATCTGCCAGCACTTCTGCACCGCAAAACCAAGGCCCCTATCATTCCTTTATCTATGTGCATGACCAAAAAAGGTTTCTGGAAAGTAGTCTTCAAGCCCGTGATCAGCATTTCCGATGAAGCTAAAAAGGACACCTATCAAGTTACTCTTCGATGTGCTCAAGCCTACGAAGACCTTATGTCTGAGAGTCCAGCCGACGTACTCTGGATGCACAATTACTGGCGTGGAGCAAAGCGAGCAGCTCTAAAAATAAGGGGGCAGATACCCAGAAAGGCTGAAATTTATACCCCACCTTATAAGAACCCCTTTGAAGTAATCATACACACAGGCAAAACGATTACTGACGATCAATTAGCCAAGACGTTAGCCTTGTTTTGTAATTACCGGAGCGACGTTCGCATCACACTTGCAGGATCACACCACGAGTTTCCTGGTTCGGATGCCTGCCTTGTTATCGATACCCTTGACCCCTGCCACCTTCAGGCCAACTCTCTATCAAGATTACAAGATTCTATGTCGTCTCCATTCGACTGTGCACTTGACCTATCATCGGATGGCGCGTTCAAAAAAATATTTGCCCAAGCAGGCATCGCCCCATATTTCGCACTCATTACCCCCCCTAGATCCAAGGGTAAGAACAGTCACAAGATTACTACACCATCATCTTACAAACAAAGCTTGGAATATTTCTTGGAATGTATCACTCCACAATCATAATCATAGAAATTGAATATTATTGACCCTTCACGGTGCATAATTAGAAGTTCGATTTCAAGATACGCAAAAGACACACAGTTTCTACCGACGAAGTGATTACTATTACATCAGAAGAGCTCGATTACATATCTAGAGACGGGCAGGCCATTGACAACAAGGCCGGCTATCCAGCTGTCGTACTTCACCCCGACGGTACGGTAAGCAAATTCTGGGCACGCAAAAAGAAACTAATTTCATCTGCTACCCTGCTTACATATTCTTCTCGATTTGTTAAAAACGCCGCCGAACTCAGCCGGCGCGGCATTGTCACCCCCGAAATCATCTCACACACTGCAGTAGAAAAAAGTCATATCAAGATAGTTAAATACCGATCACTTCCTGGCAAAAGTATTCGTGAACTACTCAAGAATGATCCTCAGCAAGTTAATATCACTAACCTATGCCAATACATCTACAAATTGCACGACAAGGGCATTCTATTTAGGGGTATACACTTGGGCAATATTATCCAGGCACCCGACCAACAAAATTACGGGCTAATCGATTTTACCGATGTGAAGTTTTACTCCAAAGCCCTCTCACTTAGGCGCCGAGCAACTAATCTGTCCACCCCGTTACGATATGAGGAGGATACAAAGCGCATCGCAACGGCTGGCCTGCCTGATTTAGCTGAAAGCTACCTCAAAATACTCTCAGCCAGCAAATCTGAGGAGCAAAAATTCAGGCGACAAGTTACTCAGCTCATCTGAGAGCAAAACACCCCAGGCAGCGTCATCGGCTTACCTCTGTGACGCTGGTAAAATTTCCCAGCTCTGGACAACACACTGGACCAAAGCCTGGGTTGCTGACTTATCTGAATCCGCCAATCGGGACCTAAATACTCTCTGAGAAAACTAACGATATCTCGATCTGATATATCGCAATCTATTGCTGAGAACAGGAGGGCACCGAGATCCTTAACTAACCACCGCCTGGGAACAGCACTTCTGATTTGCGCTCGGTGCAGGTCTATTAAAGGCAACTTGAAATCTTCATCGGGTGTCCAGTCTGACCAGTCACGCCCAAGAATATGAAAATGGCATAAATAAAAATCACGATGATTCATGCCTGCGGCGTGCATTCTTCTTGCCGCATCAGCAACCTTACACAGGATTTTTCTTCTCAGTATCATACGCGCACTGCCTTTCAATCCTCCCATGTCTTTCAAGAAATCTTCAACTTCTACCAGTTCATCTAGTGCCTCCATGATCACAAATGATTCAATATGCGCAGGATTCCAGCCTCGCAAACCCTTGCCCACGATTTTGACCGTATCCACCCCCTTATTCTCGAGCACTTTAACCGCTTTCCATTCATTGGAAGCATTGGTTATGGGCATCCGGAAGCTACTGAGGTTTTTAAATACTTCCCTCCAGCCGATGCCCGTATGAATTTTAGCAAAGTATGCGCGACCACAATAATCAAACCGCAGGGTCCTACGCCCTTCCTTAGCTCGGTAAATTTCTCCGTCCAGTGCCAACACCTTGCCAAAGGCATCATTACACGACGAATCGTCCAAAAATTTGCCGCGTATGTTTGCAGATAGCTCAATCATTTACGAAAACATCACAACTTACATCATCACTAGGGTCAAGCGCTACTTAGTGTCGACTAAATGTATCGATATAACTAACCGCACTTTCCATACCAGTGTATAAATCCTCACTGGATGCGTAGTTCAAAGCACTCTTCATTCGATCTTCCCAAGATTCTGTCAATAACTCAGTTAATGCAGTATTTAGAGCCCCCTGATTAAATGGTGAAGGCAACACGCAACCCGATGCCGATGCATCTACATGATTGGCAAAACCACATCGGTCAGTGCATAAAACGCCTGTTCCTGCACTTATTGCCTCCAATAACACAGTGCCGGTATTTTCACTGCGAGCCGGGTGGATTAACAAATCTGCTCCAACCATCAACTTCCATGCGTCATCTCTTCCACCCAAAAAATGAACTCTGTCATCTATGCCAAGCTTCTTCGCAAGTGCTTGATATTGGTGAGTTTTACCGGCCCCAGCCACATACAACTGGCATTGGTTTACGGCACATGCATGAATAGCACGATCCAACCCTTTAGTAGCATAACCAGAACCAACAAATAGCACTACCGATTCATCACACCATTCCTCACTCACACGCACTTCTTGCCGCAGAGAAAGCTTGCCTTCAAAACTCAAGTCTCTCTTTTGAATACAGGGAGGCAACACCAGCATCCGACTAATTTCTGTATTATATATCCTCTGATATTCAGGTATTTCCATTGCCGTTAGTAGAAGTAACTTGACCTTGGCGCCTTGAGAAAAAAGATGCTTTTCGAGCCTATAGCTGTGCCTGTATCGCGGCGTAAATCGATACCAAAAGGGTTTGTTTCTCCTGATGCGTACGTCATAGCATGGGTCAGCAGCGTAGTAAAAATCCATCGCCGTAGCGAGTCGGCTAAAACCGACTACACAGGCAAAACCTTCTTTTTTCAACCAACTACTCACATCTCGATCGTAACGTTTGTCCATCGCCATGTTACTCAGCCCATTGTTTCCCAGCTCAACAACGGTGACACCTTCAGGCTCCCCCCCTTCCCAACTGCGTGCAGCAATACTGACATCATGACCATGAGCAACTAAGCGCAAGGACATCTTAAAACAATCACGTTGCAATCCACCATAAGGGAAATAATGTTGAAGAAGCAGAGCTATTTTCATGGTTTGGTATTGTTTAGCATCGATGGAGGGTGACTAAAGCGTTGTTAGTGTAAAATACTTATGATCAACCCTTGAAGCTTATATTCGTTGAGTGATATTCACTCACTGTAATAAATCCTAGCATGACCACGAATTTTTGATCATCAACCAATATGATCGTCAATTTTAAGAATTATTCATAAGGCATTGTTGCGAGTCAGGAACTACTCGTAGACATAACCACACATTGCACGCCCTCTCACCTTTTCTCCTTGTATTAATAGCAACAAATACCCTTGACCACTGGCTACAAACTCGAATAATTCTGTATTATTTCATCACTATGTCATCCACAACATTCACGGACCCAGAATGGGAAAAAGTCTTTCAAGAAGCCAATTACAAAAGCTTTGATGACTGGTGGAACGCCGCACAGAATCTCGTTGAAGTTGGTAATTTCCGTGGTTCTGACGAGCAAACATCCTGGAGCCATGTCTCGAGAATTAAAATGCCTGATGGTCGCACGGTTTATTTAAAGCGGCAACAGGACCACTTCCCAAACAATCTCATACTGAAGGCTCGAAAAATCCCTACTTTTCAGATCGAATGGCTAAATTATCAAAAGCTCAAAAATGCAGGAGTGCCAACGCTCAACATAATACATTTTGCCAACAGGAAAATAAAAGGGCACACACAGTGCATTCTTATATCCGAGGAGCTTGAAGGCATGACCCCTATTGACGAGCTCGTCAAATACTTCACAAAAAACGGATGGCCCAATCGTAATCAAAGATTAGCGATTCTTGATGTCATCGTTAAAGCGGTCAAATCCATGCACCATGCTGGGCTAATTCATAACGCACTCTATGGCAGACACATTTACATCAATATTCCGATCATCGACGGATCTGCTCAATTTCCAAAAAATTACCAAGCTCGTCTCATCGACCTCGAGCGTACAAAGGCTGTCGGCAAAAAATCTTCAAAGCTAATCAGAAACGATATAGAGAAAATGTTTCGCCGAATACCAAAGTGGCCAACACGTGATTGCCTATGGTTTTTCAAACAATATCTCGGCATTCGCAAACTTACACCTGATGCAAAGTCCATTGTTCGCAAAATTGCAATTACTCGCCAATAAGTTCTATTCTATCTCGAAACAACTTAACGAGTTCTGGGAAGTTTGCCCAATTACGCATGAATCGAGATAAATCCTTTGCCTGCTCCTGGTTGTAGTAATTCATCGAACGATGGAAAACGAGGCTGTCTAAGTCGATCAACTGTAGCACTCCAGTGTCATCAAAGATGAAGTTGCTAGCCTTCATGTCCCCATGCACGGCCTTCATCGCATCTAATTGATCACACAAGCTCACGAACTGGCTTGGGATACTGTTACAAGAATCTTTTATGACGTCATGACTAAGCTGATCTAACGGTTTGCCCGTAATTTTTTCCATCACTAGGTATCCCTTACTCAAGAGCAAGCCGGATTTGAGCAGCAGACAAGCTATAGGCTTGGGAGTTGCTACTCCAAAGAGCTTCAAAATATGACCATTACTCCAGCTCACCAAGGCTCGAGGGGTAATGAAGCAATGGGTCATCCTATAAATTAACGATTTCTGGTTATATCGTTTAAGTATGTATGATTTCCCATTTACCTCTACATCTACCACCGAGCACGTTCGGCCATCTTTGACCATATCGGCCCCATGTCCAAAAAACTGATCAGGGTCACTCAGAAGCATCTGTCTAAGTTGCGAATCAATTGCGCTGCAAGCAATCCACTTTTTCCCGCTACTATTGAAACATTCAAAATCACTACAGGCGCGGCGAGTCTTTTTGTAGTAATGCAAAACTCGCCTTCGAATCTTAACCGGAATTAATTGGTCAATCATCGGTAACTCGTGACTGTACTCATTTACCAGTATTTCATCATAAAGTGAGCGAAACGTTAGCGGTATATTAGCAGATAAGCACGACATGTTATCAACACGCGCTGCTGTATTCAATGGTGCTTTGCTGAAGACAAAAGAACCAGCATCCAATATCCAAAGTTTCCCATTACTCCATAAGTAATTGCCTAAATGATCATCGCTCTGGTAGCACCCATGTTCATGCTGCATGGCATGTATTCGAATCAATTGTCTGAAGGCATTTTCTCTGCCTTCGGCATCGGCATCTAAAATATACTTACCAAGAATCTGTCCATTCTCGATAAATTCATATACCACTAATATCTCACCCGCATCTGTGCTTGCCAAAAAAAGTGGGGTCGCGACACCGAGCCCCGCAGAATATAGCCTATTAGCCTGTTGCCATTCAGCATTAACATCTCGCTGTTGCTTGGTGTGAGCATCATAGACCTTCAGCAAAACAGCTTTACCGCAGCACCGCCCCTCCCACACTGATCGACGACTAGGAAGATACCTTAATCGAGTAACAGCTTCGACTTCGCACTGATGACCTGGCGAATAGTCTGAGCCCACCACAAGTACGATATTGACACTGTATTTCTTCATCTGATGGGTCATGTCAGTCTCTGGAATGATTTTGATGGATAGGATTCATCTCAAAAAAAGCCATGCAAATGAGTTGTTACTTTACCGCCAGCCGCCCGTGACTGATGTGAATTAGAACAAATTATTATTCATCACACCAGCATCGACACCAATATTTTTAGGTATAAACGCATTGTCACTTACATGATTAATTGTCAACGACCTTTTCAATTACGAAACTTGAACACACTTAGAGAGAAAAATCAATCCATAGTAAAGCTTAGCCATCCATGAGAGACATCAACGAATCATTCCTGAAGACTTCTAGTAAGACACTCTATGTTAGTCTTACGACAATCAAAACATGACTCCAAAGTGCCAGTGCATGGAAAAAACACATGGTGGATTACGGCGTCATAGAGCATACCAACCTCTGGGGGGCGCCATACCAGCTTTCTATCATCAGCCTTGTCATAAATACTCAAATATGGTTTTGTGAGTTGTGGCCGAGAAACCAAGAATTTCCTGCATCATCAGCACCTATTCAGATATCGAATTTGTTGAGAAAAAAATCAGTGAAATTCAAAAACAAACTATCTTTAAAGAAGCTGAGTTTATTTTTGTAGAGACCAACTCTCCTGAGCGGGAGCGCGATGTTATTGGCCCATATACGGAGAAGTTTCCAAACATTCGCCTAATCACCAGAGACGAGAGGAAGACACTCTACGAGGCATGGAATCTGGGTTGGCAAGAAGCAACCGCTGATATTGTTTGCAATAGCAATATGGATGATGCCCTACACCCTCAATGTCTGGAGTATGTCGTGGCCAAAATGGATGCCGATCCCAGCATGGATTTATGCTCTGTGATGATAGCATACCAAAATCAGGAATCACCTGGATCAATGGATAGCTTTGATCTTAATCGCCTTAAAAAACTAAAAATTGGACGTCGCCCGGGGCCTTTCTCAGCATGGCGCAAGAACATTGATCAGAAAATAGGTATGTTCGATGAGTATTATAAAATAATGGGAGATATGGATTTCTGGTCCCAAGCTGCACACAATAAGCTGAATGCCTCACTTATAAAAAAAGTTCTGTATCTCTACACGGTTGCACCCACTCAATTATCTAAACGATCTGATAACAGTGCAGAAAAAACACACGCCGCACAAAAAGGCATCACCATGGACTGGCATCCCAAAGTAGCACGCGAAATACTGTTGCATCGTAAGATTTTCAAAATTTTACCAATCCCCTACCTGATTAAAACATAGACACCTTGGGGTAATATCATGTTTTGTGAGCTGCTTTAGTCATCAAGCTTACGTTTGCGATATTCGATTACAGCATCTGCCAATTCTGCTAATTGCGTATCTGTCACACAACAACCCAGATAGCATGATAAAAAATATTTACGTTCATCCTTGGTGCAATTTCGCCATGCTAAATGATCCAGCGTGGCAATATCTTTAATCACGCCATGGTTTTGCCTCAACCCACCTGTCTTATCGAAATACCCATTTGGGCAATCAATCCAAAAAATCTCCACATCATAATTACCTCCAGCCACATATCTTACGAGTATGTTCCGCCACTTTAAATCATCATGGTAAAAATTATGGTCATGTATTTTTTTCGTATTATGAGCCAGCGATTTGATTATATTTCTGCGGATAAGTAACTTTGTTTCGCTTGATAAATCATCTAACTCAAGATCTCGAACGAAATGATCTAATTGCTTAGCCCCCATTATCTCACGTGTGATAATCATACAATTTCTGGGAATCCCTAAAAAGTTACGGTATTCTCCTTGAGCAATCGGCTCGCATGCAGGGATTCCTATCTTATGAAAAAACAATAAATTAGAGAACTCACCCTTTGATCGTGTTTCTTTCAATATTCGGGACAAACTTCTTTTAAGTCTTCGATAACCATAAAGCTTAAAATAAACTGACACCTCACCCTCTACAGGGTCGTTTAGCACCCCCTTAACCACTTTCGAGCGCCTGCGCTGATCTTTGCCTAGCGTGATACCAAAATGATGACTCACGCTTGCAAATGGGCGCATTTTGTCGACAAAAGAAAATAATTTACGATGTTTGTTTTCAACATGCAAAGATTCACGCATACCATGTTGGTAACATAAGCTTATTACAGCAGCAACCAATTACCGCCATTGTTGATTCCTCTAATCATTCAAAATAAATCAACGCAACCACAGAAAAGACAGTCATCATAATGGTTGAAAGTTACCGGTTGCCAAAACAGATCAAATTTAAGAGAACACATTTAGAATTTTTTCAAACTGGCACCTCAAATTTTGCAACGCACCATCAATATTATTGCCCGCACCAATGGCGTCGGCTTAGATCGTGATGTGGATTTACTCCACAGCATTCTCTCTACCGCTGGCTATGATGTCACAATCTCACACTGTCGCAGCATATCTCCCATGCGTTCACTATTCCCTGGTGGCCCTCGTTATGATGCCAACATCTTCATCGAACGAATCTTTGCTCGCTGGTTGCACACAGCCAAAAGTAATCTTCTCATACCAAATCAAGAACGCTTTCCACACCGCCACATCAAGTTTCTCAACAAGATTGACCATATTCTTTGCAAAAGCCAACACGCTAAGCAAATATTCTCCCAGCTTGGACACGCAACTCATTTCACAGGGTTCACATCCTCAGATCTTTTTGATGGAAGCATACAACCAGACTACCAATCTTTTTTGCACCTGGCAGGTCGCAGCACCCTCAAAGGCACAGAGACAATTCTTGATCTGTGGAAAAAACACCCCGAATGGCCGACGCTAACCCTGGTGCAGTGCAAAGAAAACGCTCCAGACAACGTTCCCGCAAACATTCAGCTCATAAGCGAGTATATTCCACATAAAGACATCAGAAAAAAACTCAACACCCATGGTATTCACCTCTGCACTTCACTGTCTGAAGGCTGGGGTCACTACATCGCAGAGGCTATGAGTTGCCGCGCACTTGTGGTTACTACTGACGCTCCTCCCATGAACGAACTCGTCACACCAGCCCGTGGCGTAACCATCCCCTACCATCAGTCAGAGCCACGCCACCTTGGCGTGAATTTTCACGTTGATCCCAACAAGCTTGAGCAAAATATCCAGCAATTATTATCAATGTCGGAGGATAAAAAAACCGCTATTGGAAATAATGCTCGCACTTGGTTTAAAGAAAACGAAAATATATTTCGCCGTAAGTTCACCCAGACTCTTGAAAAGATCTTAAAAAGTTAGCTCGGCCATGTCATTTGATTTGCAACAAACGGAGCTGATTCTCGGAAATTCTAACCCCCGCTTTTCTGGGGTTACATCGACAATGCTTCAGGTGCTGCGGCATCAAAAAGAAATGATCAATGTCGCAGTCTTAGGCAATCATCATCTGCCCGCGGATGTAACAACCATTAAATTTCGCGACCTCATTAAAATATGTCGGAAAACTCTTCCAGACGGAAGGTACCGAGTTTTTCATGCACGCCGTAATGACGAGCTCATACAGGCGCTTATACTCAAGAAATGCTTTGGTGCTAAAATACGCATAGCATTCACATCAACCGCCCAACGTGAACATAGCTGGATCACTCGTTACATGATTCGAAAATCGGATGCTATCATCAGTACTTGTAACGCAGCTGCCGATTACATCAAGGGAGGCGCAGACATTATCATTCCTCATGGTGTTGATCTCAACACATACTATCCATCATCAAATCGAGACAAGCTATGGAAAGAATTAAGTTTTCCAGGTAAATTTGGTATTGGTATATTCGGACGTGTTCGCAAACAAAAAGGCGTAGACTTACTCATACGAGCAGCCATCCCACTACTAAAAAAACATAGTGATTACACTGTCATTGTATGCGGTGAAACAACAAAAGATCATCTACATTACCAAAATAATCTGAAAGCAGACATTGAAGAAGCTGGTTTAGCTGACCGCTTCATTTTTCTGGGTAAGCAACCTTTCTCAAAATTACCTGAGCTGTTTCGCGCCATGAGCATTGTCACAGCATTAAGCCGCAACGAAGGCTTCGGACTTACTGTTCTTGAAGCGATGGCGAGTGGAGCCGCGGTTTTGGCATCAGAGGCTGGTGCATGGCAAGACATCGTGAGAGACGGTATAGACGGGCACATTGTTCCGTGCAATGACCTTGAAACAACTCGAAAGCAACTTGAGCTAATGATGCTTGAGAACAGTAAAATTGATGAAATGGGTAACCAAGGGCGTCTCCGTATTGAGCAACATTATAGCCTCGAACATGAAGCCCGCAGGCTGACTAACTTTTTAAAATCCTTGGCGATCGTAAAGTGATTTATAGAGCTCGCTACTTGAGTAGACCTCATCATGTGATCCGTCGGCAATAACTTGCCCCTGATCAAAAACCAAAATACGATCAGCTATCTTTATCGTACTGAATCGATGCGCTATAATAAAGGTAGTTCTCCCCTTGACCAAACCTTCGAGCGCATCTTGCACGTTCGCCTCACTCTCAGTATCAAGTGCCGATGTCGCCTCATCTAATATCAGTATCGGAGCATCTTTCAAAAAGGCTCGAGCTATCGCAATGCGTTGCCTCTGCCCCCCCGATAAACGCGTGCCTCGTTCACCGACTAAAGTCTCATAACCCTCACTCAGCGTATTAGTGATGAAATCATGAGCATGTGCCTTTTGGGCGGCCTGCATCACCTCATCATCACTTGCCTTAGGTGCACCAATACGAATGTTCTCCATCACCGTCTCATTGAATAAAGCTGGCGATTGAGACACGAGTGCGACAGCTTCTCTCAAATCACGTTTTTTGAGATCACGAACATCTATCCCATCTACTAACAAACGTCCTTTGCTGACCTCATAGAATCTAGGTATAAGATTTGCAAAGGTAGTTTTACCTGCACCACTGGGACCAACCAATGCAACCACCTGGCCTGCTGGAACAGATATATTTACATCACTCAAAACATTCTCATCACCGTAAGAGAAGGAGACCTTTTCAAGGCCTACACGGCCGCTGACATTAGTCAAAGCGCGTGCATTCTCACGCTCGGGAAGTTCATCTGGATAATTCAGCAAATATTCTACACGGTCCAGAGAAGCGGTAGCCACCTGTATTTTTGAGTTGAGCTGACCTAATTTTTTGATTGGAGCATAACTCATGTATAGCGCTACCAACAGAGGCATAATATCTTCTTTGAAATCCATACTGGACCGTCCGGCGTACACAATAGTCACAGCAATACCGCATGCTGATACGAACTCAATAATGGGGCCCAACATTCCATTGTATTTCGCCACCTTCATTCTTGATTTGAAAAGCCCAAGAACTCGGTGATGAAACCTATCTACGACGTTAGACTGCATGTTGTAGGCGCGTATATCCATGGGAGCCTGCAAGCCATCTGTGACATAAGCTGTGAGACCCCCTGCTTTTTCTTGGACTGATTTTGCTTTGCGAAAGAGCTTTTTGCCGATCAGGCGTATTGGAAATACACACAATGGAATTGTAGCCAAGCATACTAGCAGAAAAAACGATTCGCTTTTTTTCATCGACATATGGATCAAAAATCCAATCGCACCAATTAACTGCATTGGCTGAGTCACTATGTCATTAGAGGCATTCACTATGATGCTACGAATATTAGATGTGTCTCCCCTGAGGCGACTCAACAAGTCACCAGCTTGATGTTTATGAAAAAACTGTAAGGGCAACATTTGTATACGCCTAAAAACATCAACCTGTATAAACTCTAACACTTTATTCGCACAGTAAGTGATATAATATTTATTGATGAAATTGGCAAAACCGCGAACTAAAAACACAGCTGGCATGATCAGTGCTACACCGATGAGTTTAATAAGAGCTAGGTCTTCCTCACCGAAAATTTCGGGCAATACTTTTTTCATCATCCAAGGCATGCCTGCACCAGAAGCCCCGCCGTAAAGCAGCCCAGCAACAATTGCCAAAGCAAATTGCCACTTAATCTTTTTGAGATATTTGTAATATGGAAGAAAACGTTTCATCTATGCAAATGTTGAGCATCACCTCCAACCGCCCAAACTGCAACCCTAGATTTACCCACCTAGCCCCTCCCTCTGTCGTCTTATCGACAGTAAATAGAGCATTGTAGACCCTATCCTTCCGAAGCCTTGTGAAACGAACCTACCCATACTTGCGGCGCTTATCATCCTCAGCTTCCAATTATGAGCCCATCGGCCTAAAAGAGATCAACAAGTTCCTATCACTTCGAAAAAGCCTTACAAACTGTGTCTATATCGCCCTCACTTAGATAAGGGTTCATCGGCAGAGATAGACACTGATCCGCAACACGCTCTGTCACAGGGAAGTCACCTCTGACATGCCCGAGCTTTTCAAAAACGGGCTGCAGGTGCAGGGGCGTTGCGTAGTAACTGACACTGGGAATACCTACTTCAGCGAGTGCTTGGCTCAATGAGTCACGATTTTCAGACAAAATCGTATACTGAGCCCAGACAGAGGTATTCCCCTCCGCAACGGTGGGAGTGACGATCTGATCTGCATGGGCATGAATTGCTTCGGAATATCGCGCAGCGACTTGTTGGCGTTTCTCAATCTCTTGATCAAAAATAGCTAGCTTGGGCATAAGAATCGCCGCCTGTATCGTATCCATACGGCCGTTAATCCCAAGAATTGGGTGGAAATGCTTACTGGCCTGACCATGCACACGAATCTGATGCATCGTCTCAGCGAGCTCACTATCGTTGGTAAACACTGCTCCCCCGTCACCATAGCAACCGAGTGGCTTACTTGGGAAAAAGGACGTGCAGCCGATCAAGGTCGTGGAGCATGCCTTGTGCCCATGGTGGGTGGCTCCAAAGCATTGGGCTGCGTCCTCAATGAGGGGTAAGCCGCCGTGCTTCTCAGCAATGCTACTAATAGCCTTCAGGTCCGCAGATTGACCGTAGATGCCGACAGGCATGATTGCTTTGGTCTTATCGGTGATCGCGGCTTCCAACAATGCCGGATCCATATTCCATGTCTGTTCATCAATATCCACAAAAACCGGCGTCGCCCCTACCAGCGCGATGACCTCAGCGGTCGATATCCATGTGTAGGGAATGGTAATCACCTCGTCACCTGGCCCAATACCAAGCGCCATTAGTGCTATCAACAGAGCGTCTGTGCCACTGGCAACTGTCAAACAATGCTCAACTCCGACGTAGTTCGCCAGCTGTTGCTCTACCTCATCCACCTCAGGGCCAAGGACATAGCGGCCGTGCTCCAAGACTGTAGCGATTCGTTCGTCAATTTCGCCCTTAATGAGTGCCTGCTGCGCTTTGAGATCAATAAACTCCATTTCAAATTTGATGTTATCTTAGTCTATATTCGGCAGCTTGCTCAGTTTTAGAACACGCCTCACCGCGCTAAGTGATGAGATTGGTATCAGAACAGAAAATAAACGCATCAAAGAAATCGCACTCGTTTTCTTTGAAAAAATCGTGTGTCCCACCGCCCAAACAGCAACCCTAGACTTCTCCACCTAGCCACCACTCTTTCGTCTTGTCGAAAATAAATAAATCGTTAGCTTATCAAACTTATATCTACTGTGAAACGCAGCCTCCTCATTCTTCTCGCGCTTTTCACCCTCGCTCTCCAATCATGTGTCTTTCGACCATCGATCGATGAGCAGGGCAACATCACTGTGCGCACGGCCAACAAGCTTATGCGCAGTCACGGCGCGCGCCAGTTCGAGAAGATGAAGCGAGACAAAGCTATTTCTACAGACCCACGCTACACCGAGCCAGTGGCACGTGTGGCAGAGCGCCTCAAGGAGGTCATCACCCTCCCCCATGCAGAATGGGAGTTTGTCGTATTTAAAGACCTCTCACCCAATGCATTTGCCCTTCCCGGGGGCAAGGTCGGCGTCAACACTGGTCTCTTTCAGATTATCGGTGATGATTATCGAGCCGATGCTATACTCGCAGCTATTCTTGGACATGAGATATCACACACAACCGCCGCACACGCTCAGCAGCGTATACTGCACGCTATGGCTCTCATCGCTGCAGGCCAGTTGCTTTGGTTTTCCCTCGATACCAATGATATCGATAACCCAGAATACGCACTAGCAGGATTCGCACTCACTGGTTACCTAGCCGATGCTCTGCCTTTCTCGAGAAAACAAGAATACGAGAGTGACAAAATGGGGGCTATTTATATGGCTCAGGCAGGATATGACCCTCGAGCATCGATCGAGCTCTGGAAACGCTTACGCGATTATCACCGCATCAATGGCGGCCAACATCCTGAATTCCTGCGCACTCACCCTCATGACGATTCTCGTATCGAGGCATTGGAGGCGTTCATGCCCGTGGCTCTTCGTTTTTACCAATCCTCTAAGTGAACCAGCCACTGATTTGACAGTGTTTGGCACAAGGTATAGACTCATCTTATGAAACGACTGCTTACCTCAGCTTTACCCATAATCGCCATAGCTGTGGCACTTATTTTCTTCGCCAGCAACCAAAGTCTGCACTCAAAAGAAACCATGAATGACAAAAAGCCTGCTGCTGCCCCCTCTCTGCCCGAAGGTCATCAAAAGGCATCGCTTGCCGCTGGCTGCTATTGGTGTGTGGAAGCTGTATACCAGCGTCTTGACGGGGTTCACTCGGTCACATCAGGCTTCATGGGCGGTCACGTGCCTAATCCCAGTTATGAGGACGTGTGTGCAGGAACAACTGGCCATGCTGAATCCGTGCAAGTCATCTACGACCCTGAGATCATCTCTTACGAGAAGATCCTAGACTGGTTTTGGCGCCTGCATGATCCCACCACGCTCAACAGGCAGGGCGCAGATGTCGGCGAACATTACAGGTCTGCTATTTTCTTCCACAATGATGAGCAAAAGCAAGTCGCCACGTCATCAAGAAATGCTGCTCAGCAGAGCTTTACTAGCCCGATTGTGACTGAAATCAGCCAAGCAAAGACATTTTATCCCGCCAAACTTTCGCACCAGGATTACTACCGTATTGTAGGTGAGAAAAACCCTTACTGCAGGGCCGTCATCACCCCCAAGCTCAAAAAATTGAAGCTCGATAAAGTGACAGAGAAACCCTCAAAGTGAGCTCGTGCTAAAGTGATCGATATGCGTATCGCAACTTCATTCTCTGAGTCGTCAACTTATGACTAAGGCGACCACCTCAGCCAAGAGCACCTTGACCATGCACAGGTTGTCCATGCTCACCTTTACCTTGGTCACCTATGCCTTAATCACCTTTGCCGTCTTGTTGGGTCAGGCAGATGCGTCTGAGTTTAAGGTCGCCAGCGTCAATATCGACAAAATACTGCTTCACTGTGAAGCCGCGGACAAAGAGCTCTCTTACCTCAAAGCAAGACGTGATCGATATCTGAAAGACAGGAATAGCAGCCAAAAAAAAATCAATGCTTTAGCCATCGAGTTGAAAGCCCTGCAAGCTAAAGTCAAAAATAAGGCAATGCCTCGTGCTGAACGAAACATACTCCTCAAACAACGAGAAAATCTTATCGCTAAGTATCAATCTCTCACCAACGAAGTCCAGCAAAGCGACGATGAGCAAACACATAGCACAAAGCAGAATATCACCGCAGCAACACTGCGCATACTCAAGCAATGCCACCTAGAGATTAATGATTATGCCAAAACCCATGGATACCAATGGGTGCTCGAAAAATCAGGCAGAACAAGCAGCCAAACATCGCCGCTTATCTATGCTCGGAATGCAGTCGATATCACCGATGACATCCTAGCCCTTCTCAACAAGAACCCAACCCCACAGTAAAACCTGTGACTGGCGGCAATCAGGCCCCCTGCAACCACCCTTGGCTGCTCTGATCGCCAAGCTGCACATCACTCCACTGTATGCTCTCACCCTCAAAAACAAATTTCCCAAGAAACTTTTCTCCCTTGAGCATGTGGGGCAGCCAATAGGGATCATCCTCCCACATCCTCTCCCACGGAATTTCGTCAAGGGCGGTCCAGGCAGGAATAGCCTCATCCGTAGATGTCGGCACGCCATCAAACTCGTGCGCCATAAAAACATGGCAGTGGATATCCTCCATATCGGACATCGCAAACCACAACTCCCCCATTTTGATCGGCTCTTTAGGAGTAATGTGAAGCTCCTCTTGGCACTCTCTGATAACACACTCGGTTGGCGTCTCGCCTGGATCAATTTTACCACCAGGGCCATTAATTTTCCCCTTACCTATGCCACGCAGCTTCTCGATCAGAAGTATTTGACCATCTTGGACAACAAACATGAGTGTTGCTAGCATCTCACCTTGCCAATTGTGCCAATCCACGTTGCAATCCTTCATGCGCACCTTCTTAGACGTGACGACTCTATTATCCAACACAAATTGATGTCACATCACCATAACCACCCACAATAACCACTCACAACAGGGATTTTGAAGAACATTGCCATCATCGGAGGAGGCCCCGCAGGTCTCCACGCAGCTGAGGTTGCCGCCAAGCTAGGAGCTCGGGTGGCGCTCTATGATGCTATGCCATCTGTAGGGCGTAAGTTCCTCGTGGCAGGCAAGAGCGGCCTTAACCTCACCCATGATGAAGCTCTAGAACCTTTTCTTCAGAAATATTCGGGAAAAGATCTTCCTGAACCACTATGGCGAGAAATCATTGAAAGCTTCGACAATCACGCTCTCAGAAAATGGGCTGCAGATCTCGGCATTCAGACCTTCGTCGCCAGCAGCGGCAAGGTCTTCCCCTCGCCTGACAAGGGCTCCATTAAAGCCGCTCCTCTGCTACGCAACTGGATCAAAAGCCTGCGCGATATGGGAGTCACCTTCCATACCAGGCACACATGGACTGCATTTAACAAACCCAACCAGCTAACATTCTCTCATCAAGGCAGAGAGATATCTATACAGCCAGATGCCACGATCATAGCACTAGGTGGTGCCTCATGGCCGCAAACAGGCTCCACAGCAAGTTGGGTAGACATCCTCAAAAGCCATGACATATCCACCACGCCACTGAGCTCGGCCAACTGTGGCTGGGAAGTCGCTTGGCCAGCAGCCATACTTGAAGATGCAGAGGGTCTACCTCTCAAAAATCTATCAGTCAGTAGCGGCGAAGGCTCACGTCACGGTGAGCTTGTCATCACCCGCGACGGCTTGGAAGGGGGCCCCATCTATCATCTTGGGCCCCATATACGACAGCAGTCGCAGGCTCACATCATCATCGACTTCAAGCCCAGCCTTAACCACACAGAGTTGGTCTCACGCATGGGCAGGGTAAAACGCAATTTTGTCCGCGAGGCCCGCCGCCGTTGGAACCTTGACCCTGCTACCTGCTCCATACTCAAACACATGCCCGATCGAGGTCCATGGCAATCCGTCGAGCAGCTTGCCCACGAAGTCAAAAACTGCCGCATCCCACTAACTGGCCCGCGACCTATTGCTGAAGCAATCTCCTCAGCAGGCGGTATTTGCTGGCAAGAAATAGATCACAACCTGATGCTCAAAAAAACACCAACTGTCTATGTCGCTGGGGAAATGATCGATTGGGAAGCCCCCACTGGCGGCTACCTCATGCAGGGCTGTTTTGCCACTGCGGCCTATGCCGCAAATAAAGCGCTACATGCGCATTAAGAACTAGGACATCCACGCCCTCCATTTACGGGCAGCTTACTTACCACGGCCCTTAACCTTAAACTTCGGTTTTTTATTCTGTAGCGGTTTCGAGCGAACACCTTTAGGAACTCCTCCTTTTTTTCGCGGCGGCTTCACTTTAACCGGCTGTGTATCATAGACAAAACCCTTCGCCGTCTTGCGCGGAATATCGAAACCAAGTAAACCTTCGAATTTGAGTATGACTTGAAGGTTCTGAGTCTCCACTAACGTTACCGTCTCCCCTCCTGCTTGCTGCGTTATGTCGACGTGCTCTAGGTAATCTGGTCGCAGCTCTGCAACATCGTAATGAAGCATATTCTTCACACCCGAAAAATCGATAGCACGAGCTACGCCCTCCGTCACCACCAACACGCGAGTCTTGCCCTCGTGAAACTCACGTAATACCCGCTCACGCAACTCCTCTTTCTTACCAGCGTGCACTGATTGAGTAACCACGCCAGCATGGTTTAAGGTAGAGGTCAACGAGTGCACGACATCCAAAGTACGAACAAATACCACCATCTGATCGTGGTCTGAGTCGACACCGAGCAAGTGAATTAAAAGGTCTGCTTTCTGGTGTTCAAAAACCTCGTATATGGATTGATTACTTGGCATGAGATGATTTTCGCATAGCAGGATGATGACTGCCAACAGATCTACACATACATTCGCTCAGCCCCTGTGTCGAGAGCGTGGAACGACGTGTAGACTAATGAGCTGGTAGTAGAATGACAAAACAGGTTTTCTGACCTGGGACCGAGCTTGCAGTGATTGTTCCGCCGTGAGCTTCAATAGCCCTGCGCACGATTGAAAGCCCCAAGCCAGTGCCCTTGATCTCGCTTTGGGAATGGTGTTTCTCAACTCGGTAAAAACGTTTAAATATGTATGGCAAATCAGCTGCAGGAATCCCTACCCCATCATCACAAATCGAAATGCTAACCTCACCATCGTGAACTTCAGCAATCACCGTCATCTTAATGGCTGAACTTACATTTTGCTTCAGCGCATTCTCGACCAAATTAAAAAGAATCTGTGTCCAATAAAAGCGATCACCTGTGATCATTAAATGATCCGGTTTCACACTTACCTCGATCTCCACAGATTGCTTAGCAATGACTGGCTCGAGGCGATTCATCACGTCATTGATACATTCTCCGATAGAAAAAGGCTCTTGATTGAGCGCCAATGTATCGCCTGACTCCATCTTTGAAATGACAAGCATATCCTCAACAAGGCGTGAAATTCTCTGGCCGTGTTTACGCATGGTTTTAAGAAACCTGCGAGAGGTAACAGGATCTTCCAACACATCATCATCAATCAGATTCTCAAGGTAGCCATTGATGATTGCCATCGGCGTCCGCAGCTCGTGTGAGGCGTTCGCTACAAAATCGCGCCTTACTTGATCAGTCTGATACTCGGCACTAATATCGCGAATCACGACTCGCGTCAGGCCTTCTTGAGTGTAGCTTTCTAGGGGTGCCGCGTCGATGTCCCATGCACCCACGCCCTGCCTTGTTGCTGATCCTAGTGGTGAATGCGTTGAATTTAATATTACCGTCTCCTGCATCGATCTACCTGTGCGAACACATTTCATGATGGCAACAGAGATCTGTTCATCAAGAAAGGCTTCCATGATACTTCGCCCTACTAACCTTCGCCCCTGCACCAGAGTGCGCGCACAGGCATTTGCAAAAACGATCTGACTAGTATCGTTGACTAAAAGAAACGCATCACCCAGAGCATCCAGTAACTGATCCCGCTCTTGCAATACCTCCTTGCGATATTCACGCCCCCTCCTCTCCTGCAATAGCTTTGTCTCAACATGCTGCAAATGCTGATGGCGGAGCCTCCAGACAAGCCCAAAGATAACCACAAGGGTGATGATAATAAGTGTTTCGACCATATTACTTTAAGGATGATTAGTCGTCACTTGGTAGCCAACACCTCGAACAGTCTCCAGATGGTCAACAAAGCTGCCTAGCTTGCGACGCAGCCTCTTCATGTGAGTATCTAGAGTCCTGCTATGAACATCGTCGCTGTAGCCCATAACTTCGACTAACAAATCAGCACGACTTTGCACCACGTTAGCTCGCTCACACAGATACAGCATCAATTTAAATTCAGTAGATGTAAGGTCTACCTGCTCACCATTTATATAAAAAAGCAACGAACCCTTCACAAAGCGGAACGGACCGCAATCAAGCTCTGCACCACTGACAAGGTGCTGCGAGCGCTTGAGTAGGTTTTTTACACGCAGCACTAATTCTTTCGGACTAAATGGCTTGGTCATGTAATCATCTGCTCCCAGCTCTAGACCCGTGATACGGTCCTCAGTCTGCCCACGTGCCGTCAACATGATGACTGGTATTTTGCGCGTAGCTGCATCTTTTCTAAGTTCTTTAAAGACAGAAACTCCATTCATACCAGGCATCATTAAATCCAGTATAATGAGGTCAGGCAAAACAGACTGCGCCAATGCAAGACCTTTGAGACCATCCCCAGCCAACTCCGCGTGGTAATGATTACGCTGTAAGTTGAACGCAATCAGATCAGCGATATCTGCTTCGTCTTCAATAACTAAAATTTTTTGCATCGTTATTTAATCGGTTTATAGAACATCTACAACAACCAGCTCTATCCCAAACATACTGAAGTGTGACGAATCCGCCACATCATTAGCACGAATGTGGCGCTTTTGTAACGCATGGTTTTTTGCCTTTGGATGCACTCCGTGCGAGATATTCCCCCGTCGCTGACAAACAATGAATAGCGACCAACCTACAATAAAAAATAACCATGAAACGTATAACAGCTACCGCCGCCATTGCCATAGCATTTGCACTTAATATCAGTGCCACTACTACAACCAGTGCCGAGGACTCCAAGATTGATATTAAAGGCTCCGACACCCTTGGAGCTAAACTTGTCCCTCAGCTCAAAAATGCCTACGTCAAAGATAACCCATCGGTGAAAATAGATATTCTTGCTCAAGGTTCCTCACACGCTTTTTCAAACCTCGATGCGGGAACAGCTGATATCGGCATGTCTAGCCGTAAGGTAAAACAGCAAGAACTCGATAAATTCGAAGCGAAGGGCAAAGCTCTCGTTGAGCACGTCGCTGCTTGGGACATGATCGCCGTCATCGTCAATGAGATGAACCCCGTGCGCAAACTATCTTTAAAGCAGATCGAAGGTATTTTTACTGGCACCATCACCAACTGGGCAGAGGTTGGCGGCCCTGATGCCACCATCTCAGTCTATACTCGCAACACCTCATCAGGCACCTACAAGAGTTTCTCTAAGCTCGCCATGTCAAAGAATGACTACGGTACGAACTGCCAAAAGCTAGAGGGCAACCAGCCCATCGTCACCGAGGTTGCTAAAAATGCCAATGGCATCGGCTACGTCGGTTACGCCTACGCTGAGGGCAATCATTTCAAAACAGTCAAAGTAGAGGGTGTATCTGCTAAGGTTTCAAAAATCGCTAAATACCCACTTGCTCGGAAACTTTACTACTACACCGTCGGTGAACCTAGCGGTCACGCTGCTCAATTTCTTGAGTGGGCAACGACATCTGATTCTGCCAGCCAAATCGTATCTGAAATCGGTTTCATCCCCACTACCGTTGCTCAAGAATCTATGGGCAAGCTCACGAAGTAATCTGTTTTCCTCACTCGCAAGAAAAACTCATCAACAGCCCTGGTCAGTCTACTGTCCAGGGTTTTTCTTGCCCCACACCCATGCTCAGCTTTTACCACTCGCAGCGCATCGTCAATGTGACCAAATCGCCACACAAGCATCCTTCGGTTTAATCAAGGTCACATGCAAGTTGCTGCCGTGCCTGCCAACAAGCCCAAAAATAAATCAGCCCCGACGTTTAAAGGAAAACGTGGATTGCGCCTGATGGGACTTAATTTCACCACAGATGGAGTGGTTAAAGGCTTCTTTGGCGGCAACGCTTATCTAGCGATCCTTGCCTTACTTTTCATCTGCGTTTTTCTTTTAAAATCAGGCCTAGGTTTTATCCCTGGCTACCGTGTTGAACTTGGTGAAGCTCGCATCTCTGGTGTCGAGCTCACCAACAAAGTGCGTTATGAACTTACTGGCTACAAGGCATTGCTCGCCCGAGTCAACCAAGCGTTTATCGCAGAGAAACGTGACCGCTTCGGCGACGAGGAATCCACTATCTATCTCTACGAGGAATTTGAGGCCCTCGTTGATGACGAGTTCGAAGATGCAATGGAAACCTATCTCAGCATCAATGACAGCCCAGAAAAGGAAGCTGCCTGCGCAAAGCTCTGCAAGGACATCGCCGACGCCTGCAACAACATACCCGAAAAAAAATTACTCCAAGCACTTACTCGACGTCTCCCAGGGCTGAGAAAAATATCTACCAATGCAAAGAATCAAGCAATCGCCCTTGCCCAGGACTACGCGCTCAACGACGCTGAAACACCTCATGCCGTCGCTGAAATCAGTGCCCAGATCAGTAAGGAAATGGGCAACTTTAATACTGCCGTTCAGGCGATCAAATCTGCTGGCAAGCCGCTCATCCAGCTCGAATCTGAACTGACCAAACATACGGCAGAAAGTGACCGCATTCTTAAGCTTAACCGGCAGACATTAGGGAGCATCACGGCACTAGAACAAGGTCTCAAAAAAGCAAAACAAAGAGACGAACCCCCGGTCATCATTGCCGCTATCGAAAAACGACTTAAGAAGTCGCGTGGCAGCTTCATAGAAATAGATACCGAGGCTCGCATTAAGCCAGTTTACCAAGCAATTGAGAATCACGATCTCGTTGTGGACACCTTACTGATCAAACTCAGTAAGGCATTCAACAGCCTTCCCGCTGAACTGGAGAATGAGCTGACCAACACTACCATTGAACAAGCGCACAAATTAAACAGTGAATTTGCTAGTATTGTCGCCAAGCAGAAAGAAAACATCAGTGCGTGGCGCCACGACAAGAGTATTACGACGGGCAATACCCTCGCCGCTTTTTTCTTTGGTTCCGAATGGCAAACCGGTAGTCCATGGCAGGATATTTATGGACTAATGCCCTTGTTTACTGGATCACTTTTAGTGGCTAGCGTATCTCTACTCTTCGCCGTCCCACTGGCAATTGGCGCGGCACTTTACGTCAACCAGTTCGCACACAAGCGGGAAGCAGCCTTGGTTAAACCAGGCATCGAATTCATTCAAGCAATCCCATCTGTCGTATTAGGCCTGTTCGGTGTCTTAGTCTTGGCGGGCTTCCTCAAAGACTGGAGCCATTCCCCCCTGCTCTCCTGGATTCCCGGTTTCCCAATCACCGAGCGACTCAACGTGCTGCTAGCCGCCCTCCTACTCGCCTTCATGGCAGCCCCCACCATCTTCACTCTCGCCGAGGACGCTCTCAACAACGTGCCCAAGGCATTTACTGAAGCTTCACTTGCAATGGGAGCCACCAAGCTTCAAACCGCCATCAACGTCATTCTTCCAGCATCCATGCCCGGCATTATCGCGGCTATCATGCTCGGATTTGGCCGAGTTGTTGGCGAGACGATGGTGGTGCTCATGGTGGCCGGGAATAAAGCGAAGATCCCCGAATTCAGCGAGGGCATTGGCATCGTTGGCCAACCAGTTCACACCATGACCAGCATCATCGCCCAAGAATATGGTGAAGTCACCGAAGGATCGCTCCACTGGCAAGCCCTATTCATGGTGGGCCTCGTATTATTCACCATATCACTCGTAATCAACAGCACCTGCCAGCGGGTGCTCAACAGCAAAAATCGATAGCATGAGCGCGTCAGAGAACCCATTTGAATCAAAACGCAACTGGACGAAACTGTGCGAAAAGCTGGGCGTTGGCTCCTTTGGCATCGCCACTTACTTTATTTTGTTCTGCGCCGCACTGATTTTTGGACAGATTGCCTACAAAGGCCTACCCACCTTCTTTAAATCGGAAGCACCCTATGTAAATACCGAGTTCTTCACATCCAACCCTGAAATCCTCCGCGTGTGGCATGATGCCGAGGGCAACAAGTTCTCAATGCCAGACAAGAAATTTGATGTCTGGCGCAGAGATAACCCAGATGCTGTGATCCTTGATCCGCACGCTCTTAACTACAGCGCAGGTGGTATTGCAGGGCCGCTGATAGGCACGGCTTTACTTGTTTTATTCTGTATGATCATTGCCCTTTCTATTGGTATTTCAGCAGCCATCTATCTTAGTGAATACTGCGGCAAAGGACGTATCATGTCGATGATTCGCCTCTCCATCTTGAACCTCGCAGGCGTGCCCTCGATTGTCTTCGCTTTATTTGGCTGGGGTATTTTTTGCCATGCTGCTCCTGCTATCGTCGATCACGTAGATGAGCGTAGTTTATTCGCGTTCTCCATCGGATCAAACTACCTCAGCTTTCAAGGATGGGGCACCTCATTACTAGCAGGAAGTTGCACCCTCGCCATTATGGTCCTGCCCGTCATCATCACAGCCTGTGAGGAAAGCCTTCGTGCGGTGCCTAAGGGATTTCGCGAGGCCTCTTTCGCTCTTGGCTCCTCGCAGTGGCAGACAATTCGCAAAGCCGTGCTCCCCTATGCATTACCCGGCATTCTCACTGCTACTGTGTTGGGGATCACCCGAGTCGCGGGCGAAACAGCACCGATCATGCTTACCGCGACCTCCACCGACAAAACCGACATGCCCATGCAAGCCCTACAAAACGAGGGTGTTTGGGCATTCTTCACCCAGTCTGTGCAAGCGCTTCCCTTCCACATCTACACCCTCGCAAAACTACCAGATGACCCCCTCAGCAAACCCATGCAAAATGGAGCTACCTTCGCATTTTTGCTTCTCGTTATGGGCTTCGCCTTTGTCTCAATCTTGCTTCGCAACCGCGTTCGCAAAAAACTCAAGTGGTAGATCTAGTTGGTTCAAACAATCAAAAAAACAACATTAAAACCATGCATGACATGTCAAAAAAAATAACAGCTTTATCGAAAACGACCAAAAACAGGGAAGCTTCCACCATCATAGAGGTGGATGATATTGGTTTCAGCTATGATCTGGGTAAAACTGAAACACTCAAAGGCATATCGATGGAAATCCCTAAAAACCAAGTCACTGCGTTGATCGGGCCATCCGGCTGCGGCAAGTCCACCCTCTTGCGTTGCCTGAACCGCATGAACGACCTGATTGACACTGCTAAAATCACTCGGGGAGCCATCCGCATCCTTGGCCAAGACATCCACGCTGCAGAGGTTGATGCCATCGAACTTCGCAAACAAGTCGGCATGGTCTTTCAGAAATATAATCCATTTCCAAAAAGCATCTATGATAACGTCGCTTACGGCCTGCGCATCCAGGGAGTTAAAAAGAAAAGTATACTTGATGAGGCCGTTGAGCGCAGCCTGAGGAATGCAGCCTTATGGGACGAGGCCAAAGACCGGCTCAAGGACAGCGCTCTCGGTCTTTCGGGGGGGCAGCAGCAGCGCCTCTGCATCGCACGCACCATCGCAGTCCGACCTAAGGTTATCTTGATGGATGAACCATGCTCAGCGCTTGATCCCATTGCCACTGCAAAAGTAGAGGAATTGATGCTCGAGCTAAGGAAAGACTTCACCATCGTGATCGTCACTCACTCGATGCAACAAGCCAGCCGCATCTCAGACCGCACTGCTTTCTTTTATCTGGGTGAGCTTGTCGAATACGCTTCCACCTCACACATCTTCACCAGTCCATCCGTCAAACAAACAGAAGACTACATCTCTGGCCGTTTTGGCTAAGTCGGAGCTCGACTAAACTCAACCGTGGCACAAACAACCTAACACATCATCACAACCATGCAATCCAGCGAACACATCCTCACCACATTTGACCAAGCACTTCATGAGCTCAGAGAGACCACTCTAAGCATGGCTGTTGGAGCCCAAAAAAATCTTAAAAACTCCATTGATGGATTACTCCAACAAGACAAACAACTTTGCAATCAAGCTATCGCAGATGATGAAGACGAAGACCAACTCGAAATCCTCATCGACAATCTTGGCATGCAAATCATCGTGCGCTTTCAACCCGTTGCTACTGACCTACGAATGGTGATCGGAGCCATGAAGACCTCCACCAATCTGGAGCGTATTTCAGATCAAGCAGTGAGTATCGCCAAGCGTTCGCGCAAAATTCTGAAAAATGAAGAGATACCTGAAATAAGACGCATTGAAGGTCTTTATCAAGTCGCCGCGTTAATGCTGGCCAATGCTGTCACTGCCTATTCTGATAGTAATACCGAGCTAGCACTGAGCGTGATAGACCAACAAAAAGAACTCAAAAAAATACACAAGAAGACCTCACGATTTTTTTCTAGAAAACTCGAAACAGAGACCGCCCACTATCGAGACTACCTCGATCTCGTCTTAATATGCAGGTGGCTTGATCGTGTCGGCGGACTAGCTACCAACATTGCCGAAGACATCATCTTTGAAATCACCTCATCAGACATTCGCCACGGTGGAGAGTTGCCCCCAGAGCTTATAGATGATGATACCGACTCAAACATGCCCCATTAAACCTGAAACCCCATCAGATACTTGATACTGAAATACGAGGTCACAGTGATAGCATCATCGCCACATTGATGTCGCTCTCACCTACTTGCTTTTCAGCTCTCCTACTTTCCTACTTTTGCTCATGCTGCTGTGTCGCACGACCACCATTTAAGGCCTCCACTCCATCGAACCAACTAACGATTAATCAAACCCATATTGTGCTAACGAAAAAATCGCAAACTAATCTGAAAGCGCATAATTAATATGTGGAGTATAGAGAGCGGGCTCCAACAAAAAAGAATCATGCCCTTTATCCGAATGCACGGTAATGTGCATTGCCTCAACACCAGCAGCCTCAAGGCCTGCTACGATATCAGCTTGCTCCTCGGGGTAAAAACAGAAATCAGAATCAATGCTAAACACGAGAAATTCTTGTTTATGTTCGGCACACTTTTTAAATAGCTCCTCGGCGGAATCGACTCCCACCTCTTTGCACGCATCAAAACGTGACCACATGTCAATGATACGTAGATATGTGTTAGCATCAAAACGCTTCACAAATTTTTTGCCCTGATGCAGCATATAGCTTTGGAATGTATCTTGCACCTTATACCACGCCAAAGCCTCTTTATCCTGCCTGACCTCCTTGCGAGCACGCTGCTCAATAGCATCCAAATGGACAAAGGTTTTGTGAGAAATCATTCTTGCAAGAGCCAAGCCGTAATCTGGATGCGGGCCGTCGTAGTAATCTCCACCGTTAAAGTAAGGATCATTTTCGATGGCGAGAATTTGCTCAAATAGAATCAGCCGGTTCAGCACTGTCGTCTTGAGGCCGCTGGCGATAGGAATCACCGTCTTTACTCGTCCGGGATTCAGTGCGGCAAATGCTACCGTTACTAAACCGCCGACCGATGGTCCAATGGCGGCACGCAGCACATCAATCCCAAGAGCATCTAGTAATTGAGCCTGCATTTTGACTTGGTCTGCAACTGAGAGCTGAGGAAACTTGGAGCCATAGGCTTGTCCTGTTGCAGGATTCACCGATCTCGGGCCCGTCGTGCCATAACAACCACCCAGGTAGTTCGCGCAAACAATAAAAAAGCGGTCTGTGTCTAGCGCCTTGCCTGGTCCCATGAACTCATCCCACCATCCTGCATGAAGTTCTTCTTTCCAGAGCTCTCCAGCCTCTGGCAAACTCGGATTGTAACCGCTGGCGTGATGAGATCCTGAGAGCGCGTGAGACAGTAAAATAGCATTTGATCCATCCTCATTGAGCACGCCCCATGTTTGATATGCAATCTCAATACCCGGCAACACATCACCAGATTTGAGACTGAATGGTGTGTCATTCAAGCTCAGCACCTCCGTTTTCACCGTAGCTGCTTTCAAATTCGTATTTTTTGTATCACCGGACACGAGTGCATTGTCCACAGATTGTGCTCAAATAACACCGTTTTTTTGTGATAAAAGCGAACTAGCGTCATTCCACCAGATGATCCTGCAGAGGATCCAGCAGAGAACACAATATGATCTGCTGGGGTCGGTGCTTTACCGATGTCGCTGAATTGCCACTCAACCGAAAGAAAAAAATCCGCTGTGCCGTCCATGGTGTATGAGCCACGATTCCGTGCACTCAATAGGTTGGGGACATCCTCCGCTCCTCTGTCTTCCTAAAAAGGCATGACATCAGCTCGTAGGGGCCGCCCCCAGGTATAGTCTATCGGTTCGGGCGTACTACCATAAGTGGTCGCACACAGCAGATGTTTACACATTATATTCAATCCTAAACCTTGCAACTAAATTCTGATAAGCAGGGGCTGCTGGAGTTATTACATCCTTGCATATAACAAACGATCCCTCCAAGTTTTCGCCATGCAATTCCCTGCTACCAAAGCCACCAGCCACATCTTAAAAAATGGCCTCACTGTTATTCTGGATGCCGATTCATCAGCCCCAGTCATCAGCACACAAGCATGGGTAGCAACAGGCAGTATACATGAGGGCAATCATCTGGGAGCTGGGCTATCGCACCTATTAGAGCATATGGTTTTTAAGGGCACTGCAAACTATGATGGCAAAGCTATTTCAGACACCGTGCAAGCCGCGGGTGGTGAGTGGAATGCATATACAACTTTTGACCGCACCGTTTACTACATAGATGGACCGTCAGAGAGTGCCGAGACCTTTCTCAAGGTCCTCACTGAGATGGTGTTCAAGCCAAGTTTTCCTATTGATGAGTTCGAAAAAGAGAAAGGCGTGATTCGCCGTGAAATCGACATGGGCATGGATGACCCCGATGACCGTAATGGCCGCCTCCTCTACTCAACCGCCTACGCCCATGATTCCCGTCGCCACCCAGTAATTGGTCACATGGAGCTCTTCAACCAGCTCAGCCACGACGACATGGTAAACTACCACAAGGAGCGATACACTACTGAGAACTCATTCCTCAGCATCTCGGGCGACTTTGACAAAGATGAAATGCTTTCCTTCCTCGAGGAAGTCACCGCCGACATTCAGCGCAGCTTTACTCATCCCGTTACCGTCTACAAAGAGCCAATACAGCAGGGCATGCGTAGCCGCAGAAAGACGTTTGCTATTCCCGCGAGCAAACTAACCCTAGCGTGGCAAGTGCCCGCAATGGATCACCCCGACACGCCAGCTCTGGACCTCCTGGCTATCATCTTGGGAACAGGTCGCTCCAGCCGCCTATACCAAAATATTCGTGAGCAAACCGACCTCTGTCATCATATTGGTGCTTGGTGTATGACCGATCCTGAGTGCCCTGGGATGTTTGCCGTATCTGCAATCGCCGAGCACGCCAAAAGAGACGAGCTCCAACAAACCATTCTCAATGAAATCGAGTCGCTCAAAACCGACGACCTATCCGAGGAAATCACGAAGGCCACGCGCATGGCACTCGTTAGTCAATTCCGCACACTAGCTACGGCATCAGGAAGAGCCTCGGATCTCGCCTCCAACTGGCACGAAACTCGCAACCTTGACTTCACCCGAGATTACGTCGGCCTTCTCAACAAGGTCACTGGCGAAGACCTCAAGAGAGCAGCTCAAGCCCATCTCAGCGCCGATCACCTCACCCTTACCTCCCTTGATCCAGATGACAGTGAGGAAGCGGCCAGAAGCAGCAGCTCAACTCATCAACGGGGAGAAATGCACACACATGTCTTACCCAATGGACTGACACTAATCACCCAGCAAGACACGCGCCTACCCACTGTCTCCATCACCATGGCGACCCTCACCGGACTCCCCTCTGAAAGCCCCGCTAACAATGGCATCAACAACCTACTGAGCAAGCTGATGCCCAAGGGAACAGCGACACGTAGTGCTGAGGAAATTGCAGCTAGCATGGATCGCATGGGTGCAAGCTTTGGAGTGAGCTGCGGCAACAACACCACCTTAAGCTCTGGCTCATGCTTGAGCCCAGACATTGAGCCGGTCATGGAAATACTCGCTGACATGATCGCTAACCCGCTCATACCACAAGACTCTCTCGAGCGTGAACGTGAGGCAATGATTGTAGGGCTTCGTGAGCAAGCCAATGACCCACTCTCAGTCGCATTCAAACAACTACGCCCGGCGTTATTTGGGCCAAGTGGCTATGGTCTAAGCTCATCAGGCACAGAGCTCTCACTTGGATCATTAGATCGAGACATGCTTGCCTCACATCATAAGGCCCATTTCACAGCTAAGAATTCCGTTATCGCAATTTTTGGAGATATCAGCGCCGACGATGCCGTCAACTTGGCCAATAAATATTTGGGGTCTTTGCCCAGTGGAGAACGCCTCAGCCACGCCAAACAGGAGATCCCCGCCCCTAGCAGTCACGAACTAAAACTAGACAAACAACAGGCCGTGCTAGCCGTTGGCTATACCGGCGCATCAGCTCATGATGAGGACAACCTAGCCCTAGAGCTCATTCATGACTATTGCACCGATATGGCAGGTCCTTTGTTTACAAAAATTCGTGAAGACCTGGGTCTGGCCTACTACGTATCCGCGACTCAGTTCCATGGCTGCTCCACTGGCATGTTTGCCTTCTATTTAGGAACTTCACCAGACCAGTTAGAAACCGCCCAAAAACATCTGATGGAAGAAATCAACACCATTGCCATAAATGGAATTCCTGATGATGTGTTAGAAAGCGTCAAAACTACCTGGCTGGCTTCGCATGCTCTGGCAAATCAGAAACCGAGCTCACTCGCCAGACTGAGCGCCATCGACAGCCTTCTCGGTTTCTCACCAGATCATCATCTAAAAGCCCCTGATGCCATACGATCGCTCACTTCCGCTGACATCAAAGCCGCAGCCAGTAAGTATCTCAATACAAGTGAGCCCGTCATCGTCAGCGTAAGCCCATAATATCAATTCTAAATTTGAACAACCAACACAGTAAACACATGTCAAAGACACCAAAACAAGACACTCGCTTCAATGACTTTGTCTACCTCCAAGCACAAAATGCAGGGCTCTTCCTGGGGCAACTACCTAATCCTGCAACAGGAGAAAAAAGCGTTAATCTAAAAGCTGCGGCAACCGTGCTAGATTCACTAGAAATGCTTGCTGCTAAAACCCAAGGAAACCTGACAAAAGAGGAAGTAGGCTTACTTGAAAAAGCGCTGCTTAATATTCGTGCGCTCTACGCCAATGTAGAAGATCTTGGCTAGCGAGTTACTTCCAATAGGAAAAAACGCGTGAGGCAAACACGTGAGGCGATCGCTAGATCAACGGCTTTTACGTCTAAACGGGCGTCGCCTCCTATTGCCCGAGGCCCCTGATGACTTACCTCCAGATTGGCCTCCAGATTGATTACTCGACTTTCCTGCAGCATTGTCACTGCCTCGATTGTCACGTTTCTTGTTGTTTGATGCTTGTGGCCTTCTCGGACCACGCGCTTTTTGGGCTGCCGCTTTTCTTTGTGCTGCCGCCTTCTGCACCTCACTGGCGGTTGGCGCACGATTTGGCCAAAGTTCTGGCTCAAACCCCTCTAAGTCAGAAAGCTTGATTCGTTGAGAAATCAACTTTTCGATCGCACTAAAAAATGGCCTTTCCTCGTTGCAAACCAACGATACCGCCTCCCCCTCTTTTCCTGCCCTGCCCGTTCTTCCTATGCGGTGCACATAATCCTCAGGAATATTGGGAATCTCGTAATTGATCACATGCGGTAACTGGGCAATATCGAGACCACGTGCTGCGATATCAGTGGCAACTAAAACTCGTATTTTTCCGTCTTTGAATCCCTGCAAAGCTCTCGTTCTTGCACCTTGGCTTTTGTCGCCATGAATTGCACTGGATTGAATACCTGACTGATCTAGCTTTTTGCTCAAGCGGTTAGCTCCATGCTTGGTGCGCGTAAACACCAGCACCTGATCCCAATTCCCCCCTTTGATTAGCTCGATCGACAGTGCCGCCTTGGCACCAGCATCACATCGGTATGCTCTTTGCTTTACCGTTTCTGCAGTGGTATTCTCTGGACTTACCTCCACTGTAATGGGGTTGACCAAAAGCTCTCGTGTCATGGAGCGTATTTCTTTTGAAAATGTCGCTGAGAACAAAAGGTTCTGTCGCCGCTTCGGAAGAAGTTTAATAACCTTCCTTATGTCATTAATAAAACCCATATCCAACATTCGGTCAGCTTCATCGAGTACTAGCATGTGCACCTCATCAAGCCGGCAAGCCTTCTGCTGGCATAAATCTAGCAATCGTCCTGGAGTCGCTACTAAGATATCAACCCCATCTCTAAGCTGACGAATTTGCGGGTTAATCTTCACACCACCAAATACGACAGCACTTTTGAGGCGAGTGTGGACGCCATAGGTTCTGATATTGTCTTGCACTTGCGCTGCTAACTCGCGCGTTGGAGTCAAAATGAGAGCGCGCACTGGGCGCATCCGCCTTGGCTTATCACCATCCATGTCACTGAGAATCTGAATCATTGGCAGAGTGAATCCAGCCGTCTTACCCGTACCAGTCTGGGCCGCAGCAATAACATCTCGCCGCTCCAATACAGCAGGAATGGCCTCCGCTTGGATTGCTGATGGCGTGTCATATCCTTTCTCTGTGACAGCGCGAACAAGCTCAGCACAAAGGCCAAGGTCTGAAAAATTTTTCATAAATGTGTAATGGAAGAGTAAATAGTGTGAGAGCGAAACTTGCTCCGATCACGCCTGATTCAGGCAGACCGAAATAAAAAATAAACAATGAATAGAGATGCTAAAAATCTCGAGGGGGTATAATGCAGACAGATGATTCAAAACGATTTCGAATAAAATTTTTCACCCCCCATCCAGTTGACATACAACTGGATCTAAGGACAACAATCACCTGCGTTGGCTGCGCAAACTACTGGTGAACATAGAAAAGTCGAGACTAAAGGGCAAAGTTTATGCTCTGTAAACTTCACACCAAGATCTGAGAGAAAACTGCATTCTTGTCTATGAATTGAGACTTTAAGGTTGCGCTATGCCCTTAAATCAAGATGATGTCGCAGCCTTGCGTGCCACATTCATGAGCGCGTCAGGGTATTCTCAATCAACAAAGGAGCATCATTATCGCAGGACAACCAAAAAGACCAGGACGTGGTGGCGGAGGACGCCGTCGTAACAGGCACAACTACGGGCCACGTGTAAAAAAAGACGACGGTCGTGAAGACAAAGCTGTCGAGGTCGAAGGCACCATTACATCTGTCCTCGCTGGCACGATGTTCAAGGTTGCTCTCCCCAGTGGCCACGAAGTACTTGCTCACATTTCTGGCAAAATGCGTAAGCGCTTCATTCGCCTCGTTGTAGGTGACAAGGTGAAAATGGAAATGTCTCCCTACGACACCAGCAAAGCGCGTATCGTATTCCGAGTGGGCTAACGCTCAGCTCAACAAACTACCACATAGTTTTCTGGTAAACTGCACCAGTGACAGCATAATAAAGCTATTATGTGGATTTTTGAGACATGGCAGCAGGCCTTTCTTGCCATGCTGGTGGTGCTGGTTTTTATCACCTTCACCCGTGAGTGGTTATCGGTAGAGCTCACAGCCCTTGGAGCTCTACTTGCTTGTGTCATGGCAGGCATTCTCAGTGTTGACCCGGATGATCCGGCCAATGCGCTGAAGGTCTTTTCCCACCCAGCACCCATTACGGTGGCTTGCATGTTTATCCTCAGTGCCAGCCTCGAGCGCACCGGGGTCATTGAGGCCCTAGGTAATTGGTTTGAAAAAATTGCAGGCCAGTCACCTCTTCGCATGCTTGTGGTGATGATGGGGCTCGTTGCCCTTCTTTCTGGCTTTGTTAATAATACACCCGTAGTCGTGGTGTTTATGCCTATTGTCCTAGCAATTTGTCGGAGAAGAGATTTTATCGCGTCGAAGTTCCTCATCCCACTATCTTATGCAGCCATCGTTGGCGGCACGATGACCATCATCGGCACCTCAACGAATCTGATCGCTGTGGGTATTGCCCAAAAACAAGGCATCCACAGCCTCGGCATGTTTTCCGTAACACCACTTGGCATTATTTTTGTCATTATCACATTCATCTACATGGTCACTGTTGGAAGAAAGCTACTTCCAAAGCGAATGACTCTAGCGACTCTCATTGACAGCCAAAGCTCGCGAGAATTTATCACGCACGCCTTTGTCAAAAAAGGCAGCGAACTCGATGGCATCAGCTTTGCCGACTCCCCACTCGCAAATATAAGAAAAGCACGAGTCCTCGAAGTCTCTCGAGACAATCGAAGAATACACCAACCCCTGAACGAAATCATTTTTGAAGCGGGTGACGAGATCGTCTTCAAAGGAGACCTGGAAGGTGTTGTTGGAATCTCACAGACCGAGGGCATTGATGTCAGAGGTGATGCTGCCAGTGGCCTCGAAGATATTCGCACCGAGAGCGCCTTACTGATGGAAGGCATCATTGGCCCTGAATCGACCATGACGGGTAAAAGCCTAAAAGAGCTCGGCTTCCGTCAGCGCTTTGGCGTTCTCATTCTAGCCGTCCACCGTCGCGGTAGGTCACTCCAAGAACGATTTGAAGATGAGAAACTAGCTTTTGGTGACACGCTTCTTGTGCAGGGCCCCGCTGATAAAATGCACAGCCTTTTCCAGCGGCGCGATTTCATCAACCTCAGTGAACCTGAGACCACAATACACAGGCCGCAAAAAGCCCCCATAGCGATTACAGCACTGCTGTTATTTATGGTTATCGGTGCACTCGGGGGACGTTTTGGTATTCCTGCGATTCCCATCGTTCAGCTTGCTCTCACAAGTGCGATGATGGTCCTCATCACTCGCTGCGTTCAACCTCAAGAAGCCTACCGGGCGATCGAATGGAAAGTAGTATTCATGATTTTCGGGATGCTAGGCTTGGGCATGGCTATCGAAACATCCGGCCTAGCTCAGCTCGTAGCCACCGGCATGACGCAAGGGCTCGGCATTGAAAACCCATGGATCATGCTCTCCCTCATTTATCTTCTGGCTGCGATTTTGACTGAAATTGTTTCTAACAACGCAGTAGCTGTATTACTCACGCCACTTGCCATTATCATCGGGCAAACTCTCGGGGTAAGCCCCATTCCGTTCATCATCGCAGTGATGTTCGGCTCATCAGCCAGCTTTTCTACCCCTATTGGCTACCAGACCAATACCTTCATTTATAGTGCCGGTGGCTATAAATTTGGAGACTTCTTTAGAGCAGGGTTCCCGCTTGCCGTGCTTCTTTGGTTGATATCTAGCTTCCTCATTCCAATTATTTGGCCTTTTTAAGTCATCAGGCATCACACACAACCCCATATTTGAAGCCATACGTAGGGGGGATGTCATCACCTAGATAGGGGGTTCTTAGACTGGTAGGGAAATATTGATTATTCAATTAAGCTTATATTTTATAAAAAGTTTATTTTGCTTGCCTTGCTGTATAATTTTAGGCATTTTTAATTAAATATTCGGCAAAAGATTAGCTTTTATTAAATAATAAATAAATCCGATGGATTGATGCCGCTGTAAAGCCATCGATTTACATCACCCAGCTCCCGACGAAAAAGTATCAGAGATATTTTTGAAGTCAGCCTCACGAGACCTCCACTATGCATAGGAAATTATTCATCCTCATCACCGGTATTCTATGCTGTTTCCCAATTGTTTCTGGAAACCAGCCCAATGTCGTGCTCATCATTTCTGATGATGCGGGATACGCTGACTTTGGTTTCATGAATGAGGTCACAAATAACACGACTGATATTTTAACACCCCAACTCGATACACTTCGTTCAGGAGGAAGCCTTTGTTCAGTAGCCTACACAGGAGCCGTTTGCTCGCCATCCCGCGGCTCCATACTCTCTGGATCATACCAACAACGCGTTGGCTACTTCTACAACATCAACAATGCTCTCGACCCCGCAGACGGCCCAGACGGATTTGCTAACGAGGAAGTGATCGCATTCGAGAGAATGAAAACTGCTGGCTATAAAACACTCGCAGTAGGCAAATGGCACGTCGGCGCACAGGCCGACACCCTGAACAGCGCTGGAAACAAAGTCCTCACCCCCGGCAATCGGCCTCCCCGACAAGGTGTCGATCATTTTTTTGGTATGCTGAGCGGCTCCAGGGATTATGACGTGCCAATGGATGACCACGCATTTGGCAGCTACGAATACCGGCAGAGAGGGCTACGAGAAATGTCTCCCGGCAACAAAGATGACAGCCTCGCCAATGACGTTGACGAAGAGCAGAATCCAAAATGGGCTGGCGACGTCACAGACGCATTCGGCACAAGAGCCCGCGAATATGTCACTGAGCACGCTAACAAAGATTATCCATTTTTCCTCTATGTGGCCTTCAATGCTCCACACACACCCATGTATGAATCTTCGGATTACGCACTACTCAACGACCCCAGCCACCCTAATTACGCTAACTTTAGCAGCATGAGCAACGTGCGCAAAAAATACTGCTCCATGGTTTATACAATGGATAGGAACATTGGCCTGCTCATAGATCGACTCAAGGATCCAAACAATGACGGCAACACCTCAGATTCTGTTTACGATAATACACTTATTATCTTCATTAATGACAACGGCGGATCGAAAAAAAACGAATCTGTCAATATTCCCCTCAGAGGCGACAAAGGAGATCCCCATGATGGTGGTTGCCGAGTCCCCATGCTAGTGGCGGGGCCAGGCATCAGCAACGGCAGCACCTACGACAAACCTATTCACTCAATGGACCTCATTCCTACCATGTTGGCACATGGAGGAAGCTCTATCCCTAGTGAGCTGATGGGTTCCAACCTGCTTGATCGTTTCAAGGGCAGTGACACCTCGATTCCACATGATTACATCTGTGTTGCAGGCAACAACGGACTAGGCCTGCGCAAAAATGAATGGAAACTGGTGATCGATGGGAGTGACGATCAATACCTCTACAACACATCAACTGATGTTGGAGAAACCAACGACCTAGCGGATTCAGAACCTGCGAAACTTGACGAACTCATCAAAGACGTTACCAACTTCGACGTGCAAATGGATAAGCCTCGCTTTCCACCAAAAGGAGGTAGTCATGCAAGCTTCAATTACAACTACAGCTTCACGTTTTCACCCAATGATGTCACCGCACCGAGCGGAATCGACAAAGTCATCATCGATTACGACGATGGCGATGCAGGCAATGGCGAGCATGACAATGCAGTCAACAACGGCGGCTTTGAAAGCAACACCGCAACAGCAGGAAAACAGGGCAAATTCTCACAAATCAATCAGTGGACGAACCTTGCCTCATCTGGCCAAAACATCAACGCACTCAGAGACAACAACACCAGCCCAAATGGAGGTGGCTGGAACAGTGTTCTATCTGATGTAAATCCTACGACAAAGGACTTCGGCCTCGACACCAGCCACACTCTCACCGCCGGTGAGAACTTCACTGTTAGTTATGCTTGGCTTGATGGCAGCAATTGGGTCGATAGTGATAAAATTCGTTTTCAGCTCTTCACCACCGCCAACAACACCATCACGGGCACACAAACTATCATACATACAGCAGACTCTTCCTCATCGACTAATCGCGCCTACCAAACAGAAAATTTTCTCTTCACTGCTCCCAGTGGCGTTGATGGCAAAACACTTTTCCTACGTTTCTACGCTCTAGACGGCAATGCCAGCCTCGGATTTGCTAGGGTCGACAACATCTTTTTGGGCCGACTTGGATCAGGCCAGACTGAGACCGAAGCTCAATTTTGGGCCAGTGGTGATCAGTGGCAAGACCCGTCCTCCGCGAGCGACACGCTTCTTGAAACTGACTCCTGCGCACTGAGCACCCTGATATTCCCAACCGAAAGCAGTTTTGATTACATTGCCCAAAATAACCTCACGCGCACTAACGGCCTTGAGTTCATTCAAAACACACTGAGCTTCACCGGTGATGCATTGAGCAGCAGCAAAACAGCTAAATTATCTGGCAACGACATCATTCTGGCTGAAAACTACACCAACGGCACTCCCCCTAATCTTGACCTGAGCGGCGACGGAGCAGAATACACCTTTGATCTCGCCCTAGATATTATCCTCTACGATGACACCATCATCGACGGAGATGGCACTGCAACCTATCTCATGAGTGGCGAACTCAAGGATTACGATAGCCCTGCATCACTCACAAAGAACGGCAATTCCACGCTGACTCTTGCTCACGATGCTAGCTACAGCGGCAACACTACCATCAACGAGGGAAT
>ENA-UZWU01011196-UZWU01011196.1-metagenome-genome-assembly--contig:-Day-4--1m-contig-11196_pt1 | contig 39574 bp, 35 predicted proteins | sample MGYA00260345_ERZ794905 | MGnify/ENA metagenome assembly ERZ794905
AGTCCAACGATGATGATCCTCTTCCACTTCTCTTTACTAATCCACTCTCCCCTGCGCTCGTTTTGTTTTTCTACAACGGCATCAACACTCAAATCTCTCGCGTTGTGCATGAAACGTAATACCTCGGCACACTCACTCCAGGCCGCCATGACACGGTCCTTTTCATTCATCTCTCGACGTGCACGTTTTGTGGCCTCAGCTACTGCCCGATTAACCCTGACTGGGTCCAAACCCAATCCAGCCGCCTGCACATGGAAACCTGACGGATCTCCCGGCACATAGAATATAACACACCAAACAGGCGCACGAGACCATGTCTCACCAAGTGTGCGAGCGTAGGTTTTGGCTCCTTGTATTGGCTGTTTTGCACGGGTAACAATATAGATGTCGATTTCGTGATCTCTCAGCTCACGTGCTAGCTCATTTTGAATGCGATCTTCCTCGTCTGGACTTAACCACTTAGCTGGATCAAAAATATGGCTTGGCGGACGTTGTGGAATCACCGAGTCATCAACATCAAACGCTATGTCCTGCGCTTGAGCTACGGTGGCCAACATGAAACAAGCGGCAACGATCTTAAGTCTATCTAAGAATTTCAAACCCATCTTTAATTATGTTTCACACTTTGCATTACATCCTGCGCCGACTTGCGTAGGAGCTGAATGGCATCCTTGACAAAGCCCTTCAAGGACATGCGGTAATCACGGGCAATCATATCTGGCACCATCATCTTCAGCGCCTCCTGCCAATCAGCATCATCCATGAACGCCTCGATCGCATAACCCGGTGTCAGAGACAGCAATCCGCGCTTCACATCAATGAGCAGCAGAATCGTCCATGACCGCTGTTCACTGTTTTGCCCCTCCCCCAGACGACAGGCGTTCATCATCCAGAACCCAAACTCTGATAGACTAATGGGATCATCAAGCTTAACAGTGCAGACAGATAAGCTAACTTGTGGAAATTGCTTGGTGAGCCGATCGATGATTTGATCAATCTCCTGCCTTACCGGAGCATCAAAGACCTTTGCATTATCCATCCAACGCTGCATTACTGGCGGATCAAACTTAAATTGTTCGACCGAGCGATGAGCATCAAACTGGCAGTTAGGACATTGATCAGCGTGCTCCTTGAAGCGGATCAAGCATGAGGGGCATACCACCGTAGCACGTTTGAACATCCTCGCTGGGAAGACCTTCTTTTTCTCACGAGGAGCTTTGTTATCCTGATCAGTCACACTAAAAAATCACTCGCTTCTATTCTTCATTAGGACCAGTTTCAAAGTCTTCAGCCTCAGGCTTCTTGACTTCTTTTTTTGCCGCCTTCTTAGCAGTCTTCTTTGCAGTCTTCTTTGCAGATTTTTTGGCGGCTTTTTTTGCTGCAGGCTTTTGCTCGGTCACCTTATTTTCATCAGCACTCGGCTTTGCTGTCTCTTTCTTGGTCTTCACTTGCTCTGGCTCCTGCTTACTGCTCTGCTCTTTAGCCGCGTATATTTTGCCATCAGAAAGCAATAGCACCAAGCCTTCGTTGATAAGCCAGTGAAGATCGTGATACCAGGTATGACGTGTTGCCTCATCAGCATCTGCAGGAAGACAGTCCTTCCATAACTCATCGATGTTTGCGCCCGGATGATCTACCACCCACTGGAACATCGTTGTCGGACGATCCGCCATGATGAGATCTTTTGACGCATGACGTGGTCTGGCAGGCCCACAATGTAAGCGCTTTTTCCATTTGTAGACGGCAAGATGGCGTCCACTCATTTGCCGGCATAGAATAGATGCTAAATTTCCAGGATAGCGCTTCTCTTCCGCGACTGTGCTCTTGAGCAAGGTCATCAAACCCGGGCTAATCAGCTTCGGCGGTATGTTAGCCAACGCAGACACGCTCTTGCCCTGATAAAATTCTTTTTCAAAGCCATGTTCTAGGAAGTGCTGCTCAACCTCACGATAATTGGCGAGAGCTTGGCCTTCATCTTTTACCTCAGACTCTGCATCTAGTTTTGATTCCGGATCTGGCTCTACATCAGGCTGAGCCCCGACATCAGCAGCAGCCTGCTCATCAGACGGGGTGATAGCATCATGCTCGACAACCTCTTTCTCTTGGCTAGCCACTTCTGCCTTAGCCTCTGCCTTCACCTCTGGCACCTGCTCAGCTTCTTTTTGTTTAGTGTCAGCGTCAGCGACTGCGTCAGCATTAGTCTCAGCCTCTGCCTCAATAGCTTGTTCATCGGGTTGCTCAGCCTTCGGTCGCCAACGCTTTTGCTGGCACATTGAGTCCAGCCATTGCTGCACAGCTTCTTCTCCGTGCTCCATGATGACCTTACTTTTGTAGCGCTCGATTGGCATGGACGAAAACCGCTCACGATGCAAATCGATCAACGCTTGCTGGTAGCCATGGTGGTTAGGTGGCCCAATGAGCTTTTTACTCAAGCCACATCGCGCCACAGACTGAAAGTTACCACTGGGAGGATCTACCTTGGTGATCTCTTCCTCGTAGTATTTGTTGATTAAATCGGACGAGACGAAATGCGCCATGCATTCTTTTTGATTCTGCCACACGGAGTGATCCGTCTCACTACGGAATAGCCCTTGCTCAGCACTCTCGAAAATAACATGAAATCGATCCAGTGAACCCAACACTAACCAAGCCAGGTCAAAAACAGAGTGCGTGCGCCCTGTTGCAGAAATCTGCTTCGCCATTGCATCGAGTCCGTCTTCGATAGGCATAATGCGAGCCTTCACTCCCTCCGGAGCCTCCACCACGTGCTTTTGTTCACGCCCCCCTTTTGAGTAGTCATTTCGGCCACGTCCTCTTGGCGGGCCACCACGCCTGTCGCGACCACCTCCACCATGACGATGTTGCTTTCCCTCTGTTCGGCCTCGATCTCGGCCCCTGCTATCGTTCCGATCATGCCTTTCTACATCCCTTCCCTTCGGTGAGCTGGATGGCTTGGACCCTGAACTCGCATGTGATTTCCCTTTGGCAGGACCACGACTTTTCTTGCCCTGGTCAGCTTTCGCCCATGCTGGGCCAAAGTCTAAGGCACTTAGGTCTGGCGCTTGCTCACTTTTGTCTGATGACGATCCTTTATCACTCATGATCTTGCTCTTACTCTTGCATGATCCCCCCCCGAACGGAAGCATTCATATTAAGAAGTTTAATAGTTTTCTGCCCCGCATTTTCGTGCGTAGCCAATACATTTTTTGCCTTTCGGCACATTTCCCTCACCTGCTCACCACCAACTAACAATTCGTTGATACGATGGCCAAGCTCATCAGCTGATGCCAGTGTGATGATTCCTCCAGCGTCCTGCAGCATGCTTACCAAGGGCTCGAAGTTCTGCATATGAGGCCCCGTGATCACAGGCACCTCAGCAGCAATTGCCTCGGCTGGATTCTGACCGCCTCGCGCCAACCAACTTTTTCCAATCACCGCCACATCAGCATGCGCTGTCCAATCGCAAAGCTCACCAGTGGTGTCAATGACCAAGCATGCCTTGGCGATGTCTTTGGGCACGCGATATTGGCTACTCAGTATAACATCAAAGCCAGAAGACTGCAGATCTGCCACCACTTGGGCCCTTCTCTCCGCATGACGAGGCACAACGACAAGCAAGGCCTCAACCGCTAATAGGCGTATAGCATTCGCTAATAATTTCTCTTCTCCATCATGACTGCTGGCCAATAAAACCACTTTTCTAGCCCCCTCTACATCGACACCAAAGTCAGCAAGTATGGATTGAAACGCATCGCGCTTTTGAGGAGAGCTTCCTCCTGCAGGATCAAACTTCACGCTACCCGTCACATGAATAAGAGACCGATCGATGCCCAAAGTGGCAAAACGCTCTGCATCGATCTCGTTTTGCACACATACTAAGCTCACCATCTCAAACAATGGCTCGACGAGAGCCTCAAATTTCTTGAAGCGCAACTCTGAACGCTTTGACAAACGCGCATTGACCATTGCCACTGGTATTTCCATCTGCCGTGCTACGTTGACAAAGTTAGGCCAAAGCTCTGCCTCAATGAGCACTATCTGCCTTGGTCGAAAACGCTCCAATACCGCAGTAACTATGGTGTTAAAATCAAGCGGGCTGTATATCACCCTGACTTCCGAGGGCGCATTATCTAGGGCTACTTCGTGCCCTGTGGAAGTCGTTGCAGCAAGCACGACTTTCAAGTCGGGCTCAACAAGTAACCATTGCTTAATCAGCTTGAGTGCAATGAACACCTCTCCCACAGATACCGCGTGAATATAAACTCCCTGACGCGGCTCCTCCGACGCCTCAGCACTGAAGCTGCCAAAACGCTCCAACAAACCTGTGCCGTATCCCCCACGCTTGCACATTTTCAACAACCACGCAGGAAATGCCACGATGAAAAACACCGGCAGCAATAGATTGTAAATAAGGAGGACTAAGGAGCGAGACATCTGGAAACAGCTTAGCGAGTTGATTGCCGTTGGTAAAAGAGAATTCCACAGCCACCGTAACTCCTTTGATCGAGCAATTCCCAACCATCATAAGTTCCTCGTTTATTAGCCGTCGAGTCCTCGAGCACAAGCATCGCATTCTCTGCCATACATGAACCTAAATGCTCATCGACTAACAACTTCTCAATGTAATCCACATCGCCAGATTTTTTTGTGTAAGGTGGATCGGCAAAAATAAGATCATAATCACCTCCTCCTTGGAGAGCTCGGAATACATCTCTGGCATTCACGCGCCCTCCAGCGAGCTGCAGGCTCTTCAAATTCTTAGCAATCACCTGCTGCGACTCCTTGCTACTGTCGACAAACACACAACTCTCAGCCCCACGACTCAAACATTCCAGCCCGAGTGCTCCTGACCCGGCAAAAAGATCCATCACTCGAGCACCTCTGACACGATCAGCCAATATGGAGAATAAGGCCTCGCGTAGTCGGTCAGTGCTTGGCCGAGCCACTGATCCCGGAACACGAATCTGACGTCTGCCAGCACTACCACTTATGATTCTCATGATGCTTCTTTCATTTCTATTCAGGGGCTGGAGATGACTTAGACTTGGCGGACTTAGCTTGTTCAGATTCAGCATCAATATTGACGGCCTCCTCATTGCTAATTTCTTCTGGCTCAGCTTCATCAGATTGAGGTGTATCTACAGGAACTTTCGGGGGGATTTTATTTACACCTGAATTCAAAATAAGGTGTAATAAATGACTTAGTGGAAGCCTTGCATGCTTCGGACCTACATCAATTAATGGGCTACGAATATCCCCGCTGATGATCAAATCCCTTACTTTTCGATCTGGGGTATACATGTCATACCACCATCGCGTGTCCACCAGACCTGCTCGGCTAAGGCTTTTCTCCATGACCTCGGCCACCTCAGGGGAAGCTACCAAGCGAGTTACACATACAACACCACCACGCATCGATAGACGACCATTGCCTAACATCGAGAAATCTTCCCCCAGCATTTTGAATCCTAGCCAGTGGAGATTACCCCTATGTAGCACAATCGGTACAAAGACGGTATCAAAAGTGACACGCGGTCGCCCCTCTCCAGCTTGCACCGTGACACCCTCGCCAGCAAAAACCCCATCCGCCTTCCATCCTAATGGCTCGTCCAATAAACCAAGCAGCCTAAAACGGCCTACAATCAACCCCGCGCTGGCATGCATCGATTGCTGCTCAAGCCAAGCTACGGAATCAACTTGTTGCGGTTTAATGGCCATATCGACGAGGAATGGCAAGTGGCTCAGTGAATTCTTTATCCCAAGTTGAACCCGCATATTAATCTTGGCAAAGCCAACATCCAGCTCTTGCTCTTCGATTTCTAAACGTGGGCGTTTCCATACCACCTTTTGTTTAATATCTGGCAATTCAACCACATTGGGAATTTTTATTCCTGCAAGTTTAATAAAACCATCTGAATCCTCACCCGAAAGTGGCAAATTCATCGATAGCTCATTCACATTTAACAAATCCAATTCCTTGGACATCGAAAACAATCGAATACTCGCTTCCTCGACACGCAAGCGCATAGGGCTCCCTGCTGGTGGTCGTTTCGATGAGGGCTTCTGCTGGGCCGACATCGCAGTGTCAACTGCTGGTGCCTGCGAGGGCTTCTGCTGAGTCAACACCTGAGATCCGAGGACTGGTCTTGGCTCAACGTTGGCATAATCTGCCAAGCTCCTTTTTGTCGGAACCCCCTGCGATTCTGGCTCTTGAGCCAGCTTTTTCGTTTGATTCAACGCCACAGACTTTGGCAGTGGTTTTACTTGATTGGCTGCCAGCACGGGGGGAATGATTGGCGGTCTATCGATGATGTCAGTGTCCGCCGGCAAGGCTGTCAACATTTCGATCGCCAGCTCAATGCGAGGCTGATTGACAACAACTTCTCGCAAACGTAGCTGACGCCTGAGCAGTGGCTTCCAGTACGGCATGATGACGACGCGCTCAATATCCGCCACCGCTTGCTCACGGTCACCTGGCATAAACATTCGCATCCGCTTCACAGTCACCCCATTCCACGGAGACCATGTCATCGATCCTATTTTGCATTCTAGACCGAGGCGTTCGCTCAACTTTTTCTCCGCCGTGTTCGTGCCCCAAGGCGACATTAACCACAGGTTAGATGCGATAAAGCACACTAGTGAGGCTAAACCTAAGTAAATAAGGACCTGCCCTGAGTGAGCAAGCACCCGTTTTGGCCATACGAGCATACGACTGATTTTCACCTGCTCCCCTCCATCTGCAGCATCACCACCTGAGCCCGCTACCATCACTTATTTTTTCGGAGGAGTGAAGCGTATCACTAGGCTCTTGTCAGCAAGACGTCGACCCGCAGTACTTTCTTGGAGACGATAAATTAACAAACAATGCTTGCCATCTTTATAGCTTCCCATCGCTAAGTTTTCTTTTGTCGAGATGAACTCACTATTGTTTTCGTAGCGCCACTCCTTACCTGTCCACGCGCCTAAAATACTGCGTTCGTCAGCAACGATATCAGCAATACGCTTGAGCTCACCGTTAGGAGATTTGAAATTCCCAGTCTCAGGATTGTAGCGCAATAATGAGATCATCATACCCACTCCACTCACTCGTATCATCCACTCATTTGGGTTGGGTTCTTCGAGGCGAATGACGACTTGCTGTATGGCCTTAAATTGACGCTGGTCCCACAGCTTCAGATAGGCCTCGTAATCCTCTTTGGTGAGGCCAAGGTTTTCGTGCCAAGGCAAGGGAATACCGGGCTTGGCAACTTTAGCATATGCAGCATACCACTCAGGATTAGCCTTTGAGGCCGCCTTTACTTTGGCGATATATTTATTGATTTCCTCTGGCGGCATAATTGCTCCGACTTCACCAGAGACGGTCTTCCCCTTGTCAAAGTATGCAGCCAGAATCTCTGGAACCTTATTATCAGCAGCTGTAGCAACAGATACCGCCGAAAGGGTGATGAACATCATTACACCGAGCTTGCGCGCTGTGAGAGCAAAATTTAAAAACGCAGAGGGTTTGGGGAATTTCATAGTCTAATAATAAAGGTAGAAAGTGATAAAAAAAGTTAACCAGACACCCTACAAGTGCAAGCGCCAATCTCTATTGCCCATTTTAGATATTTGTGAGCCAGTCCTTATATCTGCAAATCCCTTATTCCCGGACAATACGAAAAACACGCTCGCCGGGCTTATAATAATTCAAGCGATCACGCGCGATCATCTCCAAATAGAGGGGCTCGTTCAGAATAGCAGTGAGTTCACGCTGCTTAGCGTCTTTTTGCTCTATCACCGCGTTCTCTTTATCAACCACCTCATTGAGAACTACCTCCATCTTCTTAAGTTTACGGTATGGCTGGAGTGTTGTTGCCACAAAAGCAAAGCAGCCCATCAACACAAGAATACAGAAAGCAAGGCGAACACTGGCATTCATGCGCTCAGTGCGAACCCTGACCTTATTATATCCGACCTGTTGGGATGCTTTTGATCTACTGTTTTTTTTCTTACTCAATTTAAATTCAGTGCTTATGCGAATACTTAATAAATGTAGTATTACTTATTTTATTAAGAAAACCAAATTAAAAAAGTAACACCACCAGAATACTCGATCACAAGATCAGCGGGAAAGAACTCAGCCTCATCCATATACACCGCTGATACAAGCTGATGACGACTTCTCCCTTGCATCGGCCCCTTTCTTGCTTCATGTCTTGTGGCATCTCTACTGTGAATATTAGTGACCACTAACTGAGCTCAACTAGGCACGAATAATCACTCAAATTTCAATTTACCGCTTACCCCAAGAATTATCCTACCCGATGTCAGCTGACTCAACCATCAACGAGACCAACGCACTCACAGACTTACTCTATCGCAAGCTGAAGCTTCAGCCAAAGCGTATCGTTTTCGCAGATGGTGAGGACATCAAGGTTGTGCGAGTAGCAGCCCGTATGGTTTCCATGGAAATAGGCGTACCCATTCTTCTGGGCAACAAACAAAAAATCCACCAAATGGCGGCGGACGAGTCAATCTCGATGCAATTTGTTAACGTGATTGATCCAGCCAAAGCATCAGACTTAGAGCTGTTTTGCCATCGACTGAAAAAAACAAACCGTTTTCAAGGCAAGGACATCATCAATCCTGAGGAAATTATGGCCCGCCCTCACAACTTTGGGGCTATGATGGTTCAATATAGCCACGCCGATGGCATGATTGCAGGTAATCAGTCAATGCCAGCATCAGTATTTCGCTCTGTTATTACCATAATGAAGCCATTGCCTGAGGTGCCCCGAATTTATGGCGCTATGATGATGGTCGCCCCTCACCTCAAGCATTTTGGGCGCGATGGTATCTTATTCATGGCAGACTGCGGAATCATTCCTGAGCCTGACGTCAAACAGCTTGCCTCTATTGCGATTGAAACGGGTAAGTTAGCTCACCATTTTCTAGGTAGAACCCCGCGCGTTGCCATGCTCAGCCACTCCACCAAAGGGAGCGCCAATTCCGAGTCTCCAAAAAAAATGGCGGCAGCGACCGTGCTTGCCAAAAAAATAATCAGTGATGAGCGGCTCGATATTGAAATCTCGGGAGAGGTTCAAATAGATGTGGCCCTAGATGCCTCTGCAGCAGAAATTAAAAGCCCAGACATCAAAGCGCACCAATCGTCTGATGTGCTTGTGTTCCCCAACCTCGACTCTGGTCACATCGCCTTCAAACTTCTCCAGCATGTTGGCGGTGCTCAGAATTACGGGCAGCTCATCATGGGGCTTGCCCGCCCTGCAGCCCAAGTACCGCGGACCGTAACAGAAGAAACATTACTCGGAACAGCTGCTATTTTAGGCGGTGAAGCCATCAAGCTTCATCAGAGCGTGCTCGACGATTAAGCCTGCTAGCCTAGGCACGAATGCGCGTTCATAAGAACTTGGCCGCAGAGACGCCCACAAGGCGAGTCATAGTCTTCGCAGACTGAATATTCATAGACTAATTATTCAACAGCTCTAACAAACTCTTGGCTGAGCTCACTGGCTTTCGGCAAGTCTGGCCTGAGCAATAATAAGCAGCACTTTTGCCATCCAATGCCTGCAAGCTGGCACTAAATTGATCCACCTCACCCTCATTACCCATGCATATCAGCCCAGGGGCGAAAACCTGATAGCAAGCCTCGATCAATGCCTCTTTGCCTTCTGCCCCAGCTACCACGATACGAGCATGCTCGCCCAGCTGCATATCCGCCACTGACATCATCCAAGCCATCGCATAAGGAGAATTCTTGATCGTCTCAGAGCTCACTGTAATTGTTTTGTCGACCACCTCACGGAAGTCCTCACGCCCCGTAATTTCAGCAAGTTTAAGAAACTCCATTGCCCCGACAGAGGACGCCGTTGGAGTCGCCCCATCAAAGTCATCCTTCAGCCGCAAGACCAAATCAGGACGCTCAGCTCCGACATAAAATCCGCCACCTAATTCGTCATAGAAAATTCGTCTTGCCCCCTCAGCAAGCACGATCGCAAAACCCAGGTATTGAGCGTCCAGGGTCGCTTGATATAGCCCCAAAGAACCTGCCATCATTTGTAAATAGCTCGATGCTTGCTGACTACTGTCTCTCTCGCCATCACACCAGCGATGATAGAGCAATGCCCCATCCCATAGCTCAGTGCGGATAAACGCATGCGCTTTGACTGCAGCTTCAAGATAAGCAACTTGGCCAAGCACATGTCCTGCCCGCGCCAGTGATGCAATCATCATGCCGTTCCAATCTGCGAGAACCTTACGATCCGTGGCCGCAGGGACTCGTTCGCTCCTTGCCTTGCGCATTTTTTTGATAGCCGATTGCAACACTTCGGATTGCCTGGGGCTTAAGTCCCAATCAGGCTTAGCAATATGAATGACATTCAGATTCATGAGTGGCTCAGGGTCACTATGATCTATAAAATTGCCCTCCTCAGAGACACCAAACCACTCCGTGGCTACTGCCAACTCGCGCCTATCAAGAAGCTTCGTCATCTGCCCAAGAGTCCAGCAGAAGCACTTACCTTCCTTACCTTCACTCTGTGCGTCTTGGGCACTGTAAAACCCACCTCCATCGTGCTGCATCTCCCCAGTAACATAGTCCGCAATACCAGTAGCCACCTGCCGATAACGAGGATCCTTGGTGACCAGCCAGACATCCAGATAAAGCTCGAGCAACTGAGCCTGATCGTAGAGCATCTTCTCAAAGTGGGGCACCAGCCAGCGCTCATCCACGGCATAACGATGAAAGCCCCCAGCCAGCTGGTCATGGATTCCCGCCTCCATCATTTTGTTACAGGTAAGCAACACATGATCACGAGACGGTAAGTCACCCGTGCGGTGCCAATGCCTTAGCAAAAAACGCAGGTGTGAAACCTGAGGAAACTTGGGCGCACCGCCCCATCCGCCGAACTGGTGATCAGCCTCAGCGGCAAGCTTACTGGCCGCAAGATTCAAATCATCCACCTGCAACTGGCCCTCAACGACTTTTACCTGCTCAAATACGCGCTGCATCTTTTGATGTATTTGCTCAGCACTGCTCTGCACCTCATTACCCTGCTCTCTCCACGCAGCGTGAATTGTTTTCAACACCGTCGTGAATCCTGCTCGCCCCTGCTGATCATGTGGAGGGAAGTAAGTGCCACCAGAAAAGGGTTTCAGCTCGGGAGTGAGAAACATGTTCAATGGCCAGCCACCGCCGCCTTGATACATCGCTTGGTAGGCTGTCATGTATATCTTGTCTACATCTGGGCGCTCCTCACGGTCTACCTTGATCGAGATGAAGTGCTCATTCAAATACTGCGCTACCTCTTCGTCTTTAAAGCTCTCACGCTCCATCACATGACACCAGTGGCAGGTCGAGTAACCAATGCTCAGCAAGATAGGCTTATTCTCCCGACGCGCCCTGGCAAAGGCAGCCTCACCCCAAGGATACCATTCGACTGGATTTCTCGCATGCTGAATCAAGTATGGCGATTTTTCACCGGCAAGATGATTCTGCTTTTTGGCAGTAGTGTCAACCACGGCATCATCCGCATTCTCTTTACTTGTTTTTTCTGAGCATTGACCCTCTGACTGCATAGAGAAGATTATGGCTCAACATGCCCGAGCTGCAACAGGCATATTCCGACACATCCCAATAAGCTCACCCCCATCGACGTTTCATTCAAATCGAACATGCCTATGAATCGTGGGAAATACTAATTGGATAAGTGATCTTAAATAATTACCTGCAGATACTAACACTTTTTTAAGCATGAAATACACACGAGGAGAATTCATTTCAGCCTATCGAGCCACTCAGTGACCAATATAAAATAAAAGTTTAAGCCTACTTATTTAAGTAACCTTAGTATTCAATTTATAGAAGATTAAGGTAATATGTATGGCTTACACTTTCATTTACTTGCCTCCAGAGGTTTTTCGCAATTGAATGCACTTGCAGCAAAGCGGCACCAGCTCCACCCGTCTCCCAAGCATCGCCTGCCCATCAAAACCAACCCAAATAATACCCAAATGAAACTCAAAACTACTCTCGCCAGCTTCCTCTCCATGGTCGCAATAGCAACATCCCATGCATTCGTCATCGATTTCGATTCTGGATCAGTTTTACCATCAGGCACCAACATCGTCGGACAGCCTACCATATCCTCGGGCAGTCCTCTCACAGTCGACGTCACTGGTTATGGCACGGTGACTTTCTCAGTAGCCTCGGAGAGTGTTTCTGTTGACACCAATTTCGCACCGGGTGCAGGAGTCGCGCCGGAGCAGACTTTAGAATTTTACGGCAACAACGTAGTCACAGTTACTTTCGACGACGACGCACCACTCAAGCCAAGCACAGATAACAATGGATTTGTATTTGGGCAAGCAGGAGATGATTCAGAAAACAGCGCGGACCGCATCGTAAGTTCAGCAATCAGTGACAATGTTTATGAGTTATCCCTCTCAGGTTCCAGCGGCGCAGGTGCAGGATTAACATACATTGCATGGGACGTCGTTCCCGAGCCAAGCAGCACCGCACTCGGAGCACTTGGGCTGGGCATTCTCTTGCTCAAACGCCGCAGAGCATAGGTTTTCGATCATACCGAACGACCCCCTTTCGGTAAGATTGAAAAAACCCCGATGGTTTATCCATCGGGGTTTTTTATGGCCGCTCACCCAAACCTATTTTCTCTGAACTCAACAGAGATGCGCCGACAATTGCATTGGGCTGTATATGCATCCATTTTTTCCTTCCCGTGTCACCGCTTACGCCCCAATCTAAATCTATGAAGATTTGGTCATCCGCACTGCTCTTATCCGCTTTTTTTATTCTCAGCACGCCAGCCAACGCTGCAGGCAAGAAAACACCACCGGCCTCTATTTCATTTCATTTGGAGGGGGCAGCAGCAGAGGCGCCCAAATTTGCACGTGAGTTCAACACCCTAGCAGGCGCCCGCTATTTTAGAAAAGCACCTGAGGTCAACTCAAAGAATATCCAAGCATGCAGTCCTTTTCCCGCAGATGACAACCGCACTTATGGCATGGTATTCAAGCTCAATGCCCAAGGCACTAGGCGCCTAAGTGAGGTGACTACCATGCACCAAGGCAAACTGCTGCTCTCCCTCGTGAATGGACAACCGTTGGGAGTAGTAAGAATTGATAAACCTATCAGTGATGGCATTTTAGTTATATGGACTGGCATCACCCAGCAAGAGATCAAACTCTACGACCAAATTGCCCCCCGTATCGGAGAGGATCCCAAGGAATGGAAAGCACGTCTCAAGCAGAATAAAAAAGAAGCTAAAAAGAAGAGCTGAATGCATCAAACGGCTTTGCTATCCATGCCCTCACCTTCTGTCACCCCTCAAGCAGCCAAAATCTCGTAATGTCTCGGACCTTTGCGGTTATTTACATACTCAGCCAGGTCTATTTTTCTCTGAATGCCTCTGGCGCTGAGCCCACTGACGAGACAGTTGCTCTACCCACTATTAACCAACATCTTTTTAGCAATGATGAGGAAAGGTTCTACATGTATGTCTATCGCACTTTTGAAGGCCAACATTCGAGGCCATGGACGGGAGGCAAATATGGCTTTGTGCGTAACAAACGCCGCACAAACGATGGCGTTATCTGTACTAAGTTTCACGAAGGCATTGACATCAAACCCATCAAAAGAGACAGCACGGGCAGACCGCTCGACAAGGTCAAAAGCATAGGATCTGGTAAAGTCGTTCATTGCAACGCTACCTCTCATCATAGCAGCTATGGCAAATATGTCGTTGTGGAGCACAATTGGGAGGGCGGACCGTTCTACAGCCTCTACGCACACCTATCATCAATCGCTGTCAGAAAAGGTCAGAAATTAGCGCTTGGAGATAATCTGGGAACTCTCGGCTACACTGGCAATGGGCTCAACCGCGATCGAGCACATCTGCACTTGGAGTTAGGAGTGCTCTTCTCCTCTAGATTTACCCTCTGGCATGACAAGTATTTCACCGACAGCAATCATCATGGCATCTACAACGGCATGAATATAGCAGGCTTGGACGTTGCCTCTTTCTTACTAGCAAAAAGCAAAAATCAAGCTCTCACCATTCCCGAGTTTGTATCATCAATACCTATACATTACCGAATTATCATTCCACGAAATCAAATAAGAAAGGGCAGCCCAGAATTACTAAAACGTTATCCATGGATGCTTCAGAATGATTACCGCAGTGATATGCCCTCGATTGAAATATCATTCAGCGCCTCTGGCTTCCCCGTCACCATCAGCTCACACAAACGCAGCGTATCTTCTCCTGTGTTGAGCTGGATCCGCGAATGCCAATCAAAGCATGAGTATCATACCAAGGGTTTTGTCACCGGCACCGGCAAGCATGCCAGCCTCAGCAAATCAGGCCGCCGCTTCATCGATCTAATCTGCGGCCAATTTTAAACGGCCATTCATAAGAGCGCAGACATTAGGCGCAGTAGCGAGCTTAGCCTACTCGCCGATAGCTAGTAAAACTCGCTGCCAACGCTTCTTAAAATTATTATCAACCTCGGATAAAGCCTCAATTGCAGGCTGAGCTCTCTGATCCAAGCCCATCAGCCAAGCATAGCATATGGCACTCTCCGTAGAATCTCGCCCAGCTAGAGTCTCTAGGTTAAGCTCGAATAAATTCCGATAAATGGCCAGCATACTATCTGGTTCAATTTGATTCCATAGATAGGAAATCTCGCCATCAGCATTTTTAAGCTTCAACCCGTCACGACTGGAGCCCAATACCTTGATGTAAGAGTCTCCCTTGAGTGTGCGAACTTCGACAGTGATGGCCTCTTTGAACGTCTCCTTACTCACATCTTGTAGAAACACATTCGCCTTTTTTGATAGATAGACCAACGCTTCCTTATGCTCTCTCTGCTCATGATTTGCCGTCGCTTGCTCAAGAAGCTTGCGAGCATCAGCAAATTTAGATTGAGCCACTAATTTATTAAATTCGGGCAAACGATTCTCAAACGTTTGTCGTTTCGCTTGTTCTGCACTCGCATTTAGTTTCGCCCTCTCGCGTTGCAGGTCAAGCTTGGCAAGATGTCGCTCAGCTCTGGTTTGCCAAACTTGAATATGAAACCGTGCTCTACCATTCGTCTCAAGCTCACCCGCTACTTTTTGAAGAACCGCAAGATGTTTTGCCACCTGATCTTTATCAGCCCCGATAGGCAGTGCAGTCAACTTCTGCATTCGGGCATAATCAGCCAAGTATTTCCTCGAGATATCACGGTAAACAAACAATGGGCTCTGCTCTGGCAAATCCCTGATCTCGGCAGCTTCAAATATACGAGTGGCAGCTTCCCAAGCCCCAATCTCCCAGTTTTTCAGAGCAACTGCCATCATCTGGAGCAAAACCATACGATCACCTTTCTGCTTAAAATCGCTTATAAGCCCGACACCTGCAAAATCTTGAATAAAAGCACGGACATCACTGTTCGCATCAAGCTCGTTGCTTTCTATATGTTCAAGCAATGCACTCGTGGCCAGTTCTGCTTTCAGAGTATCACCAGCAAGCCATTGAGAGATGACTGCCTCAACCCCTGCCCATGATGCCGCTGGCTCGAGTAACCTCTCATCATTCATCAAATCATTGAAGATAAGGTGTGCTTTTTGGAAGCGCCCGTCGCGAAGATTCTGATGTGACTTATGAAAAAGCTTGCCAATATGCGCCGCCAACTCAGGTGAATAGCTACTATCATCAGCAAACATAGTGATATCGTCTTTTGCCAAAGTAGTAGCGCTGGCAGCAGTATCCGAAGGCTTCTTTTTAAAAACAACGAGGCATAAAATCATCACCAAAGCGATCAAGGCGCCCATCGCTAATGACGCAACCATCATTTTATCGCGCGTCCGTCGTCGATTCCGCGCGCTGCTATACAAGGGTGCGCTTACACCCAATTCATCGATGACATGATTCGCCAGAGCACGAACGTCTTCCATCTCTTGATATGAGTCAAAACGATCCTCTGGTTGGAAAGCCATCGCCCGCTCAACCAGCTGGCATGTCTCGGGCTTCAACCAAGGCGCTATGTTCGCCAAAGGTTCTATATGTTTTTTTCCATCCAACACCGTGCGCGATGATTTGGTATGCTCAGGAATTGATGGTTTACCTGAAAGGGCATGATAAAGCGTTGCCCCCAGTGCATACATATCACTTCTAAAATCCTCCTCCTGACCCAGTAAGGCTTCAGGCGGCACGTAATACGGTGTCGCCCATACTTCATCTGCCTTGGCTACACCTCCCTGAGTGACCAAGGCCAAACCAAAATCAACAATTTTGATATGGTTGTTAGTATCCAATAAAATATTGCCCGGCTTAATATCACGATGAATCAGTCCTTCTTCTTTAGCCGCCCGTAGGCCAGATATAATTTCCTGACAAAGCGGCAATATTTGATCTTCTCCTATCGCGCCTTCTCTCGCCATTTTCTGCTCGAGACTCTCTCCCGACACCAGTTCCATCGCAATGTAGAACCGCTCAAACGCCTTACCGACAGTGAAAACTCTGACAACGTGTGGATCACTAATAGCAGCTGTGATCATAGCCTCATACTCAAACTGCTTCATCCTCTTCTCATCCTGACAATATTCAGCATTAAGAATTTTGATTGCTACCTCTCGATCGAGAGTCGTATCGTTTGCTACAAACAATTTACTCATACCCCCCTCGGCGTGCCGACCTATCAACCTATAATGACCAAGGTCACATTTCACACGGCTCTGTTGACCGCAGTCAGGACATACCACGTTAGTGTAAGGCTCCATGGAGGAGATGTTCATTTGGCAGCCACATGACTTACAGTGAGCTATCTGAATCTCGTTTGCTAATCCCTCCATCAATCTGATTTATTGCCCAATTTCATTTTTTTAAGCCAAGCATCAAAGTAAGCCTCAAACTCAGCTTCCGTCAGCTCCAAGTTGAGGTCATTCGCGGGATCGAGCCGCATCAAAACAACCTCCTTGGTCAACACCTTGTCGCCTCGCAGAAAATGTATAAATACTCTTTGCTCAGGTTGCTTTGACTTGATGTAGGCGCTGAATTTTTCCACCGCCATCATTACTGATCTTGGGCCCTCATCAGCTGAGCTCAAATCAAGATCATCAACCCGCAAAATCATATCACCTCCCCTCAACCCCACTTTTTGAGCAGGAGTATCTGGAAGCACCATATTAACACTTACTGCCTGCCGCCCATCTTGGTCTTTGGGTTTCGCCGGCAGCATCACTCCAGACATTTGAATTCCCAGAAACCCTTTACCCTTGCCTAATCGCCGTAGCCTGAGTGCCTCCAGCATCAAGCTATAGCACCTTGCCTGAGCCTCAGGGTCGTCACTGGTTTTCCACACCGCATGCAACAACTCTGGCGATGAATCAAGATGTTGCTTCGACCACTTCTGGATTACCTTGTATGCTGATTGTCTCTCTTCATAGTCATCTGATGATAGCATCTCCAGCTGCGCAGGTGGCAACTCGATATATTCCACCTCAGCACCAACAACCGCAGTCAAGGATTCGAGCATCATCAGTAGCAATGTAATAGCTGATAACATCCGATTTCTATACCTTGAAGCATTCATAGTGTAAGTCATTTGCATTCTGCACACTGCAGGACATCAGTCCACAGCTCATGTGAATTTTCCGAGCACCGGAAACGCCCCCCTAAAGCGAAATAGCACCGTGACAGACAAAAGCAAGGCAGACCAAATCGCAACGTATATCATTACATGGGTGCTAAACGGCATCGTCATATCCACCTCAAAAGAAACCAACAATATGACAAACAAGCTCGTCGCTAACATAGCACCGACAGATATGGAAGTTGGCTTCTTCATTAATAACAATATCGCGATCGCTAATAATACAAAACTGAAGATGATGCACAAAATCATTCGCAATGAATCATCGCCACTGAACATATACGAAAGTTGCACTGTTACCTCCATTAATAGAGCATTACTCGATAAATTCAAAAAGAGAATGAGCATCAAAAAAAGAGCGATTACTACTCGCATCAAAAAAAAGGCGATATGTTTTTTCTTAGCCATGATAGGTGTGCAATTCAAATTCTCGTTCGATACCGGGCATCGATTTTGAGCTCATTATTCAAATTCAAGCGATAAATCCAAGGCAATGGCTGAATGAGTCAACGCACCAACCGAGATAAAATCAACACCCGTAGTTGCCACCTCTCCTATCGTTTCCAAATTAATCCCCCCACTGGCCTCCAAAGCAACTTGGGGATTAGACTCGTCACGGAGTTGAACCGCCGCACGCATCGCCTCATTAGTCATATTGTCCAATAGGATGTAATCAACACCCCTGAGGCTGAGAAAGTCCTCCACCTGATCAAGCGTATCTGCCTCCAATTCGACCTCGACCCCCCTATCTGACCTAACACGATCAATGGCACTTTGCAGCGCCTCTAAATTGTTCTCAGCAAATAGGTGGTTATCTTTTACCATCGCACGGTCGTAGAGGCCCATTCTGTGATTACTACCGCCGCCAGCCACCACAGCCATTTTTTCTAATGCGCGCCATCCTGGTGTTGTTTTGCGCGTATCCAGCACCTTGGCATTTGATGACGCCACCTTACTAGCATAAGCTCGCGTCTGGGTAGCAACTCCAGACAATCGCTGCAGAAAATTCAGCGCTGTCCTCTCTGCAGTCAGAATAGAGCGAGCCGAGCCATTCACATTCAGCACATGATCACCCTTTGAGATTAGATCACCATCTTTCATCAGCGCCACAATTTCAAGGCATGGGTTCACTCGACGAAACACATCAAGAGCAATTTCAAGCCCAGCTAGAACACCGTCTTCTTTTGCACAAACATATGCACTTGTCTTACTATCCTCGGGGACAAAATAGAGTGATGTTACATCCCCCGTTTGCAGATCTGCACCCACATCTTCGCGCAATGCTAAATCAATTAGCGCACTAGTTACATCAGAAGGAATACTCATTAGCGATATTCTCGACCACCGGAAGCCAATTGACAACATCCATTACGCTTACCAAATACAAAAATTACCATTGTTAATCGTCTCGAATCTGGCAGAAGACTGCGCGCGATGCTGGCCATTCAACATCTACACATAGAATTCGGTGCAAGGGTGATTTTTTCAGACCTTTCGTTTGCTGTATTACCTAAAGAGCGCATCGCTTTTGCTGGGCACAATGGCGCGGGCAAATCAACATTGATGAAATGTATCGCCGGAATGTTGACTCCAAACAGCGGTAAAATCGCCAAGCCCAAATATTGTGATGTGGGATACCTGCCACAAGAGGGCATTCACATAAATGGCATTACGCTATGGGACGAGGTTGAATCCGCTTTTGCTGAGACAAGAGACCTCCAGATCAACATCGATCAGCTCGCAGACAAACTCCACGATCTCGACCCTCGCTCAGCCCCCTATTCTGATCTGCTCCATGATATTGGAGACCTTGAGCTCAAGCTAGAGGCCGCTAGCCCAGGCACGATCAAACCAAAGATAGAGTCAGTGCTCACTGGCCTTGGCTTCAAGCGCACTGACTTTACCCGTGACTGTGGCGAATTCTCAGGCGGCTGGCAAATGCGCATAGCTCTGGCCAAGTTACTACTTCAGCAACCACAGGTTCTACTCCTAGATGAACCCACAAACCACCTCGATATCGATTCTCAAAAGTGGATGGAGTCCTATCTTGTCAACTACCCTGGGGCTATTCTGATCATTTCTCATGACCTTGCCCTGCTCGACATGCTCACCACGCGCACGATTGCATTCCACCACGGTAGAGCCGAAGAATACGCAGGCAATTACTCCTTCTACACCAAAGAATCCGCCTTGCGTAAAGAAATTCTCATCAAGCAATACAAGGCACAACAGCGAGAAATCAAGCAAGCCCAAGATTTCATTGATCGATTTCGATCCAAAGCTACGAAAGCCAAGCAGGTTCAGTCCCGCATCAAACAGCTCGAAAAAGTAAAGATTATCGAGATTGAGCAAGATGATGCGGTAATGAGCTTTCGATTCCCTGCCCCGCCCGCGTCAGGACATAGCATCGCAACTCTCGAAAACGCCTGCAAAGCATATGGCAAAATCAACATCTTCGACAGCTTCAACCTCGAGATTACGCGTGGAGAGCGTATCGCCATTGTAGGACCAAACGGAGCAGGCAAGTCAACCTTCTGCCGTCTAATTACTGGGCAAGAGGCCCCAGACAGCGGCAACCACCAATTTGGGCACAAAGCGGCAGCTTCCTTTTTCTCACAGAATCACGCTGATGAGCTAGACCCTGACCTCACCGTTCTTGAATGTGCCGAGCAATCTGCCTCTAGAGAAAATGCACCACTCGCTCGCAATCTACTTGGCTGTTTCTTGTTCCGCGGTGATGACGTCTTCAAAAAAGTCGGAGTACTTTCAGGGGGTGAACGCTCTCGAGTGGCTTTGGTATGCATGCTGCTTCGTCCCGCTAACTTTCTTATTCTCGACGAGCCAACCAACCATCTCGACATCCAATCGCAGGAAGTACTGCAAAACGCGTTAAGAGACTACCCTGGTTCTTACCTTATTGTGTCCCACAACCGATCTTTCCTCGACCCAATCGTGGATAAAACACTTGAGTTCCGCCAAGGACAGCCTCCAAGAATGTTCGCCGGTAATATAACTTACTATATAGAGAAACTTGAGCAGGAAAAAAACGCAGCAAAAGCTGCAGCCAAATCCAACTCAAATCCAAACTCAAATACTGGCTCACAATCATCGGCCAATCAGGCAGGGGGGAATCGTAAAGAACAACGAAAAATTGAAGCCGCTCGTCGTCAACATCGTAATAAGGTGCTCAAACCATTACAGGATGAGTTAGATGAGCTCGAAGGTCAAATCGCCGAATACGAGTCTGCCCAAACCACCCTGACTGGCCACATGTCAGATCCCTCGACCTCTGGCGATGCTGAGAAAATGCAACAAGCTTCATCAGCTTACAAAAACATTGCCGAAAAACTTGAGTCTGCAATCAGCCGCTGGGGGGAGGTCAGCGACGCCATCGAAAAGGCACAAGCTGAGCTTTAGGCCGCCATCATGCCTTCCACCTTGCCTGAGCTGACAACTTCTGTAATTTGGTGCCATGCCTACCTTAGGAGAAAAAATGCTCGCCTTGTTGGCTACTGGACGCGTTGCAAATCTACCCACTGTATGCAGTAACGTATTTGCAGGCTTTTGCTTATCGAGCCTTGTGCTCTCTGACTCTGACATCGGAGTATTTACACATACAGCGCCGATAGCCCCCCTGCTTTTGTTGATGCTTTCTTGCTGCCTAATTTATGTTGCTGGCTGCATGCTTGGAGATGCTCTTGATCATTCATTTGATCTGAAAAACAGACCCACCCGCCCGATTCCGCTCGGTATCCTCGACGCACACCGCGTTCGTGTGACCTCATATTTAATTTTTATCGTAGCACTGATTATTCTCAGCCTCATTTCTCCACTCGCCATTTCACTCACCTCCGCAAACCACCTGACTGAGGACGGGGCTAAATCCATCCAAACACATGAAATCATCCTAGGTTGCCTACTCACCATGGTTGTTGCGGGCTATGCGTTTTATCACAAGAAGAACAAAGCCGCCGCATTTATCATGATGGGGTCATGTCGCTTTCTGTTGGTGATCTTGGCGATGAGTTTCGCCCACAAATCAGGCTCCGAAGCCAGCCCGACTCCCGACCAATGGCTAGCCCCGCATTTAGCGTGGTTTGGAACGTTAATTATCGTACCTGCAATCGGAGTTGGCACGTATACCATTTTACTTAGCTGGGTTGCTTCGACTGAGTCCAAACCTGGCGTCTTTCAGTCACGAAATATTCTCGCAGTTATGCTCCTCGCTGTGCCGCTTGCATCAGTCGCTGTTGTCTTCCAGATGCCCAGCAGCATCACACTTTCATACCTGAGTTACTCAATAGCCATGACGCTTTGTTATCTATGGATGTTATCGGGGCTTCATGCGCTCAAAAAATCCAAACCCATTTTTGTATCTAAGGCTCTTGCAGGATTCTGCCTCTTGGACGCAACCTTCCTAGCGCCATTCGAGCCAGTTGCTGCAGCAGTGTGTGGCTTACTTTTCTTGTTCGCTCTGAGCCTTCAAAAAATAGCTCCCGCCACGTAACGAATGGCTGTGACATTTTATGTCACTCATTTATAACGGCTAACCTTTGCCTCGTGTTCGGCTGCTTACGCGACCAACACTCTTCTCAATAAACTTGATAATCTCTCCTGCGACATCTTTTTGGGTCGCAGTCTCAATCCCCTCAAGACCGGGTGACGAGTTGACTTCGAGCACTACAGGTCCGTGGTTAGATCGAAGCAAATCAACGCCTGCCATACTTAAGCCCATGATCTTTGCCGCCCTAACTGCAGTCGACCTCTCCTCGGGAGTGATCTTGACCAAAGTCGCATTGCCGCCTCGGTGGAGATTTGATCGGAAGTCACCCTCTTTGCCCTGTCGCTTCATCGAAGCTATAACCTTGCCACCTACTACCAAGCATCGAATATCCGCACCGCCAGCTTCCTCGATAAATTCTTGAGCAAGAATATTAGCATCTAGACCACGGAAAGCCTCAATCACAGACTCAGCAGCTTTCGCCGTCTCAGCCAAAACCACACCTACACCTTGAGTTCCCTCAAGGAGCTTCACAACAATTGGCGCGCCTCCACAAAGTTTAATCATATGCCCAGTAGCCCTAGTATCATGAGCAAATGTGGTAACAGGTAAGCCAATACCCTTTCGAGCCAACAATTGCAGGCTGCGCAACTTGTCTCGCGAGCGGGAAATAGCAACGGACTCATTCACCGAATAAACGCCCATAATTTCAAATTGACGCACGACAGCTGTTCCAAAAAATGTTCTCGATGCACCCACTCTCGGGATAATGGCATCATAGCCTTTGAGCTCCTTGTCCCCCAGATAGATACTGGGCCTCATTGAGGCTATGTTCATGTGACATTTCAGATAATCAATCACATCAACATCATGACCAGCACGTTCAGCTGCCTGCCTCAGACTTGAGGTTGAGTAAAGTTTTGGATTACGTGAGAGGATCGCTATTTTCATAAGCTGTGGTGGTGAGATTTTCCTGAGAAATAGATACTGTTACCAAAAAGGTGTGTTGATTGGGTATCAACTACAAAATACCCGGACAAGGCTCTACGGCCGAGTAGCAGAGGACACTTCATAACTGAGCGATCTGCAAGACTGAATAACACCTCCCATCGAAATCCCCCGGGTAAAGTGACCGCAGTCTTAATCACCAATCTGTTTTTACCTATTCCCGTTGAACTTTTGATTTTTTTTCGCGAAACCAGAGGTGCCTCGCATGCAATCACTTGGCCATGGTGACTCACTGTCTTGAAGCTGACCCACCGCTCTCCTTCATTATCATAAATTTGAGCATCCACTGCATTCAAGCTAGATGTGTAAGCTCCAGTATCAACTTTTGCTGTGAGCATATCAATACCAAGATCCGGCAGCGCTAACCATTCACGTCGACCAATGAGCATCCGACTACAGAGTCTAGCTCGAGTGGGCAGACCCAACTTATCTGCGACCATTTTAGAGGCCTCTGGGAGCTTCGTGGGTTTTACCGTATACGTAGTAGGCATGAGTTCATGACTACACGATATGACTTTCTGACTCAAGAAATCCCTCTCTTTAAAAATCATAGCGATCTGACAACGAAGGCGTGCAATTGCTTCTCAACTCCGCTAGCATCGGCTACGGATATGGGAAAAAAATACGCACGCAAACGCATCACCCACCTCACTGTCGGTGACTTTTTCGAGAAACACGGAGATACCCTCAAGCTAGAGTTACAAGGTGAAGCTGTCGGCTTTGATCGTAAAATCATTGAGCCTACAGTCAACCACCCCGGCCTTGCACTCGCTGGGTTCCTCTCGTATTTCGCATACAAAAGGGTTCAAGTTCTGGGCAACTCCGAGCAGTCCTACCTCAACAAGCGTGCCGAAGACGAACGCATCTTGCGATTCAGCGCAATATGTGAGCGGGCAATACCATGCATAGTTACGTCTAGGAAAAAGACGCTCAGCCCTGAGCTTCTCCAGGTAGCCAATAAAGCGGGCATCGCAGTGTTTACCACTCCTATGGTAACCATGAAATTCGTGAATGCAGCTACGCTACTGCTAGAAAACGAATTCGCACAATCCACCACGCGACACGGTTGCATGGTAGATTTTAGAGGGGTTGGCGTTCTAATTATGGGTGAGAGCGGAACCGGCAAAAGTGAGATTGCCATCGGTCTTCTTGAGCGTGGAGGTGCCCTTGTTGCCGATGACATGGTCATTCTCCGCAAAGTCGGCAATGAAATTGAAGCCAGCGCCAAGGAATTTGCCCGAGGCTTCATAGAAATGCGCGGTATTGGCATCATCAACGTGGCCAACATATTTGGACTCGGTAGCATAAGAACCCAGAAGCGGCTCGATCTAGTGATTACCCTGAAGCCTTACAGCGACATGAACAATGTCGATCGTCTTGGTGTAAGCCGCAAAAGCTACAGAATTCTTGACCAAGGCATCACCAATGTCGAAATTCCAGTGGCTCCGGGGCGAGACACTACCCGGCTCGTCGCCATCACCTGCCTCGAACACCAACTTCGTAGTGTTGGCTACGACATGGCCAATGAGTTCAACCAGAGATTATTGGACAAAATGGCCAACGAAAACTCAGGATTAGGTATTTGAGACGATCCAGCTCACTAAATTGACCAAAAAAATCCCTTCCCCCCTGAAGCTCAGCCCCCTAGACTCCTGAAAAGTTAATTTTTCAATCTGATCTACAACCATGCCTACTCGAGAATTCACCGTCACCAATAAGCTCGGGATCCATGCCCGTCCTGCCGCTCAATTTGTCAAAACAGCGAGTAACTTTTCGTGTGATATTCAGGTGGAGAAAGACGACGAACAAGCAGACGGCAAATCAATTATGGGCCTAATGATGCTTGCAGCCGGCCATGGCTCCGTGCTGACAATCACCACCGACGGGGACGATCAGGATAGCGCAATGGAGGCACTTGGCGGCCTGATTGCCCGTAATTTTGAAGAATAAGCCCACACGCTGACAGTTTAGCCCGTTTCTAAAGACTTAGCACAAGGGCAAGATTGTGCTTTGACCAGATGCTTCCTTGTGTGCAGAATCAGGGCTCATGCAAGGCACTGATACAGAAATCGTCATTCAAGGAACTCCCGGCTCACCGGGAATCGCCTTTGGCCCTGTGCATGTTGTGGCGCGTGGATTTCATGCTCCTGAGGTATACGAGATCAAGCCGAGCCATGTGCAAAGCGAACAAGATCGCTTCAGTGAGGCTCTCGACAAAACCAAAGTAGAACTCGACGAGTTACGTAACCACATCGACAAGCTCTCGGGGGATGACCACGGTAAGATTTTTGACGCTCACCTTCTCGTCCTTGAGGACAAATCTCTAATCAATAAAGTCAACTCAGCGATCGAGGACCGCCACCAAAATGCAGAATATGGCTTTTACGCCGTCATGCAGACATTTCTGGAGGCCATGCGAAGGATCAATGATCCTTACCTCAAAGAACGTGCCGCTGACATTGATGACGTATGTCAGCGTGTGTTACGCAACTTTAAGCATGATGAAGAACATGATTTTTCAGAGCATCCTGATCATCAGCATGTCTTGGTAGCGTTCGATATTTCTCCGAGTGACACTGCCTCCATTGATCGAAATCATGTCATGGGCTTTGCCACTGAGCAGGGCAGCATCAACTCACATACCGTCATTCTTGCCCGCTCTCTGGGAATTCCAGCTATTGTCGGCTTGGAGGGAGCTGTGATTGATATCAAAACCCTCTCGAACAGCATCCTCGATGGCTACACAGGCAAGCTGATACTGAACCCGACCAAAGAAACAGTCAGAGACTATGAGCAACGTGCTCAAAAGCGGGAAATTGCCCGCAAAAAACTCGCAACGCTTCGCGAAGCTGAGACAACGACCACGGACGGACATCACATTACACTCTCGGCTAACATTGAGTTCACCAATGAGCTCCCCATGGTCAAAGAGTCTGGAGCGGAAGGTGTTGGCTTATTCCGAACCGAATTTTACCTACTTGAAGGTGGTGAAATGCCCGATGAATTATCACAAGCTGAAGTCTACACCGAGGTAGCAAAAGCGATGCATCCGGACCAGACCATCATCCGCACCCTCGATGCAGGTGGTGATAAAATTAGCGCTGAGCCACTTGCTCAGCCAGAGCCCAACCCCTTTCTTGGCTGGCGCGGTATCCGCGTCTCGCTGACAAGAAAAGCGCTCTTCAAAGAGCAGTTGCGGGCCATACTCAGGGCTAGTGCACACGGCAAACTAGGCATCATGTTTCCCATGGTATCAGGCTTACGCGAAGTCCGCGCTGCTAAAGAAGTATTGCAAACTGCCATGGACGAGCTGCGCAAAGAGAATATTTCTTTTGATCCAAACATCGAGGTTGGAGTTATGATCGAAATCCCCTCTGCTGCGATGATGGCTAATGAAATCGCCCGCGAAGTTGACTTCTTCTCCATTGGAACCAACGACCTCATACAATACACCGTAGCCGTTGACCGGGTGAACAACTACGTTGCTCACCTGTACAAGCCAACCCACCCCGCGGTTGTCCGCCTGATGGATATCACCGTGCGCGCAGCCAAGCAAAACAAGATCTGGACGGGTATCTGCGGAGAAATGGCTGGGGACCTAATGATCATCCCCATACTCGTCGGCCTAGGCATAGACGAATTATCTGTCGGAACTCACCAACTGCCTAGCATCAAAAAAGCCATCCGCAGCCTCTCTCAAAAAGAATGTTCTGAGATGGTCGAAAAAGCTCTTAAAGCAGCGTCGAGCCCTGAGATAACCGAGCTCTCTCAAACTATGGCGAAACGCTGCTACCCAGACTTACTGGAGTAGTCTGATTTCGATAAAAAGGGTTACATTAGCTGCCCCAAGCACAAATCACCATCGGGCAATCGCCTCAGCTATTGGGCCTTGCGTGTAAAGACCAAGTTCGAATCGTCACTCAGTGACTTGTCATAGGCGTAGCCGCCAGCCTTGAAGCGCTTCAATCCTGCAGGGCTAGAGATTCGTTGTTGAATCGCCCACGAGGCCATCATGCCTCGTGCTTTCTTGGCGTAAAAAGAGATGATTTTATATTGGCCATTTTTCCAATCCTTAAACACAGGAGTGATCACAGGAGATTTAAGATTCTTTGCCTGCACCGAGGAAAAATACTCATTAGAGGCTAAGTTAATAACCGCATCGCCAGCTCCTTTGATTTCTTTATTGAGGCTATCCGTTAGCAGGCTTCCCCAGAACTGGTATAAGTTAGCACCTCGCTCGTTTGGCAACTTCGTCCCCATCTCCAGACGATACGGAAGCATCAAGTCTAATGGGCGAAGAATTCCATACAAACCAGATAGGATACGGATGCTTTTTTGAGCCTCAACAAAGTCATCCTTGTCCCAATCTTCGACCGAGAGGCCTTGATAGACATCGCCCGTGAATGCCAGAATTGCCTGGCGCGCCTCCGGCTTGCTGTAATCCTTACGCCAGTCATCAAACCTGCCAGCATTAAGCTCCGCCAATTTACTGGAAATTCTCATCAGCACCTCCAGCTCTGCTGGCTTCATCGTTTTAAGACGATCCGCAAGCTGAGCTGAGTGATCAAGAAACCGAGGCATAGTTGCCCTGATCGATGGCGCCTCAGATTCATAATCGAGGCTTTTCGCTGGTGATAAAAGGTAGAGCATTATGATAGAGACGAATAAAACTCGCCCAGTAAAAGCAAAGCTAGCTCGCGTTCCACTCTGTGATACGGTCAGCCTGAGCCGCGAACAAGGCGTCTGTGCTGTCGTGGATTTCGATAGACTCGATCGTATCACCTTGGCCAATCGCATCGACAATGTCCTGACCTTCGCTCACAGCGCCAAACACAGTGTGCTTGCCGTCAAGGTGAGGGGTAGGTCCATGTGTGATGAAAAACTGCGAACCATTGGTGTTGGGGCCAGCATTTGCCATTGAGAGAATACCTGATTTATCGTGTTTCAAATCAGGCTTGCACTCACACTCAAACTTGTAGCCCGGGCCACCCATGCCTGTGCCGGTAGGATCACCACCTTGAATCATAAAGTTAGGAATCACGCGGTGAAAGACTAGGCCGTCATAAAATCCACGGCTGGCAAGATTGAGGAAGCTCGCGCAGGTAACTTCAGTATCTCCAGCAAACATGGAAATCTTGATTGGTCCCTTGCTGGTCTTCATAGTAATGTTGATGTTTTCGATATCGCTCATGATGCATGAGAGAAAAACCATGACCGCGATAAAATGCACGGATTTTTTTCAGATATTCGTTATCGAACTGTCTTAAACCACCAAACATCGACTAATTCTGGCATTTTATTCGTTTAGGGCTAATATTACTAAACTTAACCACGTATCAATCAACATGAGCGGTAAAGACTTCGACATCAGAATCAACAGCACACACCGTGTGCGTTTCACGCGTAATGCCTTTGACCATAGCAATCGTATGTTGGTGGATTTACTGCCCACCAATGGCCATGCTAAAATCATAGCATTCATAGACAGTGGAGTTGCCCAAGCATTCCCCGAGCTAGAAACGCAAGTTCGCAGCTATCTTGAATGCATTCCGGGCATCTCCTCCAAGGGCGTCATCGTGCAAACGGGAGGTGAAGAATGCAAGCGAGACAGAGTCACCCTTCAAAATGCATGGAACGCTATTGAGCAAGCTGGCATCGACCGACATTCCTATATTATTTGCATCGGCGGTGGGGCTTACCTCGACGTCATTGGGCTTGCCGCTGCCACTGCCCACAGGGGCATTCGCCTCGTTCGTTTTCCGACAACCGTGCTTGCCCAAGATGATAGCGGTGTCGGCGTCAAAAATGGCATCAACGCCTACGGCAAAAAGAACTTTCTCGGCACCTTTGCCGTTCCCCATGCAGTCGTAAACGACTTCAGCTTTCTTCACGGCCAACCGGAAAACGATCGCCGCTCAGGTATCATCGAGGCAGTCAAGGTAGCGCTCGTCAAAGATGCTACTTTTTACCACTGGATTGAGGAAAATTCGGAAAAACTAGCCAACCTGGAGCCACACGCTCTCGAAGAAACAGTCGAACGCTCGGCATTACTACACGCCTCACACATTGCCTATGGCGGCGATCCCTACGAAACAGGCAACAGCAGACCGCTTGATTTTGGTCATTGGGCTGCCCACAAAATCGAGCAACTGTGTGACTTCCAGCTGAGCCACGCCAATGCTGTCAGTGTCGGCTTGGCACTGGATACCGTATACTCATGGAAAACTGGTCGTCTCGAGCAAGCCTCCGCCATGCGCGTCCTGAGAACACTCAAGAAATTAGAGCTACCCACATGGCACTCATCACTCGATCAAAGAGCGGATGACGGTACAAGAGCCGTATTCCTCGGCTTAGAGGAATTCCGTGAGCATCTAGGTGGAGAACTCACCGTATTACTACTTCGAGACCTCGGCAAAGGTGAAGACGTCCACAGTATGGATCTCAACTTGCTAGAAGAGTGCATCGACTGGCTTGCAGCTCAGACTACACTTCCTTCGCCGTTTTAAAGTGCATCTTAGCAACTTTGGGTAGGATTTCCTCGCCGTGTTTGGCAATGAGCTCACGGGCAGCCTCCAGAACATGCGGCCCAGCCCCGAGCGGAATGCGCACCCCAGACTTCTCACTTGAGGAATCTATCCATGAGACAAATCGCTCACGCGCCAGGATAGACGCAGCCGCAACGGCAACATCGCTTTCACCCTTGGTCCGCTGTTGAAGATCCAAATCAACCTCATGACGCGCCAGCTCTCTCTCAAGAACCTCTTTGCGCGCAAACTGGTCACTCAACGCGCGCGGACAATCGGGGACTTTCTCCACCAAGCTTCGGATCACGCGGGCATGCCCCCAAGCTAGTAGGCGGTTCAAATTGCGAAACGACCCATACATATCATTGTATCGCTCTGGCCCAATGCTCACCACCTCGTAGGCGATACCGGGCGTAGCTCTGATGATATCTGCTAGCTTTGAAATTTTAGCAGCACTGGTGATCCTCTTACTATCCATCACCCCGGCATCCATTAGCGCACGCGTTGACCTTGCATCAGTGTAAGCACCCGCGATTACCAAGGGGCCAAAAAAATCTCCCTTACCGCTCTCATCGATTCCGAAGTGTGGTTCGAACATCTCAGGCTCATTTACCTCCTCATAGCCCAATCTCGCCTCACCAAAAACCATCGGCTCGAGTGTAAATTTGACAAAGTCTTCGGTATCCCCCCCCTGCACTAAAATCTTAGGGCCCTTTTCATAAACCGTGACATTGAGCTTCCCCTTTTTTCCCGAAAAATGAGCATAAGGCTTAGCCTTCATTTCAAAACCACCCTCCTCCATAAGCTCGCGGATTACCTCCACATGCTCGGCCTTGATGGGCATGGTATAGCTTGATAATGCCATTAGCTTAACTCCTCCCTGACTCGAGCTGCATAAGCTTCAGCAATACGAGAAGTGGTGCGAGAAGTGGCGCGAGAAGTAATCCCACCAACTGCGCTAGGATCTGCCCCCAGCAATTCAGCAGCCTGAACTTCGCGCAACGAACTGGTTAAAAAGATCTCATCAGCTTGCTCCACATCTTCAGTCCCAAGCTCAGATTGCTGAACAGATATCCCGAGCTCAGAACAGAGCATAATCACTAACTGCCTTGTTACACCCGGCAAACAACCACTCATCAGTGACGGCGTAAACACTACGCCATCCTTGACCAGAAACACATTCGACATAGCGCCCTCTGCCAATTGTCCCTGCGAATTAAGCATCAAGCCCTCACCTGCACCAGCACGCAAAGCATGACGTAAGGCCAAGACGTGATTAGCATACGATGTAGACTTGGTCCCCGCTGTCGCGCCACGCTCATTAATAGCAAATGGCACCCACGTAAGCCTCACTGGCAACTTATCAGCCACAGCTGGCAGGTCGCAAGTCGTCACCATCACAGATCCAGCCTCATCACCTCCTGCTAGCGGATTTGCACCACCGCTTAATGTCACCCTAATGCGCAAGCGCCCCTTATGAGCGTCATTCGCCTCGATAAGCTCACTTATTGCAGTCTTGATGACTCGGTCATTCGGAACGTCCAAGCCCAACTTATCAGCTGAGCTTACCATGCGTGCATGGTGTAAGTCATAAGCGAAAACCTGACCATCATAGGCAACCATCGTTTCGAACACCCCAAGTCCTACAGTGAGCCCCAAGTCAAAGGGAGACACACGCAGACTATCCGCGGCAATCAGGTCGCCGTTGAACCAAATCATAGGAGTAGTGCTCATCTATGTGTAAGTATTATCTGATCAGACTAACGGTCAAGAGCACACTGCAGCTGCTCCATCGCAAATTCTATTTCCTCATCATTAATGATGAATGGCGGCGTAAACGCTAGGACATTGCCTTCAGCGCCATCAGCCAACATAAACACACCTTGTTGCATCATATCACTCAGCACTTGTCCTGCCACATCGCCCGCGCAGCCTCCATCTGCATGTTTAAGCTCCATACCAAGCATAAGCCCCCTGCCCCGCACCTGCTTAATCAACGGACTTTTAAGCTCACAGAGTAGCTCCTTAAACTTGGCCGACACCTTTTCAACCTGTGCCCGTGTACCATCATTACTATGTTCTTTCAGAGATGCCACAGCCATGGCGCAGCCCACTGGATTTCCCAAGAAAGTGCTCGTGTGCAGCGCCTCCCCCTCGGATGCAGGCCAAGCATCCATCACCTTGGCTTTACCGACACATGCAGAAATCGGATAACCCCCACTAAGTGACTTGCCCAAGCAAATAATGTCAGGTGCAACGCCCTCCCAGTCGCAAGCAAAGAGCTTTCCCGTCCGATTAAAACCACTGTAGACCTCATCATAGATCAACACGACCTCATTACAATCACACCATGCTCGTAGCATGGCTAAAAACCCATCAGGCGGCACCAGCTTACCACCTCGTCCTTGAATCGGCTCTACTAAAAGTGCCCCCACATCAGCTGCCTCGATTGCCCCAAGCTGCTGCTCCAGACGTAGCAAATCATCCTCAGTCGTTGGAAAATCAAGCTGAGCACATAGAGGTGCTAGCTGCTCTTGAAAAGGAGTCCGAAATTTCTCAATCCCCGTTCCGATTAGCGCGCCATAGCCCAAACCATGATAACCATTTTTGAAGCTTACCAAGCCTGGTTTAGCAGTCGCCATTACTGCCGTCTTCAATGCTGTCTCCACCGCTTCAAAACCAGAATTACTCAGTGTCGTCTTCCCCTGCCCTTCACCCCAACGCTCAAAAGTCATTTCTGACAACAGCTTACATACCTCAACCTTTAATGCCGTCGGGTGCACATCGCCCATGCCATGGATCAACTTCTCTGACTGCTCGCGCATCACACCCGCGGACCAACCATGGCCAAGCCCAGCAACACCGAAGGCTGCGGTGAGGTCAATATAGCGATTTCCATCTTCATCCCAGACATTGACACCATCGGCACGTTGCCAGAAAACAGGCCAATCATCAGCGGTATAAGTCACATTTTGACATTCATAGCGCTTGAGTTCATCGGCCAAGGCAAGCGAGCGAGGGCCGGGAATCTCTGTGATCAGCTCGGGAAGCATGGCTAGATTCTACCGCGGAAATACCAGCTGTCCAGCAAGCGCTTGTCATCACACCAAGATGCCTTAATTTCGTATTGCGTCATCATCTCAAAAAAACTAAGAATACTAACGAAATGAATATTAATTTTGAGGAAATCATCGAGGAAATCACGCTATTATCGACCCAGTACGGCTTGAAATTAATCGGTGCTATCATCTGCTTGTGGATTGGCTGGAAGATTGTCAACGTTCTCTGCAGGGCACTCGAGAAATGGTTCGAAAAAACCGATTACGACGAAGCACTCGAGACCTTCATTCACAGCTTAGTATCGATGTCACTGAGGGTCATCCTCATCATTACCTGCGCAAGTATCGCTGGCTTCCCGATGACATCCTTCGTTGCCATCCTTGGTGCTGCTGGACTCGCCATTGGCATGGCGCTGTCAGGCACACTTCAAAATTTTGCTGGAGGTGTTCTTATCCTCATCCTTAAGCCATTTAAGGTGGGTGATTTCATCGAAGCCCAAGGGCACAGCGGTAAAGTGCGCAGTATTCAGATTTTCAACACCATTATTAACACCGGCGACAACAAACGCATCATCTTACCCAACGGCCCTTTGGCCACTGGCTCAGTCATCAACTACTCAGCTGAGGACAAGCGCCGTATCGACTTCACCTTTGGCATCAGTTACGATGACGATATCGATCAAGCAAAAGCGCTGCTGGGCTCTATCATCAATGCCGATGAGAGGGTCCACGAAGATCCTGAACCCTTGATCGCTGTTCATGCGCTCGCCGACAACTCTGTGAACATCATTGTGCGTGCTTGGGCAGATGCCTCTGATTACTGGGGCATTTATTTTGATGTCACCGAAAAGGTAAAAAAAGCCTTCGACAAAGAAGGCCTCTCATTCCCCTTCCCTCAGACAGATATTCACCTGCACAAAGCCACCGAATAATATCGGGCAGATTATTGGCAATGCTCTTGAATTTCTGAGTAATGGCCACGATGATCTCAAGCGTGATACGCGCTGTCATTTTTGATTTAGATGGAACCTTAGTTCACTCCCTATCTGGCATTGCTCAGGCACTCAACACCGTGCTAGAGCGGCACCAGCTACCTACGCACTCAGAGCAAACAGTGCGCACATTCATCGGCGACGGCATCACCAAGCTAGTAGAGCGTGCCTGCCCAGATAACTATCAGTATGAGCAAGTCACAGAGCTCACCAAAGAAGTAAGTGCAGAATACTCGACCACTTGGCAACAAGGAACAAAGCCCTACCCTGAGGTGTGCGAGACCCTTAAAAACCTACTCAATAGCGGAACCAAGATCGCCGTCCTCTCCAACAAACCTCACGATTTTTGCGAGGCAATGACCGACTTTATCTTCCCAGACATTCCGTTCACCGCAGTGATTGGCCAACACCAAGGAATGCCCACCAAACCAGATCCGGCCAGTGCTCTGCACCTGGCAAAGACCTTAAAAGCATGCCCAGAGGAGATCGCCTTTGTCGGTGACTCCACCATTGATATCGCTACAGCACGCCATGCTGGCATGGTATCCATTGCCGCCACGTGGGGTTATCACGATCTTGAGCAGCTGATATCCGAGCGCCCAGATCACCGTATCGATCAAATCAGCGAGCTACCCCTCATTCTCGACAACAATCTCTAGCATGTCCTATCAAACCAATCCTTCGGATACCAGTGGCATGCCCAGTGGCATTCCCTACATCATTTCCAATGAGGCAGCGGAGCGGTTCTCGTTCTATGGCATGAAAGCCGCACTCGCGGTTTTTTTGGCAAACTACCTCGGTGTCTTGGGAGGCGAATCAATGAGCGAGGCGAAGGCCACCGTCTATGTCTCCTTTTTCAACTCGGCGGTGTATCTCACCCCCCTCTTCGGCGCCTTAGTGGCTGATATCTTTTTTGGAAAATACCGAACTATCATCACCCTATCCATTGTCTACTGCCTCGGACATTTGGCATTAGCCATGATGGGCATGGCTGGCATCGTCCAGCTTTGGTTGCTTGCGGGCCTGGGCCTCATTGCGGTTGGCGCTGGCGGTATCAAGCCCTGTGTCTCCGCACATGTCGGAGATCAATTTGGCAAAAACAACCAACAACTGATCCCAAAAATCTTTAACATTTTCTACCTCTCCATTAACTTTGGTGCGGTTGTCTCCAATCTTGCTATTCCCTATATCCTTAAATGGTACGGGCCACACTGGGCATTTGGCCTCCCCGGCATCCTGATGGCTATGGCAACGGTCGCTTTCTGGATGGGGCGTCGTAAATTCGTGCACATACCAGCGCATGGCCAAGCCTTCAGCCGAGAGCTTTTCAGCCGAGAGGGCCTTACTGCCATCGGCAAGCTTATCCCCCTGTTTCTCTTTGTTGCTGTGTTCTGGTGCTTATTTGACCAAACGGCAAACACGCTCGTTTTCCAGGCTCAAAAAATGGACCTTAAAATTTTCAATTTTGCATTCATGCCCGAGGCATTGCGCCAGCTCGAAGTCCTGCCCTCACAAATTCAAGCTGCCAACCCATTCCTCATACTGTTATTGATCCCCCTTTTCTCGTGGTGGATCTACCCCAATGTGGAAAAAATCATTCCCCTGAGTCCACTGAGGAAAATAGGCGCTGGCCTCTTCCTCATGGTTGCCTCTTTCGCCGTGATCTCGGTCGCCCAGCAAGCGATCGACCTCGGCAAGACACCCAGTGTGTGGTGGCAGCTACTCGCCTACCTCATCTTCACCACCGCCGAGATACTCATCTCCATTGTTTGCCTCGAATTTGCATACACCCAGGCACCAAGAAAAATGAAATCCTTCGTCATGAGCCTATTCCTGCTATCCGTATTTGCAGGCAATGCTCTCACAGGCATCATCAATACATACATACAGATACCCGAGCTTGCTTTCAACAGCGAGCAAACACACACAGGATACGATAGCATTGCCCACACTGACGATGACCTCACCCTAACGACTAATGGCGAGATTATCTCTCCCGTATTTAACCAACTCAAACAAAGTGCAGCCGCCATTCAATCTATTTACTTGGTCAAAAAATCTCTACCTACCAGCGCCAAAGGCTCGCAAGCCCTGGGATCGATTAATGACCCATGGGGTAATCCACTTCGCTATACTCTGCTCAGCTCTAGCTCAGCACGCATCTCGTCTGACGGTCCAGACGAAACCCACAAAACACAATGGGACCTGGGGGTTGTCCTCAGTGCATCAGACATTAATGCCGCAGAGCAAGGAACATGGCTCCAGAGAGAGAAACAGCGTCTTGGCTTGCTTGAGTCATTCCCACGCGGGGAGCTAACCGAGGAGCGAAGTCGACCTCCCCAGCTTTTACAAAATGACTACTATGCAGGAGGACAGACCAAACTCGAGGGCGCTGCCTATTTTTGGTTTTTCACCAAGCTGATGCTCATTACCGCCATCATCTTTGTCCCCTTTTCACTCTGCTACAAGCCGAAGACATACCTGCAACATCAGCCGGATTAGCTAAAGCGGCCGATGATTAGAACTTATCTGTCACCGCACCCGTTGAGGCAGAAGTCACATTAGCAGCATACTTTGCTAGCACTCCTCTCTTGTAACGCGGCTCGTAAGGCTGCCACTGTGCACGTCGCACATCCAGCTCCTCGTCACTCACATTAACTTGGAGCACATTGTTTACTGAATCGATTGTGATTTCGTCACCCTCCTTGAGCAATCCAATAGGACCTCCCACATGTGCTTCAGGTGTAATGTGACCAACCACAAAACCATGGCTACCTCCTGAGAAGCGGCCATCAGTAATCAAGGCGACCTTATCTCCGAGACCACGACCCATCACCGCACTTGTCGGTCCAAGCATCTCTCTCATACCTGGGCCGCCTTTTGGGCCCTCACGACGAATCACGATCACATTACCATCCACAATCTTACCATCGAGAATTGCCGTCATTGCATCTTCTTCACAATCAAAGACACGAGCAAGACCGGTGAAGCTATCTCCTTCTTTGCCCGTGATTTTCGCGACTGCCCCCTCAGGAGCAAGGTTGCCATAGAGAATGCGCAAGTGGCTGTCTTTTTTGATTGGTTTGTCCAGCGGGCAGATAATGTCCTGTCCTTCGGGATACTCTAGTGGTGAATTGGCCAGATTCTCGGCAAGCGTCTTACCTGTGACTGTCATGCAATCACCATGCAACAGGCCTGCTTCGAGTAGGATCTTCATCAGCGGGACCGTGCCGCCGATTTTGACGAGGTCAGCCATCACATACTTACCACTCGGCTTCAAGTTAGCCACCATTGGCACACGTTTACCGATTTCGGTAAAGTCATCGATGCAAAGCTCAACACCACAAGAGTGAGCCATTGCCAGTAAATGAAGGACCGCATTCGTCGACCCACCCAGAGCAATCACCACCGTAATCGCATTCTCAAAGGCTTCGCGCGTCATGATGTCAAGTGGGCGAATTCCTTTATCCATCATGTTGAGCACAGCAGCACCGGCATCAAAACAATCCTTCATCTTGTCATCACCGATTGCATCCTGCGATGAACTGTTGGGCAATGACATTCCAAGAGCCTCAATCGCTGTCGCCATCGTATTAGCTGTATACATACCACCACACGAGCCTGCTCCAGGAATGGCATTTTCTTCGACAATACGTAAGTCCTCATCGCTAAACTCACCCGCAGCGTGCTTGCCCACCGCCTCAAACACCGAGACAACGTCCAGATCTTTTTCCTCGCCCTGAACCGTCGCGCAACCAGGGAGAATAGTGCCTCCATAGACGAAAACACCGGGGCGATTCAAACGCGCCAAAGCGATCACACAAGCAGGCATGTTCTTATCACAGCCGCCGATGGCGACAACACCATCCATTCCCTCACATCCAGCCACCGTCTCGATCGAGTCAGCAATCACCTCACGAGATACCAAAGAATACTTCATCCCCTCAGTTCCCATCGAGATACCATCAGAGATCGTAATAGTATTAAAAATAACAGACTTGCCACCGGCTGCATCCACTCCCTTGGCCGACTCTCTCGCGAGACGGTCGATGTGCATGTTGCACGGAGTGACTTGGCTCCATGTCGAAGCGACACCCACCTGGGGCTTATCAAAATCTTCGTTATTAAAACCAACGGCATGCATCATCGCACGACTTGGCGCGCGATCGGGACCATCAAAAACTTGTGACGAATAGGGGCGACGTGAATCAGACATGACCACGTGCTAATAGATCACCGCAATCTTGTAAACAGGCAAGTTTGCCTCATGCCTAAGAAGATACACAATTTGATCCCTAAGAAGCCAAATTAGCACATTACCTTACTTTTATTAAATATAAGGCATGTTATTTAGTAAGTTTTTATTAAATGGCTAAATAGGCACAACAGCTCAACAAAAGAATGAGTCACCAATTTTTTCCGCACACTTAAAAAAATGTAACTCACTTATTATGAGCATAAAGATGGTGTTAAAACCTACTATTTCAAATGCTAGAGCAATCTTATTTTCAGATTAATAGTCAACTCTTATTGAAATCTTATTTATATTAATATTGAGCTTAAGGTTATTTATTTAAAAAAATATAGCAATTTGGTGTTTTTGGGCTTATAAACAAATCAGGTTAAGTAATTTTTTACGAAAAAATAAACGATTCGGTTATGCTTATCCCCATTTGCCCTTCCGTGAGTTCATCAGCCTCATAACTAAACTCCCACTCCTCCCCCACATCCGATGACTTTACGAACTCTATTTTGGCTATCTGTGATTACAGGTTGCTTAATGGCCCCGATTGCACAGGGGCAAAGCTTCTCATTTGACGGTTATAAAACTCTTGATGACAGCTACGACAACCAAAGAGCCGTTTATTTTTTCAATGGCCATAAAAATGACGAATCCGAATATGGACCGCAGAATGACCCAACTTATCAGACCTACATTCATTGGGGCACGGGAACTGACGCAAGCGAGAATACCAGCACCCAATACTTTTTTCTTTATGTAGAGACACCTATCGAAGTTAAAAACATGTTGTGGGGTAATGCATTTACCCCAGATGATGAAGCTGAATATGGCAAAGACTTGGATTATGGCGGTGCCACTGGTAGTGAGCACATCAAATTCATGAGCGAGTCTGCGACAGATGATGACGGCAAAGACAAAAAAGGCAAAAAGGATAAGAAAAATAAAGACGGTGACGGTAACGTAATCATTTATACAGGACTCGGAAAGTCAGATAAAAATGTTACTACAACCGGGCAACTTGGTGTCAAATCATCCCTCGACTACTTATTGGCTAATGGCGCCACCGAGGCAGACAGTAATGCTGGGACAATTGATTCTCGTGAAACAGGTATGGCGTTCGAATACAAGTTCACACTAGACGCTGCGGCAAACCAAGCCTTGCTCGATAACATTACCCTGATCGAATATCACCTTTCTCCTGAGCGCGGACTCGTCCCGACCCAAGTGCCTGAGCCCTCAGCGCCACTACTTATAGGAATCACAGTCGCCATAGGCATCCTGCGTCGCAGACGCTAATACAACCATTTCATAGAATCATCAAAACAAGTAGTATTGTTTTTTGTTCATAGTTAAAACCGGAATTCGCCCCGTGCGGATTCCGGTTTTATGTTTTGATGCTAAGGATCAAGGGGAAAGTGAGCGCTCGTGCTCGTTCTCATCCCGCCGCCCATAAACACCATCGCCCCAGCCCTCGGTGAGGGCTACGTCTCCGGCCCTCGGTGAGGGCTACGTCTCCCGGCCCTCGGTGAGGGCTCAGATAATTTAATGCCAGCGGGATTGCTCTCGCTCCGCTTGAGCTGTGCTTATCAGTAGAAATC
>ENA-UZWU01001354-UZWU01001354.1-metagenome-genome-assembly--contig:-Day-4--1m-contig-1354_pt1 | contig 39187 bp, 33 predicted proteins | sample MGYA00260345_ERZ794905 | MGnify/ENA metagenome assembly ERZ794905
TCATTTGGAAAAAGCACACGGGGCAGCGAGTGCCATTCGCATCAATAGTTCAAGAGCGCGGGCACTGGAAGCAGCTTTCACCGAGCTCTCAGATACGATTGATCGCCACGTCCAAGCTTCTGCGACGGACTTCCTGCGCACACCAGATATATTAGATTTTGATGATGAGCCTGCTGACTCAGCCGAGGCGCTCAGTGCAATTACTCCAGCTCTTGATAAAGCGTTACAACAAATGATCTCAATGCGCGCTAACGAGGGTCAGCATCTACTCAACGATACCGAAAGTCGTATCACCAGCCTGGAAAGTATCACATGTCAAATCGAGACCGAAGCACCATCTGTGATGGTCAAGCACAAGGAAAACCTGCACCGGCGCCTCACCGAGTCCGGACTGGATCTCGATCTTGATGACGAGCGCATCCTGAAAGAAATCATCATCTTTGCCGATCGCTCGGACATTACCGAAGAGCTAACTCGCTTGCGTTCTCACTTTGAGAAATTCCGCCAATACTTGGCACAAGATGAACCTATCGGCAGACCGCTTGACTTTCTTTGCCAGGAGCTCAATCGCGAGTTCAACACCATCGGATCCAAAGCCAACAATGCTGTACTCGCTCAGCTCATCGTCGATGCTAAGATCGAGCTCGAAAAGATCCGTGAACAAGTTCAAAATGTCGAATAGACAACCTTTCATCCATTTTATAATTCATTGTCTTTCCTCGATACAGACCAGACATCACTGAAGATTTGCGGCGTTACTCTCGACGAAGATGCCGAGAGACTCATCTCGATGGGAGTTGATGCGATGGGGATTAATTTCTGGCCACAATCGAAACGCTTTCTTAGCCCAGAAGCTGCAACCTCTTTATTAAACAAGTCCCGCGGAAGAATCACGCGCGTGGGTGTTTTTGTGAACGCAGAGCAATCGATACCACTTCAGCTTCTTCATGATGACCTCATCGACATTGCTCAATTTCACGGAGACGAATCACCGCAGTATTGTTCTACTTATGCTGATGCCGGCTTACCATTCATCAAGGCAATCGGCGTCAGCAACAAAGACTCGCTTGCAAATATTACTGACTATCAAGCAAGTGCTATTCTGCTTGATACTCCTGCTCCTGGTCTTTACGGCGGCACAGGTGAAGTTTTCGACTGGACTCATGCTCAGGATTTTATCCAGCAACACTCGGATATACCCGTCTTACTTGCAGGTGGCATCACACCTGCAAATGCAAGCCAAGCCATCGAACAAGTTCACCCTGCTGCACTTGATATCGCCTCTGGAGCCGAGCTTTCGCCAGGCATCAAAGATTTTGAAAAAGTGGCCGCACTAATGCGATCCGTCACCAAGCCTACAAGCTCTTGAACTTGTTCTACATATTCATCGGTGGCGGCCTAGGCGCTGTATCACGATTCGCGCTCTCATCAGGGGTTCAAGCTCTGGCGGAGCAGACCCGCCTTCACCGCATTCCTGTAGGAATCCTTGCTTGCAACCTTCTTGGAAGCTTCTTAATTGGTGTCGTCTTCGGCCTCATTGCCTCACGAGCGGATGGCCATCCCGCATGGCTACATCCTTTTGCAGTGACTGGGTTCTTAGGCGCTTTCACCACATTTTCCACCTTTGCTTTAGACACACAGAAACTCTTCTCATCTTCTCCCATATTAGCTATAATCAATATAGCCGTGTCGGTTTTGGGTTGTCTGGCCGCTGTCTGGCTTGGATTTAAACTAGCCAGCTAAACCTTCTCGGATCCTCTACCAACCGCATTCAACAAATTTTAAAGAACGATGAGAAATCTCAAAGACGGCATCCGATCTCTGGTCAAAATTGATTTTTATGGCAACGTGCACAAATATTTTCGTGGCACAGATAAAGAAGAACGCTTCGCCAATGAAATTCGCGTATTAAAAGCCCTTGAGGAGAGGGGCTGTAATTATGTCCCACGCTATATCGAATCTGACGAGAGCGAGCTTCACCTAACTACCACCAATTGTGGCTCTCCTGCCCCAGACATCTCCCAGAAAAAGACCGATAAAATTTTCCATGATCTAGAGACTAAGTTTGGAGTTCGCCATGACGATCCGTTTTCGCGCAACATTACCTATGATCCGAACGAAGGTCGATTTTGCATTATTGATTTTGAGCTGGCGACTTTAATGGATCTGCCTGAGCAGAATGAAGACCCCTCCTGAACCACGATACTCGTGTCCGACGATCCAAATCCATTCCTGCCAGGCTCTCCGTCCAATAAGACGGCCTCGCGCTCCATGGCTATCACTTGGTCCGCTGACTCCATCTCTGGGAGTAAAAAGCCAATCAATGATGACGCATGGCTGGCATTCGCCTCAGATATTGAGGGCGCCTCACGACTTGGGCAAGATGGCCGGCATTCACTAGAATCGCATGATCTCGTATTTGCTGTCTCCGACGGCATGGGAGGAGGCAACGCTGGCGATGTAGCTTCACAATTACTACTGGAATATCTCAGCGAAATGATTCCGCGCACCTTTAAAACCGCGGCATCTGGCCTCCATCCAGACTATCTCCACCACATGCAGCAAGCCATTCAGGCCGTGCATCTGGCGATCAATGCAGACGCTGCCCAAGATGAGCAAAAAAAAGGCATGGCCGCTACTCTCGCTCTGGCTTGGTTCACCCCAGAAAACCTCTATTTTTGCAATGTTGGTGACAGTCGATTATATGTCAATCGACTTCATAATGACGAATCGACGACTACCCAACTAACCGCCGATCACACCTTTGTATGGAAAAAGCTTAACCGAGGTGAAATCAGTGAGCGGGAATTCCGAGCCCATCCGAGAAGGTCTGCGCTCTACGAAGTGGTCGGTGGCGGGCATAGCTCAGTCAAACCTTACATGGCAACTTTCCCCTATCAATCGGGCGATCGGTTCTTGCTCTGCAGCGACGGCCTGATCGACGGCCTTTGGGAGAAGCACATACACACTGCATTTTTAAAAAACCCAGACTCGACAAGTGAGCTCTCTGAGGCTCTGATGACTCGCGCTGTCAATAATGACGGCAAAGACGATACCACGCTAATCGCACTCGAAGTGCATGAACTTGCTGATAAGGCTTAATTTTCACCATATCTCCAAGGATTGGCACACTATCTGCTTGATTATAAATCGCTATTGCTAAGCCACAGCACTAAAGAGGCACCACAGACAACAACATATCCATCATAGAAAAACATCATGGCTAAATACAGACTCGATTACATATGGCTTGACGGTTACACACCCGTTCAAAACCTCCGCACCAAGTGCATGCTCAAGGACTTTGATGAGTTCCCTACTCTGGACCAGCTTCCAGATTGGGGCTTCGACGGCTCTTCCACTCAGCAAGCTGAAGGTGGCGACTCCGATTGCGTGCTCAAACCAGTAGCGCTCTACCCAGACGGAACACGTGAAAATGGCATTCTTGTCATGTGCGAAGTCATGCTTCCTGACGGCACAGCACACTCAACGAATGGTCGCGCCACCATTCCTGACGACGAAGGCACATGGTTCGGCTTCGAACAGGAATATTTCCTCATGCAAGAAGGAGTTCCTCTTGGCTTCCCCAAAGGTGGATACCCAGGACCACAGGGTGAATACTACTGTGGAGTTGGATTTGCTAATGTGGGAGGAATCGCTCGTGAAATCACCGACACACACCTCGACCTCTGCCTCTACGCAGGAATTAACCACGAAGGAATCAACGCCGAAGTCGCCAAAGGCCAATGGGAATTCCAAGTATTTGCCAAAGGCTCCAAGAAAGCGGCTGACGATATTTGGGTAGCCCGCTTCCTCCTACTCCGCCTCTGTGAAGAGTTTGAAGTAGATGTTGAGTGGCACTGTAAGCCAATTACTGGTGACTGGAACGGCTCAGGCATGCATGCGAACTTCTCAACTGATCACCTCCGTGAGGTCGGCGGCAAGGAGTATTTCCTTAAGCTAATGGATGCATTCGAAGAATTCACCGAAGAGCACATTGCTGTATACGGTCCAGACAACGATCAACGCCTCACAGGCCTCCACGAGACACAGTCCATCGACAAGTTCTCTTGGGGTGTAGCTGACCGCGGTGCCTCCATTCGTGTTCCACACGGCTTCGTCAAAGACGACGCCTACAAAGGCTATCTCGAAGATCGTCGTCCCAACTCACAGGGCGACCCTTACAAGATTGCCGGTCGTATTCTACAGACTATCAACTCAGTCGAAATCTAAGTTTAGATACTGTCTAATTTCTACAAGAGCACCCTGCATTCAGGGTGCTCTTTTTTTGGTCCTTGCGACAAAAAAAAGCGCCAAATGGCGCTCAAAATTACAGATCGTAAAATTACAGGTGTGAGACTTAACGAGTTTACCAATCCACGTTGATTCCTCTTGTATCAACGTGAACAAAGGCAGAATACCGACCAATACCACCCTTGTAGAAACCTTGGTTACGGAGCTCCTTTGCCGCAGAAGCTACATGGTAAGTGGACACACCGTGAAACTTGATATCACATGCCATATTTTGCATGTGGTAGGACTTTGATCTGCCTCCCACTGCACGGTTGTATCTCGGACTTCTATATGCAGACGCTATCTCCTTCAGTGGAGAGCCGATGCGAGTCACAATCTTGTCGATTAGCTTTAATGTGGGGCCAGCCTTCTTCCAATAGCTCATCGGAGGCAAGCTGTTTGACACCCCGCCCCTCGACTTAAAATGAGGAGACAAAACCATGCGCGGAGTGATGTTACGTAGATTAAGCCCCTGTATGTATCGAGCGTATCTAGTAACATCAGATCCTTTCGCCTGAACCCACGCATGCGGAATACCAGGAACCGGCTTATTGCCAATAAGGCCAAAGAAAGCCGCCCTGCTTTTGGGCGCACCGATGACCACACTTGCTGCCGTGATACCAGCTACACTTAAAAATTTGCGTCGGCTTGTATAATCAGGGCTCAGACACACAGGTACTCCTCCACCAACAATGCATTGGTCAGGTTTATCTGAGGGAGAGCTCAAAGCCATAGACAACAGAAACCTGCATCAAAACATGGCTCTTGGCGAGTGGATTTTTAGCTACTTCCGTCACCTAACAAGGTTTAAACCGTCTAAGTATTACACCGTAATGGTTTAAGGCTTAGTAAGCTTAGAAAAAAAACACCCTGCTATAGCTAGCCGAGCCCTTTTCAATGGTCCAATCTCTATTCAGCTTCTTTCTCAGCGACGTGCTGGCGGAATACAACTAGTTCGTTTTTAATCACTGGCAGCAAGAAATATAAACCCACCATGTTGGGAATAACCATGGCAAATATCATAGCATCCGAAATTCGGATCACATTTCCAAGTGACGCTACGGAGCCGACGACGACAAATCCACAAAAGATAAGCTTGTAAATCAAGATGGCTGCTCTGTGAGGGCCTCCACACAGATAAATCACAGCTTGCTCACCATAGTAAGACCAAGAAATCATAGTGGAGAAAGCAAATAGCAACACGGCAATTGCCAAGAGTTTTGGGAACCAAACGAATTTTTCACCAAAGGCCCTCGATGTCTTTGCGATACCTTCGACCTTGTTGACATCATCTACATTGACCCAAAGAGCCTGATCATTTCCCTCTTGCCACACTTTACTATACGTTTGACCAGATTCTTTGTCCTTTGAAACACCTAAAAGCCTCAACTCGTCACCTTTGTTAATTTGTTGAACCACTGCGGCACCCGCTAATGGCATGCTGTAGAGTTCTGTTGAATCTGATTTGACAACACCATCGACTTTCCAAACCCCGGTAACAATCAACACGAGCGCTGTCATTGTGCAGACCACCACCGTGTCGGTGAATGGCTCAAGCAACGCCACAATGCCCTCACTCGCAGGTTTGTCTGTCTTCACAGCAGAGTGCGCGATGGGAGCTGAGCCCACTCCTGCTTCATTAGAAAATGCTGCCCGTTTGATGCCTTGAATGAGGACTCCAATCAAGCCCCCACCAACAGCTATGGGAGAAAACGCTCCTTCAATGATCTGGCGAAATGCATCACCGACCATGTCGAGATGTGTGCCGATAACAGCAAAAGCAGCCACCAAATACATGCCACACATGAACGGAACAAGAAACGAGGTCACCCGCGCAATGGCAACAATACCTCCAATGATGACCATGCCCACCAGCACCGCCATAATAATGCCAAATACCAACTTGCTTTCTACGAACACTCCAAATGAGTTACTCACCTGACTGGCGGCCTGATTGACTTGAAACATATTGCCCGCACCAATGGCTCCTCCTACACACATGATAGCGAAAAATATAGCCAGCACCTTACCTAATCCGCCGAAACCTTTCTCTTTGAGCCCCTGACTTAGGTAATACATGGCACCACCGTGCACGCGCCCCTTGTCATCGATACGACGATACTTCACCCCCAGAGTGCACTCGCAAAACTTAGTGGTCATACCACATAGCCCCATGAGAATCATCCAGAATGTAGCGCCAGGTCCACCTAAGGTAATAGCTACGGCGACCCCAGCAATGTTACCTAAACCCACGGTTGCGGATAAAGCCGCTGTCAATGCCTGGAAATGCGTGATCTGACCGGGCGCATCTGGCCGCGTGTATTTGCCACTGGCTGTCCGAAAAGCTAGACCAATTGATTTCAAGTTGAGGAACTTGAAGTAAATCGTGAGGAAAATAGCCGTGCCTCCCAGCACCACTAATATAATCGGCAATCCTTGGCCCGCCACATTGAGAGAGTAGAAAACGATCGCCTCCATGAAATTTGCAGCTTGTTCCACGGCAGCATCTATATTTTCTGCTACAGCTGAACCGTCACCCGCCCACAGCGAACTTACCAGGAATGGAGCCAACAAGAAAAAGCGAATAAGAACGGACGCCTCAGCACGGTATGAAAATTTCATAAGATAGTGAAGATGCCAGCTAGCTTTGTGGCCGCAAGAATAAATTACCCTACTTCATCATAGTGGTAATGAGCTTCTTGAGCTCGCGAGCCGGAATGGCATAAGTAGCAACTCTACTCGCACGCGCAATATTCATACCCACACAAACTCCGTCTAAATCAAGTAATGGGCCACCCACCGATACCTTTGTGAGTGGTGTATCGTGATGAATCACCCTCGGAAATTCAGACCGACGCATCGAGAGCTGGTCCTCACCCCCACTCATTTGATCGTTACGAGTCATTCTAAAAACCCTTTCAGTAAGACTCACATTAACGTTTATTTGTTTTGCTCCCCGGGTCAACTCAATGGCAACAAAATCCCCTGGTTGCTTCTTTTCCAAAATATCAAGTAGGGTCTGCCTCTCGTCAAGCTTCACCCCATCTGCTGAGACAATCACATCTCCTGCCTTTAGTCCCGCCTCCTCAGCACCTTTACCCGCAGTTACCTTGGCTATTTCCCATTTATCTTCCTCACCTATCTTAAATTCCACCCCCATCACCACACGACTTTTAGTCTCGGTTATTTTACGTGTTTCAGCGCTCACAATACCGACGCGCAGGCGTCTATTACTCCGAGTCGTTGATCCATTTGAAATCACCCAATAGCCTTGTTCAAGATCATCACCTTCCGCTAGTTCAACTGGTATCAGGGCCTCGCTAGGATTAACTTTGAGTAAAGCCACGTCCCAGTGGTCGTTCACCACCAATCGCTCAACCTCGTTATAAAGAGTGCTACCAATTCGCAAACTGAGAGCCAACGCACCCTCAATGGCACTTGCCTTGGTGAGAACATAACCATCTTCCCGAATCACAACACCATAGATGGACTTTATTCTGGATTTCTCATCCGTATAAATCACCGCGCTACTGGCTTGCAGGACCTGTCGCTGCTGTTCGAAGGCCGCCCAAACACGTTTACCGTTGATACGCTGCTCAGCGGGCAATCCCCCTTGAGCCGACACCATCTGACAAGACAACAACATTGCCAAGCCCAGCATGGTGCAGCTGAGCACGCCAAAACGTGAGGTAAACCTGATGATAGGAAGGTCTTTATTAGTCATTACGTATGGCATATTAGTACGTATGGCATGTTACTTTTTGCCCAACTTCACTTTGATTTCTAGTTCTCCCTCATCTCTCATCACAACGAGCTCTACCACCTCCCCACTCGCCTTCTCTTTGAGCAGGTTTTGAAATTCTTCTTTGCCTGATAACTTCAGCCCTTCAAACTTAAGTATAATGTCTCCCTTCAGGAGACCCGCCATGGCAGCAGGACCTCCTTCGAGCACCTCATCAACACACAATCCATATTCTGTATCAGACGAAGCCACGCCCAAGAAACCAGAGCCTTTGACTCTTGGCTGTGCATAAGGGCCCTTTCCTAAAAACTCGCTCGCCTTCATCGCATCCCAGTGCTTGAGATATTCGCGCATAGGCACGTGCATATTTTGCTCCACACTTGCCTGCACCCTACTATGTATGCCAATCAATTCCCCGCGCATATTAAAAAGCGGACCGCCAGAGTCCCCCCCAATCACTTTGCAGTCACTATGCAGGGTAGCTTCGTTTTCCATTGTAATCCTCCCAAGTCTTACAACCGGACCACGCTCAAGATCAAAACCCCCAGAATGCCCAAGAGCATAAACCCAGTGCCCCAGCTTGTAGTCATTCTCTCTGTTAATTTCAACAAAGGGGAAGACCCCATCATGATCAATACGCATCATTGCAGCATCTGTCTCAGAATGTAACCCCATCGAAATTGCTTTATGCTTACTACCATCATTAAAGATGACAGTCATTTCCTCATTCACAGCGGCTGTCACATGAGCCGCAGTGAGAATCAAACCTTCTTGAGACACAATGACACCACTACCAAACCCCTCTCCTATTTGGATGCTCACAGTGGCAGCCTTACTAGCTTCTAGATTATCTACCAGCGCACTCTGTATCGCCTCGAGGTCAGCCTTTGTTTGAGGTACTTCCTGTTGATTAAAATATAGAATATCAGCGCCAAAGCAATGACCAGCAATGATGCAACTCAGCACACTGATCATAAAGCATATGACAGTAGTTGTGAGGTGAGATGAAAAACGCACAATCATGGAACGGTAAATGAGTATAGATGAATCTATACTCCATGAATACAACCAACTCAAGGTGGTTTAAAGCCTAACAAACACCCCAAAAAAGAACAGTCCGACTAGCTAAATCACCAGGAAACCCCCTAACCTGTATGATCCAATACCAATCGGACTGTCTGTTCCTTTGAGGGAACGCGAGGAGGTTTATCAGCATATTAAACTTCGTAAAGTAATTTATTACACAGAGAGCTATTAAATAATTTTTTTCACTTTTTGTGCTCATTACCCCAATAAAATGAAGCAATCAAATTCGTCTCAAGTAGTCAGGAATTTGGTTGCGCTGCTTAGATGGCGAACCAATTTTCTTATGGAATATGAGCACTGCACCAACCCCAGCGGCATACCTCGCACCCAGCCTTTCAGGCGTTTCCCCAACTGGGAAAATATAACGCTGGGATTTTCTCCACATGCGTATCGCCAAAACACAAACAACCACCACAGTAAGCAAGCCCATAAGAGCCGACATGATCCAATACCACTGGTTCTTTAGCACTTCTAGCCCGCCACCATCTGCAACTTTGATGACATCAACCTCACCTGACTTCTTACTCGACATCCATGCTGTTGCAGCCTGAACCCTGCTTTGCTCGGCATCAATAACCGCCATTAGCTTTTTAAGATCTGTCTCCAGCCAGAATAGACTTATGGAAAGCTGAACAATGAACGAATCAAGCTGCAGTACAGGTTCAGATTTGCCCATTGCTCTGATTTTTGCAGTTTCCAATATCTCGCGTTGCTTTGCAGAGGTTATATTTTCTGATCCCTCGCCCGCAAATGCAAGTTGAGTCCTGTCAGGACTTCCTAAAAAACAATATACAACCACGGTGAGATAGTCATCCGAATAGAGTTGTTGGCAAATTTTATCAATGGTGTGAGTGCGAGGTAGAGTCTGATCCGCATCAAAGATAAACATCTTAATTCCTAGGCTGGAATTTTCAGCATGATAATTAAGAAACCCTTCTTGTTCACTATATTCTGGTGATGTCAACAGCTGCTGAGGATCGATCAAATGCGTTTCAAACGCGGAAAAATAGAGTTCTAGAGCATCTGTAGGCACCACATTGGGGTCATATATTATTGCGGGTTCCTCTGGTATTGATGGCAAGACCTCGTTAGCCAGGCTCAGCTTCAGTGTCGCCATCACCTCCTTATCCTCCACAAGTATATCTATGCCAGCGATAATTTCTCCTCTACGCGACCGGGCGAAATCCTCATCAGACCATTGCGGAAGCGACTCAGCGACCGCTGACACCCATGTCAGAATTAACAATAGAGGCGAACTGAGCAGGCCTACTCTCACCGTTGCACATCCTTTCCCTTACTTTGTAAATACGGCTCTGTTTGGCCATCTAAATCAGGCCCAAAAATCTTATTTCCACGAATTCTCTCGAGGTCTTTGGTCGCCCCAGCCTTCATAGCCGAAGACACTACGAATGATTCAGGATTACGTTTTGCCTGTCTTGATTTCCTTTTTAATAATCGCGACAACTGACGGGCTACTAGCTGCGCTGCTTTCAGGTGATTGCCTTGCAGCAGGTACGGATGCGCTTTAGCTAAGATATTGAATGTGTCATCTTCCGTTAAGAAAGGATCAAGCAAGTAACCGAATGTAATGGAGGCCACTTTAGTATTGAGGTCCACCAGTAATAAAATGCCACCGTCGTTTGGACGATTAATTTCTAAGTCGTCATAGGCCGCATGATTGAGCAACCATAGACCAAATTGTCGTATATTCGTCCTATCCTCGAGTGCACCATAATAAACACTAAAAAACAATTGAGGGAAACTCAGTTGGAACTCATCTAATACGCCCTCCAGCTTGCGTCTCTCACTCAGACGCAAAGCACCAGCCATGTCAGTGAGACGCTTCAAGCGAACTTCGTCTGATCCGTAAAGCTCATCAAGATCGGAAAGAGTAAAATTACAATGAGGACACTGCGCCGCACTGCGGTGAATTTTCTGAACGCATCGTGGGCACCTCATCTCTACGCTGCTATCAAAAACTCATAAATCCCTATTCCCACTCAATACTTGCTGGTGGCTTTGTAGATATGTCATACAAGACACGATTAATGCCATCAACCTCATTAAGAATACGGTTACTCGTCTCTCTTAACAAAGCTGCAGGAAGCTCTACCCAGTCAGCAGTCATAGCATCTTCGCTTACCACGGCTCGCAGGCTTATCGCCCACTCATAACTCCGCTCATCGCCTTTCACTCCAACCGTCTTGACGGGAATCAAACCTGCATAGGCCTGCCATACCTTGTCATACCATCCATGATCCTTAAGACGGCTGATGAAAATCGAATCGCACTCCCTAATGATCCTTAATTTTTTCTCTGTGATATCACCTGGGCATCTGACCGCTAGACCAGGTCCGGGGAACGGGTGACGATGTAAGATATCATGAGGGATACCAAGTGAGGTGCCAAGCTCTCGAACCTCGTCTTTGAACAATTCAGCAAGAGGCTCTAATACCTTACCTTGTTTTTGAAGTTCAAGAATACGCGGCACCCGATTGTGGTGAGTTTTAATTTTTGATGCCTTAGATTTTGCATTCGATGCTGATTCGATCACATCAGGATAAAGTGTGCCTTGTGCGAGCATCTCGGCATCACCAACGACATCCCAGAATACATCAATGAATAAATTACCGATAATTTTGCGTTTCTCCTCTGGGTCGGCAACATTGGCTAATTGACCGAGGAAGAGCTCTGAGCATTCGGCTGTTTCAATTTTTACACCCATGCGGTGAAAGTTGTTGCGTACCTCGTCCCCCTCATCCATTCGCATCAAACCGTGATCAACGAAAATAGCTCGCATATTCACTCCAGCTTCATGCAAGAGCACAGCTAGCACGGTGCTATCGACACCACCACTGACCCCACAAACCACCTGCTTGTCACCAACACGCTCACGAATCTCTTCGATCAGTTCACGCTTAAAGTCCTCAATTCTAAACTCTTCCAAATCGCCTGCCTGTAATAAAAAGTTATGCAGAATGCGAAGTCCTTCATGACTATGAGTTACCTCAGGGTGAAACTGAATCCCGTAATAACGTGACCCCCATTTTAGTGAAACTGGCGTTCCCTCCTTGTTCGCTGCAAGCACTTGGCACTGATCTGGTAAATTGCTCACTGTGTCTGAATGACTCATCCATACCTGAGACTCGTGAGATATACCCTCGTAGAGCCCTTCACTGGCCATGGGCTTCAACTCTGCAGGGCCATACTCGCGGCGATTACTCGATTTAACAGAACCTCCAAACTTAATATTAAGAAGCTGCATACCGTAACAAACACCTAATACAGGAACACCAAAGGCATCAAGTGCATCAAAATCAATATCTGGAGCATCCTCGTCGCTAGTGCTTTTGGGCCCACCTGACAAAATAATCGCACCAGGTTGACCTATCGAGGCAATTTCCTCGGGCTCATAGAGCTTAGCAAAAAAGCCCAATTCGCGAACTCTCCTCACGATGAGCTGAGTATATTGTGAGCCGAAATCAAAAACGGCTACGTGATTTTTTTCTATCATAAAATATGGATGTTATAAATGAAGCCCATGCCGGACATCTAATGATAATTCTCGCTAGCTGGGCTTTTTATGCAGACGGCTGGTAGTTGACGGGCTCTTCCGTGATAGTGATGTCATGAACATGACTTTCCTTCAACCCACCAGAAGTAATCTGTGTAAATTGAGCGCGGTCGCGAAGCTCTTCAAGATTAGATGCTCCAACATAACCCATTCCAGATTTGAGTCCCCCCATCAGCTGAAATACCACTTCCGACAACGGCCCCTTATAAGGCACCCTACCTTCTACACCCTCAGCTACTAATTTACCGGAACTATTTTGACCATAACGATCACCAGAGCCCTTGCGCATTGCCCCGACTGAGCCCATACCACGGTATGACTTAAATCTACGACCTTGGTAATGAACGGTTGCACCAGGGCTTTCACGCGTTCCAGCTAATATTGAACCCAGCATCACTAAATCAGCACCTGCAGCAAGTGCCTTCGCAATGTCTCCCGAGTATCGAATGCCTCCGTCTGCAATGACCGGAATACCTTTTTCTCGGCAGTATGAAGAAACATTTTGTATGGCAGTAAACTGAGGCATACCCACACCAGAGATGACCCGGGTCGTGCATATCGATCCGGGACCAACGCCAACCTTCAGTGCTGACGCACCAGCCTCAACCAAATCCTTTGCCCCCTCTGCTGTTACCACATTACCAGCGATGATCGGCACATCACTTAGCTCACGCAATTTACCAATCACCTCAATGACTCGGCTTGTGTGACCAGTAGCGGCATCAATGAATAGGGCATCTGCACCGGCTTCGATCAGTGCCTGCCCCCTCTCTATACAATCTGGCCCTACACCTACGGCAGCACCGCAGCGCAACTGGCCGTTCGGATCTTTCGCAGCATTGGTGAACGTGATGCGCTTTTCAATATCGGCGCCCGTGATTAAGCCTGTCAACAAACCATGGTCGTTTATCAGGGGCAATTTCTCAATTCTATTTTCGTATAGAATGGCGCGCGCTTCGCGAAGCTCTGTGCTTTCGTGAGAGGTCACCAAACGTTCTAAAGGTGTCATCACCTCAGAAATGGTCGCTGCGTCGTCTGCCATATGTCGAACATCCCGACCAGTAACCATTCCTTCGAGCTTACCCTCAGCGTCTACCACCGGAAATCCAGAGAAGCCTTGCTCCTCCATGATGATGCGTAATTGACCAACCGTTTGGTTCTTAGAAACCGTGTAGGGCTGGTGAATTACCGCACTTTCGGAGCGCTTTACCTTTAGCACCATGGCAGCCTGCTCCTCAATGACGTTGTTGCGATGTATAACACCAATACCACCTTCTTGGGCCAGAGCAATGGCCAGATCCGTCTCTGAAACAGTATCCATAGCCGCCGAAACAACCGGTATGTTGAGGCATATATCAGATGCCAAGCTGGTCTTTAAATCTGCGTCACCAGGTAAAACACCACTGTAGCGTGGGGTGAGTAATACATCATCAAACGAAAGTCCAAGTGAGATCTGCGCCATGAATGAATAAATAGATGCAGTCGTTCAATGACAAGCGCAAATCTGCGTGGATCCAAAAAAAACTCCTTTTTTTTGTCAGAACCACACTGAGCACTGACTAACACTGCATAATAAATAGGCTTGATTCCTAGTCACGACCATAACGATCGCGAAACTGCCTCAACAGATCCTCAATTCTGTCATGATCTTCCTGAGTGACAGCATGTGTTCGGGTATGCTCCTCTGTGTCTTTGGGTCGACTTGCTGCAAGCTTAACCATATCATCCCAAGCATCAGCATCATCAGACACAACGGCATCAACGGCATCAACGGCATCAACGGCATCAACGGCATCAACGGCATCAATAGCATCAATAGCATTGGGCTCATCTGCTTTATGTATGGTAAATGGGGATACAGCTGACTCTTCACTCATCTCCCGCGCTTCATGATCCGAGTCAGCAATACTGCCGAAAGGAGATGACAGATTGTTCAAATCACTGGATCGAGAATCCTCCGCTATTAGGCCACTCGATGCTTCTTTCTCCTCTCGTTCGAATAAAGGCTTGAAAGGCGATCTCGCGACAGGCTCCTTGATTTCTTTGGGCTCCTTAGACTCAACGTTAGGCGCATCAGCCGCACCTGTGTTATCCACCTTTGGAGCAATAGTGGATATTGGCAAATCAATTGCAGAAGTAGAGCTCAGCTCAGTCTCCAATTGATTTTCATGATCAGCTTCAGCATTATTCTGCTCAACTGCATCCGACCCTAGAACATCTACCCCGGAAAAAATCGCATCATCGCCATCAGCTGCGTCTGCAGCCTCCCCCCCTGCTAGCGCATCATCCTCAACAACATTATTCTGAATGGTCTCTGCAGCATTTGTTTCGGCCAGATCATTTAACTCTCTCCAAATTTGGGAGCCAATCGTGTCTTTTCCGTAGTTACCATCTAAATTGGGTAGAGCAGCTTCATTTTCACCTGCCAATATCGCTTCGTCAGAGTCATCACCTGCCCAAGCCGCCGCTGCTGCTCGAATTATGCCACGCGGATATAAAACACCACGATCAAAGTCTATTGCATCAGCGATTGGCCCAGCTCGATCACCAGCGCGTTCATACAATATGTCGAGAGCCTGGTTTTTGCTAATCGGCTTCAGGTCGACAACAGCGTCCTCCAAACGATCTTTGAGACCGCATGGTAGATGCGGCAGAAAAGCCGTTTGCCATACATCACCACTAACACTGATTACTAGACTCAACTTCGCACACGACTGGTGCAATTTATTTAAATAGGTGACGAATTCCAGCCCTGACTCTGGGCTATTTGATAATCCCTCGACCTCATCTACAACAACAACTGGCGAAGCCACTAAACAGAGAAGATTGAAAAAAGTAGCTAACTTCTCGTGTGCATCTGCCTGCTCATGAACTTCTGCTTGTATGTGTTTACGATTAAAAATGGTCTCAAAAAGCGAACCTGTTCTGCTAGCACGAGAAAGAGGTGCTGAGCTGTATCGGAAAAGTAGCTCGACCCACCATGCCACTGCTTGATATCTGCCCCCTGTTTTTTCGGTGAGCGTGGTGGCAAGCCGAGGTCCTATTAAGGAGAAGTTAGACAGTGCCCATTGTGCTGTTGAAGCCTCAGCATTGTGAAAATCAAATGTCTCGTCAGGCTGATTCGCTATAGCTTCCAGTGCCTGCTCTTTATTCTCACTTGGGACCTCACCAGATGACACCAATGATGAGAGGCCGTTAGCCAATATCCGGCGCGCCAGCAAATCCAACCGCGTTAAGCCCCCAGCCTCTGTGAGTAATCTGGTTAAGTTTCGGAGCAAAGCATCCAAAACTAACTCGTCGCTCAAATATCGACCTTTGCTTGGCGTCAGTGCCACAAACTCATGGGAATCGTCAAAATACTCAGCAAGACGAGTCAATAAATGCGTCTTTCCAAATCCCGCGCGGGGAGAACGCAGGGTAATAATTCGCCCTCTCTGCTCACCTTCGACGGATAAAAGATCAGATAGCCGATCGAACTCTCCTTGATGAATACTCTCTGTTGAAAACTCAGTAGCCTCTCCAAAATGATCATAAGGATAATCATAAGGATTGATAGAAGAGGGGGGTGCTAAACTAGCCATGATGAAAGCGCTTGTTTTTTATAAAAGTCGCCTATTATACAATCAAAGCAATAATAAATTTCATCCCCCACCCGCTTACTCTCATCTCATAAAAAATCTATACTTTCCTGCCTCGACAAAATAATTCGCCCACTTAGCTTCGTTTACTTGATATAACGTCTGTTGCAGAGACTTTATCAGCTGCATATGACACAACAAGTGAAGCTCGCAGAGAACTCAATTTTAAGAAAAAATCACGACTTTTAAAACGATAAATATTATGGACATATCAACTACATCGCAAGGTGCTGACACCAAAAGCACCCCCGAGGAACACCAAAATAGCGCTATTGATGATACCCACACCATAGACACTGAACTCCCGGCAGATGATGTCATTGCAGTCGATCAGCTACGCGAAGTCTATCATGACTTCAAAAAAGAAATCGGCAAAGTCATTATCGGGCAGGAAGATGTCATTGAGCGTCTTGCCATATGTCTCTTCTCTCGAGGCCACGCTTTGCTCATGGGCGTGCCAGGCCTAGCTAAAACTCTACTCGTTTCTTCTGTCGCTGAGACGATGGATCTTAGTTTCAACCGCATACAATTCACTCCCGATTTGATGCCCGCAGACATCACTGGCACAGACATTATTCAAGAAACAGGTGCTGGTCATCGTGAATTTGAGTTCATCAAAGGCCCCGTATTTGCCAACTTAGTGTTAGCCGACGAAATCAACCGAGCGCCTGCAAAAACTCAGTCAGCGATGCTCGAGGCCATGCAAGAAAACATGGTCACAGTCTTGGGTAAAACCTACCCACTAGATAAGCCATTTTTTGTCCTGGCTACCCAAAACCCCATCGAACAAGAAGGCACCTACCCACTCCCTGAGGCCCAGCTTGATCGCTTTATGTTCCTCATCGAAGTAGAGTATCCAAGCCATGAGGAAGAGCTGCGCATCGCTCGCGAAACCACCGGCAGCTCCAATGCAAAATTAAACCACATCCTTAGTGGCGAAAAAGTTCAACAATACCAGGACCTCGTGCGCAGAATCCCTGTTCCCGCTCACATCTATGATTATGCCGTGGAAATTGTCCGTAAAACCCGACCTGGATCTCAAGATGCTCCTGAGTGGATCAATGATTATGTTGGCTGGGGCGCCGGTCCTCGTGCGGTTCAGTATCTCATATTAGGAGCTAAAGCTCGTGCGGCACTAAACGGGTCCTACATGGCACGACTTGAAGATATTGAGGCCGTGGCAAGCCCAGTTCTTAACCATCGAGTATTGACCAATTTTGCTGCAGAATCTCAAGGCATGACCTCATCTAAGGTAGTCAGCAAGCTCATCGATGAGATGAGAGAGGCATAAGTAAGCCACTGGCCACATGGCGTTAATGCCTGACAAAGAAAATAGATGAAATACGACTTTCTCGATTCAGAAGCACTTGCTCGTCTGGGAGCCATGCCGCTCGAGGCTCGTCAGGCAATGACTGGCAGCGTAGCTGGCAGACACCGTTCTCCCCACCGCGGATCCTCGGTAGAGTTTGCCGAGTATCGTAAATACGTCCAAGGCGATGATACACGAAGACTTGACTGGAAGGCTTACGCAAGATCGGACCGCTATTACATTAAAGAATTCGAAGCCGACACTAATTTACGAGCCTATTTTGTCATAGATGCCAGCGCATCTATGGGGTTCAGTGCAGCTGATGAGCCGCGTATACAATTTGCGCGCAAACTAGCGGCTACACTTTCTTACCTCATTATTAATCAGGGCGACGCAGCAGGGCTATCGATATGTCAGGAGAAGATTCATCTAGAAATCCCACCAACACGTAAGGCAGCTCAACTCAACAACATTCTTGATGTATTGGCAAAAACCAAGCCAACTGGCGAAACAGGACTAGTTGAAGCGCTGCATACTATTGCTGAAAAAACCAATCAGCGCGCGCTAGTCATCATCATGTCTGACCTGTTCTGTGATACTGACAAGCTGACAGATGCACTACAACATCTGCGCTACCGCAAACATGATGTCGCCGTATTCCACCTACTCGACAAACAAGAGGTAGACTTTGATTTTGAGCGGCCACATCGCTTTATCGACATGGAGGATCAAACCTCAGTTGTTGCAGAGCCCGCACTCATTGCGGATGATTACCGCAATGCTATGCAGCATTTTCTCAATGAAGTTAAAACTGCGTGTCATAATGTCCGCGCTGACTACCATCTCATTACTACCAATCAAAGTTACGAGAAAATTATTTACGATTTCCTGAGCATGAGGCTTCCAAAAAAAGGAAGAAAGTAAGCCCCGATCCTGACAAACTTAAAGCTTAGCCATGCCTATCACTTTTCTGCAACAGTCACTACTTTGGGGCCTGTTTGCTCTCAGTATACCCATCATCATTCACCTTCTTAATCGCAAACGATTTCGAACGATACAGTGGGCCGCAATGGACTTCCTGTTGAAGGCCACTCGTGAATCCAGAGGCAAAAAAAAGCTCAAGTATATTCTCATTCTTACAGCACGGGCACTAGCCATTGCAGCCCTTATATTTGCGATTGCCCGTCCTCTTGCAGGTGGTTTTCTGAGCTGGGGTGGTGCTCAAATCGACACCGTCATCCTTATCCTTGACCGCTCTCCGTCCATGGAACAGATCGACGACAATGAGAATATAAGCAAGCGCCTTACAGCTATAAAAAGCGTTCAATCATCGCTGAAGAGTCTCAACAACCCAAAGCTCATCTTAATAGACAGCGCAAGCGCAACCGCCCAAAGTATCCCATCTCCAGATGCGCTGAATGAACTAAGTGCTACTCTAGCCACTGATACAAAAGCTTCCATACCTACCCTTATCTCAATTGCTATTGATTATATTACCGACAACGCTCTCGGACGCACCGAGATTTGGCTTGCTTCAGACCTGCAAAAGTCAAACTGGTCACCTGATGATGGCCGTTGGGATGCCGCAAGAGCTGGCCTTGTTGATTTACCACAAAAAACAACACTGCGCATCATCTCAATGGCATCCGCCATAACGGACAATGTTGCCACTCGAATACTGTCAGCGACTCGACTTGAAAATGAGCTCAGCTTAGAAATTGAAATCATCCGAAGCGATACAAACACCACTGCTTCAATACCTATAACCTACTCTATCAACGGCAGCCGAAGCTCTGAAACAGTCAACTTTGACGGCCAAAATTACCAATACAGGAAAAACTTAAGCTTAGGAGACAAACAAGGCGAGGGGTATGGTTACATCACCACGCCAACGGATGCCAACCCACGTGACAATGTATCATTCTTTGCATATGGAGATGACCTGCCAGCAAAAACCTATTTGATCTCTGAGGATGGAGAATCAAAGGCATGGCTGTCTCTGGCGTCCGCACCACCAGGGCTCAATCACAATGAGTGTATCACCCTCTCTCCACCTCTGGCTGATCAGATTAATTGGGCTCAAGCTACCCTCATCATCTGGCAGGCAGCCCTGCCGACTGGCTCAGTAGCTAAACAAATCATTGATTACCTCGAAGACGGAGGCGCATTACTCATCTTTCCACCCAATGGGGAATCTGAAACATCTTTCATGGGCATTCAATGGCAAGATTTACGAACATCCGCTCGAGGGCAATACTTCGTCATTGATGATTGGAATCGTTCAGATGGTCCACTTCGAAATGGAAACGAAGGAGTCGGCATTCCGGCATCTAAACTAAAAGCTCTCAAGCGACGTGTAATCGATGGGGAACTCACCACTTTAGCTACTTGGGATGATGATCAACCATTCCTCACACGCAAGATTGTTGGAGACGGCACCATTATATTTGCAACATCTCTTCCAAATTACGCATGGTCTAATCTTGCAGACGCAGACGTATTACTGCCTGTCATACAACGCATGATTCGACTAGGAGATCTGCGTTTTAGCTCAGCATTCTCCGCTATAGCAGGAAGCTCATCAACGCAACTCACAGACGGAGAGATCAGAAGTCGCATTGACCAATATCTTGACTCCAAATCCAGCAATGCCCCGTATGAGGCCGGTGTCTGGAGGCTTGGCGATAGGCTTGTCGCCACGAACCGGCCCGCCAGCGAAGATGAATGGCTAGTATTGGATCAAAATAGCCTGAATGTATTACTTGAAGGCACTCAATTCAGCCTTTTTGAAGAAACAAAGGGGTCCGAATCACTCGTCAAAGAAATTTGGAAAGTATTGCTAATCACCATGTTGGTATTCCTAATCACTGAGGCCATGCTCTGCCTTCAGCCGAAAGCTGGAGACCCTAAGTTGAAAACCTAATATCTTTGTCTATTCCCTTGAGCTTCTCTCTCCATAACCTGTCATTTGCACCAAGCTTTTTAACACTCGGTCTCGGCATTGGCGCCTTACTGTGGATGGCAATTCTATGTGTTAGTTCTATCAAACGATCTTCAAGACCTAAGAGAACATCCATACTTGAGCTGCTACGTTTCACCTGCACCTTCATCGTTGTATTAATGCTTTGGGAGCCTGAATGGCGCACCATCACCGAACCTACATCGAAGCCCGAAATCATCATTCTTTATGATGCCTCGAGCTCTACCGAAACAATTGACGCTATCCTTCCGCCATCATTAAACAGCACCCAAGCCGTCGTCAGTCGCCAAAATTGGATCAAGCAGGTCCTCTCAAGCGAGTCGTTCACTACCCTCAAAGAAAATGATAAAAACCGTGTTCTTGAACTCCCCTTTTCTGCACCCCCACAAACTAACGACATTGTTGCTCAATCACTAGCTGGTACGGACATTTTCTCGGCTATTGAAAAAACTCTAGAAAATCACGACAACATCCAAGCAATCATTCTATTGTCAGATGGTGACTGGAATATCGGCACACAGCCAGTCGCGGCAGCCCAGATGATGAGGCAGCGACAAATCCCCCTTTTCGGCATTCCTGTCGGCAGCGACAAACGACTTCCAGATCTTGACATCTCAAATGTAACTTCCCCTACCTACGGGATCATTGGCGAGAATGTTCAGATCCCATTCACGATCACATCATCTCTCGACCGCGACGTGAGAACGACCATTCGTATACGTAATACCAAAACGGGCAAAGAGCGCACCAAAGCCATTACACTCCCTGCGGGCAAAGACTACTACGACTCAGTGTTATGGCGCCTGAGCAAGGAGGGAACTTCCACTCTCGAGATCTCAATACCTGTCAGCAATGGGGAGCTTGTTGAGGCCAACAACAAACAAGAATTCACAATATCCGGCAGAAGAGAAGCCATCAAAGCGCTAGTCATTGAAACTCAACCCCGCTGGGAATACAGATTCATCAGAAATGCGCTCTACAGAGATCCTGGTGTTCAGGTGGATTGCTTGTTATTGCATCCAAATATAGGTATGGGTAAGGGCCCAGGCTATATCGATGAATTCCCCGAGAAACTCGAAGACCTGCAAAAATACGATGTAGTATTTATTGGCGACGTTGGAATCAGTCAAAACCCCTCAGAAGGCATTACCATTAAGCAAGCTGCTTTACTCAAAGGTCTCATAGAAAACCAAGCTAGCGGAATTGTCTTCTTGCCCGGGCCAGCCGGAAATATGCACTCACTATTGCAAAGCCCTCTTGGTGAGCTAATACCCGTGATACTCGACCAGAAGCAAAAATCAGGCTACGGTGGTGCTATTTCATCCAAGCTAAACTTAACGACTAATGGCAGCAAATCATTGCTGACCATGCTTGGAGACACCGAGGAAGACAACCCAGGCATCTGGAAAAGACTGCCTGGATTTAATTGGCATGCCCCCATCATAAAAGCCAAAGGCGGCACCGACGTGTTGGCTGTCCACGCTGACAAATCCAATCAATACGGGAGAATCCCCCTACTCGTGACGGCAATGGCAGGAAATGGAAAAGTTCTCTTCCTAGGGCATGATTCTGCGTGGAAATGGCGGCGAGGTGTAGAAGATTTATATCACTACAGATTTTGGGGTCAGGTTGCCAGGTGGATGTCCTACCAAAGGAACATGGCTGCAGGATCCAGAATACGTCTTTACTTCACCCCAGAGCGTCCCAAGCCAGGGGACTCGGTGTCGCTCAGCGCTAATGCTTTTGATCAATATGGCTCGCCACTCAAACTGGGTGATGTCTACGTCGATATTGAAGCACCTGACCGTATGAGACAAAGAATCAGCCTCAACAAAGAGGACTTAATTTGGGGAAGTTATTCTGGCCGCTTCAAAATTACCCAACCAGGCGCATGGAAAATACGAGCCACCATCGGCCAAGATAGCGCTCACAGCACTGAAACTACTTTGATTGCCCAAGGAAGAAAGGTCGAAAGAACTGGCATGCCCGCACGCACCGATGTCATCGAAGAAATGACCAGGGTTGCTAAGGGTCAACTACTAGAGGGCGTCACACTAGAGAAAATAAATCAAGAAATCAGCCTGTTACCCAGACCCAAGGCGCTCATTTCACGCACCCCCTTGTGGTCTCACTGGATTACTGCCTCAAGCCTCATTCTATTGCTGTCTAGCTTTTGGATCGGCCGCAAACTTAACGGCACATTTTGATTCATTTTCAACTTTGCTTGCATACCAACTCGCGGATTTTTTTTGCATTTGCAAGCATTCGCAATATCAACTAATTTTCAAAATCTTATGAGTCTCTCCCATCTTTCTAGATCAAAAAGCGCCATCATGCTCTTCTTGTTCATTTCTATCACATTGGGAGTTTTTTCGTGTAACTTGAAAGCACAAGAAAACCCTGCGGCCCTCGACCCCGCTGATATCTTTTTTCAAGCGTGGCTAGAAATAAAGCGTGCCGAAAAACATCAGGAAAAAGAAGAGTTTAACGAGTCTTGGCAAAAATACCGGCAAGCTTACAACTACTACGAAGTATTGCGTAAATTTCACAAATCCTGGAAACCCAATTTAGTGACAAGCCGCATAGCAAGCACAGAAAAAAGCATGCAAACCATCGAGCCACAAGCGACAGCTGAGCTCATCAAAAAGCGAAAAAAAACCGAGGACTTCATTGAAGCCCCAATACCAAGTAATGCCAGCACCAATGGTAACGGAACAGGTTACACATCCAAAGCTCCCCTCCCTGCAAACAACATTGATACCCTCAATCAATCAGCGAGTGTTCAACTCAAAAAATTGGAGCAAGAAAACGCTGAACTGCAGAAAAAACTAAATGCCTCAACAAAAGACGTAGAAACCTTCAAGTCCCAAAACACAAAACTAAAAGTAAACACGACGGAGCGAAAACGCCTAGAGGACCTCATCAGAGAGAAAGATAAAAAAATGGCGATGCTACGTGACGTACTCGCCAGGGCCCCACTTCAGCAGGACATGAATCGCCTATCCCGTGAGAATGAAACCCTAGAACAAGAGCTAAAGATAACTGCCCGTGCACTTCAGTCGTCAAAACAAAAGCTTACAGAAGCCAAGCAAGCCGCTGAAGTTTATCGAGATCAAACTAAGCTGGCCGAACAGCGTGCAAATCAAATTAAGGAGATCATGGCCCAGCAAGGTGCGACTAACAACCAAGTCATCGCCGGCCTTCGTAAAGACCTCAAAGCAATATCATCCACTCTCGAAAAAACACGCACTGAACTAGGAGCTGCTAACAATCGCATCAATCAAATGCAAGCCAGCCTGGATGAGTCCCAAACCACTATCAAGGAACTGACCAGTCAACGTGACAAATTAAGAGTGGAGCGTGACACACTTGCATCCACCCTGAAAAAAAGTGATTCCAAAGGCATCCAAGGTTTGATCTCAGAAAACATGCGCTTAGGAACTCAACTCAAAGAATCCTTAGATCGGCTCGCCTATCTTGAGAAAAACCACAATGCAACCAAGGACGAACTCGTTTCTGCACGTAACAACCTTGCGGTAGCAAAAACAAAAATTCTTAATTACCAACGAGAGCAAGCGATACAAAACAAAACAATCAAATCGCTCGAAATACAACTCAAGGACGCCCAGTCGGCATTATCTAGCGCCGAACCAAAGAATGGCCAATATGCCAATGAAGATGAGATCATAACACTGCGTAACACAGTCAAGCGGCTACTCGCCGCACAAGAAAGGCGTCGCATGGGAGAGCAAATACTCTGGGACACCTATCAAAAATCAAAAATTCAGGTCGAGGGTTTGTCTGAAGCAATCAACGACATTCGCAAAATCACTATCAACCTAAGCGACGAAGAGAAAAAATATGTCGCCGCTCATCGTCGCCCAGATGGCGAATTCACCAGTCCAGAGAGAGTCACTCAGGCACATGCACAGAGCCATGCAAATGCTCTTCAGTCAGAGACATCATACGTCGAAGGACTAATTATTCGTCATATTGAGAAAGGACGCACTCAGGCAGCCCACTCTGTGTTAATCGATATCAACGAGAGAGCTCCAGGCAATTACAGCATTTTATGCAAACTCGGAGTTGTAGAAATGAAATTAGGGCGTTACGACAAAGCCATTGATTGTATGGACGAAGCTATTACCATGCGTGAAAATAGCGGGTATGCACACTTTATGATGGGTATTGCCCAATACAAAAACAAGGACTTACAAAAAGCAGAAAGCGCCTTTGAAAGATCGCTTGTTATCAACCCTGATAATGCCAAGGCTCACTTATATCTTGGTAATATGGCAGGAGCGGATAAGCGCTACCAAGAGGCCGAAGATCATTTCCTTTGCACTATCAAAATAAACCCAACAATAGCTGACGCTTATTATAATTTATCCGTTCTATATCTGCAGCAAAAACGTAAAGAGGAAGCTCAGAGCTACTACCAACAAGCGCTCAGCAATGGGGCTCAGCCCGATCTGGCTATGGAGAAGAAGTTCAAAAGCTGAAAGCCAATGCATGGCCTTTGCCACCTTGGTATTCACCACTGAAATAAGCCGAGTCCCCCCTCAATCTGCCCTAGCTACAGCCCCTCCCCCGCACAATGTTTAGCAAAGAAGAACAGGCCCGTTATGCCCGACATTTCTCCCTCGAACAGGTCGGCATAGCTGGACAGGAAAAACTTAAACAAGCATCGGTTCTCTGCATAGGTGCTGGCGGATTAGGCTCCCCCTCATGCCTTTACTTGGCTGCCGCTGGCATAGGACGCATAGGTATCGTTGACCCCGACATTGTCGAACTGTCTAATCTTCAACGACAAATACTGCACGGACAATCCAGCATCGGGCAGAGCAAACTCAAAAGCGGCGCCTCCCGTATCCAAGAAATCAACCCTCATGTGAGTGTTGAACAACACAACGTTCGATTTAGTGCCGTCAACGCCCTTGATATTGCATCTCAATATGATGTCATCATCGATGGCACGGACAATTTCCCCACACGCTATCTCAGCAACGATGTAGCCTATCTACTGAAGAAACCCAACATCTACGCAAGCATTTTTCGCTTCGAAGGTCAGCTAAGCGTCTTCGCACCTCACCTCGGTGGCCCCTGCTACCGATGCATGCTTCCCGACCCACCTGATGCTGGTAGTGTTCCTAGCTGCGCAGAAGCAGGAGTGCTTGGCGTCTTACCGGGAATCATGGGTAGCCTCCAAGCCATGGAGGCGATCAAAATAATATTAGGCTGTGGTATTCCTCCTTTGGGTAAACTCATTCACTATGACGCACTCAGCACTAGCTTTCGAGAGTTCAACCTGCGCACAGATCCTGAGTGTCCACTTTGTGGAAAAAATCCGAGTATTACTGAACCAGTAGATTACCAGCAGACCTGCACCGAGCCGAAAACAAAGCTCAATAACAATACCATCATGGCACAACCAAACGAAATCAACGTCGAGCAACTCAAGAATAGACTAAATCAAGCGTTTGACGGTCTCTTAATCGACGTGCGTGAATCCTGGGAACACGATGTCATAAACATCGATTCGGCTAAACATATTCCCATGGGAGCGATACCAGAGTATATTCCCGAGCTCAACAATATGGGCACCGAGCAAGAGCTACTCATTATTTGTAAATCAGGCGGCCGCAGTGCAAGAGTCATGGACTATCTGCAAGACCAAGGATTCACCAACGTCTACAACGTAATTGGCGGTATGGATGCATGGTCCAAGCTCAACCCGTAATTGCCACAAACCACACTTTTTTTGCCCTTCATGTCCGAAAATAATAAAATCTCGAACGCCAACGGATACCTCATCGTTATAGAAGGCATCGATGGCACCGGTAAATCAACCCAAGCTAGCATGATCGCTGAAGCGTTGAGAAAGAATAAACACGAAGTCATTCAAAGCTTTGAACCCACTAATGGCCCGTGGGGCAAAAAACTGAGAGATAGCGCCACCTCAGGACGACTTAGCATCCAAGATGAACTATCATACTTCGTCAATGATCGTCGTGAACACGTCGACCAAGTTATTAAACCTACAATGGCACGAGGAGGTATCGTCGTCCTCGACCGTTATTATTTTTCCACGATGGCTTACCAGGGTGCGCGCGGGATCGACACCACCTCTATTCGCGTAGAAAACGAGAGCTTCGCGCCCAAGCCAGACCTGCTGATTGTTCTCGATCTTGATGTTGATACCGCCCTTCGAAGAATCGGGGTCAGAGATGGTGAGGCCAACGAGTTTGAAAAACGTGAGTCACTCAATTTCTGCCGCGATCTATTCCTGAGCTTGAAGCAACAAGATGGCGCACACATCATCGACGCGAACACGAGTATTATAGAAGTCCAAGATAAACTCATGACACTGGTCCAAGAGGAACTCAGCATTTAAGCTCAGTAGTCGTTATACTACAACGTCACCAGTCTACTTAGAGCACCTCAGGACGCTGTAGAAGTTCTGAAATACGATTGAGCAGCATTCCTGCTCCACCACCATCCACTACTCTGTGGTCAAAAGTTAAGTCGATTTCAGCTTCGGTAACAGGCACAAAAGTTCCGGTCTCGTCGCTCCAAACAGGACGCTTAACGCCAGCACTCAGGCCCAAAATCAGTGTTTCGTTAGGAAGCGGAATCGGGGTCCCCCATGTGAGTCCGAAAGTACCGAAGTTCGTCACAGTTGCGATACCATGCTTGGTCGCATCTTCTGGAAGTTTTCTCGAACGTGCTAAATCCACAAGTCGATTGTAATCTTCTACTAACTCACTCAAAGACTTCGTGTCCGCATTACGAATGATGGGAACGAGCACTCCATCATCAACTTGAACAGCGACACCAATATCAAATGCACGTGGATGAACCACATTTTCACCGATCAAGTAACCCGCAGTCGTAGGGTTTTCAGCCAGAGCTAGCGCCAAAGCTCTCAACAAATAAAGAGCTGGCCCTGGCTTCACAGGCTGGCTACGACGATGGTCTAGAATTTTGTCCATCACGAGGGGGCGAGCGACAGTAGCGAGGGGCCTTGTCCAACTCCGCCTCATTGCATCAGCAACAGCCAGTCGCATTGGAGAAGCCTTCGTGTATGGCCAAGTTTTGATATGTTCGAGAAATGCCTCAAGGTCTTCCACAGTTACGCGGCCACCCGCGCCGCTGCCTGTTACAGCTGAAATGTCTGCTGCCCTTAGGCCAAGTTCTGCCATACGGGCCCGCATGCGAGGCGAGATATAGTGGGCACCTTGCTTGCCGGTAGGAACAGGTAAACCCTTAATGCTTGGCTCGACTAAAACAGGCTCGCGGTAACCTCCATCTTCAGTTTTAAAATGAAGGTTTTGCTCTTCATCCTTGGTATCAGGATTATCGGCTTGAGACGCCTCTGAATCCATTTCCTCCATGGATTTTTCACCAGTACGTTCCAGCTCCTCCTCGGTGACCTCAACGATCCCAAGTAAACTACCCACAGCATAACTCACGCCCTCTTCGGCTAAAATTTCAACGACTTCTCCAGCACACAAAGCAGTAACCTCCATCGTCGCTTTGTTTGTCTCAACTTCGATGACTTCCTGGTCTGCGTGCACTTGATCACCCACAGCAATATTGAGCCTAATAATCGTCGCTTCAGCGATAGATTCGCCGAGCTGCGGCATCATAATAGGTACTTTAGGCATAATTTTTTGGTTATGTTATTTGAGTTTAAATAATACTTAACAATCAGTAAGCCAACAACTTACGAAGCTCTTCTGCTATTGACTCAGGGGTCGGGCGATGAGACGACCATAATTTCGGGTGGTAAGGTATTGGCGTATCCTTGGCATTGAGCCTCACAGGTGGTGCATCCAGCAAATGGAAGCCGTCAGCACAAACCCGAGAGACAACTTCAGCAGTAACGCCACCCCACGGAAAAGCTTCTCCTAAAGCAAGTAATCTACCCGTGCGAGCAACAGAAGCAATAATCGTGTCGGTATCCAATGGCTTTACTGAACGCAGATCAACCACCTCGATTTCCCAACCGCCGTCTTTTTGTAACATTTCAGCGGCTCGAACAGCTTCATGCACCATTGCACTGTAAGTAACGACCGTAGCGTGCTTGCCTGGTCTGGTAATACGAGCCTGACCAATCGGCAAATTGTCCCCCGCCAAGTCCTTGGACTTAAGCCAACGATATAAAAACTTGTGCTCACAATAAATGACAGGGTCATCAAGTTTAATGGAGTCAAGCAACATGCTATAAGCGTCCGCTACCGTAGCAGGTGTCACTACGACCAAACCAGGATAATGAGCATAAATCGACTCCATACTCTGGCTATGGAATGGCCCAGAGCCGGGAGTTCCACCTGAGGGTAAACGCATTGTCAACGGCACAGGCACACCAGTTCTGTAATAGTGAGTCGCCGCTTGGTTGATAATCTGATTGAAAGCTACAGATGAGAAATCGGCAAACTGCATCTCCAAAACTGGCCTTGCGCCTTCGATGGCAGCACCAATGGCTACACCTGCCATCGCATCCTCACTAATGGGTGCATCCAGAACTCTACCAGGATACTTTTCAAGCAAACCTTTTGTAGCCTTAAAGGCACCTCCGAACTTTCCAATATCTTGACCATACAGAAAAACACTAGAATCTTGGTCCATGGATTCATCCAAGGCTGCGTGAATAGCCTCTATGTAAGTTACATCGCTCATTATTATTTCTGCATTTGCATCTCAGCATTCGAATATGCCATCCAATCATCCTGATACGGATCAGGGCTATCTTCCTTCTGCGCGATCGCCACAGCTTCCTGCACTCGATTCGCAGCATCATCTTGCCACTGTTCAACCTCCTCCACAGACGCAAAACCACCTTCAACCAACTGCTTGATCCCAATCTCAATACTATCTCGGCCGAGGCCTGAGTTTCTTAATGCCGCATCCACATAAGAGCCATCGTCGTGCTCTCCGTGCCCAGTCAGTCTGAGCATCGACGCCACCACTAATTGAGGGCCGTCACCTGCTCTCGCACGCGATACCGCTTCATGCATTACCTCGATACAGGCAAGCATATCAGTTCCATCAACACTGTGTCCGCGCACGCCATACCCAACCGCCTTATCAACCAAATTCTCACAAGCAAATTGCCTATCGTTTGGGGTAGAATATGCATATTGATTGTTAGCCACAGTCAATACAAGCGGCAGCTTCTCAACCGCCGCAGTGTTCAAACCCTCATGAAAAGCCCCTGTTGAGGTGCAGCCATCACCGACACAGGTTGCCCCTACCACTCCATCCAGCTCACCTTTGAGACGTTTGGCAAGAAGCATACCTGCAACTACGGGAATAGCTGCGCCCAAATGAGAAATCATTGCTAGCATACCCTCAGCAGGTCGACCACGGTGTATATTACCATCTCTACCACGCATCGGACCATTCACAGATCCTAAATACGTGCGAGTGCAATCGATCAACTCTTCACCAAAAGCAGTGCGTCCAGCCTGATCGCGAATGAGAGGTGCGTATACATCTTTACCTTTCTCCAAACATGAGGCCATAGCCGCACTGACCGCTTCTTGCCCTTTACCCAAGTAAACACCTCCTACAATTTTACCAGCTTTGTAGAGACTTCCTAGTTTATTTTCCAAGACGCGGGCGGTAAGCATGGCATTGAACACTCTGCGCACATGATCTCGCCCTGAGCTCTGATCTTGATATTTAGTGATTTCATCCATGCAATGTAGACGGGGTATTAATTATAGGGTGAAGTTGTTTGCGCGTTGTATCACCTAGCTGCTAGATAAACAAGCTCGTGCCAGGAACCTAAAAAAGTCCGTGCACGCTCGTATGATAGCGGTAGCTAGCCCTTGCCTGCAATAGCATTTTTCATCAAAGAACCTCTTCTTTTTCTCAAGAAACCATTGCATTAACGCAGCATTATCTTCATAAAAAGCCTGCTTCGGCAACAAACTGAAGCACATAGAATCATGGAAACAACACTTCTCATCCTAGCCGCCGGTATGGGCAGCCGTTACGGTGGCCTCAAACAAATGGATCCAATGGGACCAAATGGCGAGACCGTGCTCGATTATTCCGTTTACGATGCCATTCGGGCTGGCTTTAAGAAAGTTGTTTTTATTATTCGTGAAGACTTTGCCGACGCCTTTCGCGATGGAGTTGGAGCGCGCTTCGAAGGCAAAATCCAAGTCGAATACGCATTTCAAAAACTCAACGATTTACCCAATGGCTTTGAAGTCCCTGATGGTCGCGAAAAACCGTGGGGCACAACACATGCCATTCGTGCAGCAAGACATGTGGTGAGTGGACCGTTTGCCGTCATCAATGCCGATGACTTTTATGGTGCTGACGCCTACCTTCGCATTATCGATTACTTCAAAAGCTCTCACCAACAAAACAATTCAACCTCTCATTATTGCATGGTTGGTTACCACATCAACAAGACCCTGTCGGATCACGGTGATGTAAACAGAGGCATCTGCTCTGAATCTAATGGCCTATTGAGCAATGTAGAGGAAATCACTGAAATCAAAAGAGATCAAGACGGTAAAATCTACGGCAATCAACTCAACGGCACCCGCATTGAAATCACCGAACATGCACTGGCCTCAATGAACTTCTGGGGGTTCGATCACAGCTTTTTCGCTCAACTAGAAGAACATTTCATAAAATTCCTGAAGGAATCAGGTCACGAGCTTAAATCCGAGTGTTACATACCTACTCTCGTTGATGACTTGATTGCCCAGGCAAAAGCCGACTGCAGCCTGATCGAAACGACAGGCTCGTGGTTCGGCGTCACCTATCCCGATGATAAACCGCATGTTGTTGAGGCTATCTCAAAACTTGTTGATCAAGGCACCTACCCTAGCCCGCTGAGTTAATTCCAATTCTGACTTTATAACTCTCTGCTATCATGAAAGTACTTATTACTGGCGGTGCCGGCTTCATCGGCTCACACATCGTAGAGCACTTTCAAGAAGAAGCCTCTGAAATAAGAGTGTTAGATAATCTACGCACTGGCAATCTGGACAATCTTATTGGGCTCGACCACACCTTCATCAAGGGCTCAATTAATGACCGTGACTTGGTCCAAAAATCTGTTCAAGACATCGATTACATTTTCCACCTCGCCGCATTGGTTTCTGTCCCTGAATCAATGACTAAAATTTCTGAATGTATCGAAATTAATGTAAACGGAACATTGAATCTGCTAGAAGCGGCATCTGAAGCTGGCGTGAAAAAAATAGTGTTCGCGTCCTCAGCCGCTGTATATGGCGACAACCCAACATCCCCCAAACTGGAGACTATGTGCCCAGCTCCCAAAAGCCCATATGCAATCACTAAGCTCGATGGCGAATATTACATGGAAATGTTTCACAACGAAAACAAGATACAAACAACTTCACTGAGATTCTTTAACGTTTTCGGCCCCCGCCAAGACCCCCAAGGTGCTTACGCTGCCGCTGTGCCTATTTTCATGGAAAATACACTTCACAGTAGGAATATAACCATATTCGGAGACGGTCAGCAGACACGTGATTTTATATATGTTAAAGATATCGTTGAGGCACTTGTTTATGCTGTCACAAACAAACAAATGAAAGGTGTATATAATGCAGGATATGGACAGCCAACCAGCATTAATCACCTAGCTGAGACCATTATAGGCATGGACGACACCGAGTGCGCCATCGAACACAAACCATCGCGAATAGGTGACATTGAACATTCTCTTGCTTCAGCTCATGAACTTAAAGCTGCAGGGTGGAAACCCAAGCATACTCTCGAGCAAGGACTGCGAGAAACTTTCGCCTCTTATAAAAAATCACAAAGGGTCTAGGAAAGCCTCCTATTCCCCAAGCAAATTAATTGAGCCATATTGCAATATTGTCACTAATGATGCTAAAGCTAATATACATTACAATCACTGCAATTATGACGACCACCGTATCCCAAGGCTATGGTCCCATCAACTTCAGCAAGAGCAATTTTTCAGGCTCTACATTAGCTCAAACCATTACTCGCGCACCGCTGACAGCGAATAAGTCATCCGCATCTATATCACCAAAGCAAAGAAATGCCAGAGGACTAAATGCGAAGCCTCAGGCTCGCGTCACCGTTCTTGGATACCATGATTTTTCTTCAACCAAAGATGCTACAGAGATGCTCATTACGACGGGCAAGTTCCGACGACAAATGCAAGCCATCAAAGACCTCGGACTCGAGGTTATCAGCCTCGAACAGTTCATCGCGTGGAAAAAAGGCGAAATCACAATAAATGACCGATCTGTCTTGATAACCATCGACGATGGCTGGAAGTCTATTTACACCGATGCTTATCCTATTCTCAAAGAAATGGGATTCCCCTTCACCATCTTCCTCTACACCGATTACATAGGAGGAGGATCACATGCACTTACATCAAAAATGATTAAAGAAATGCAACGACACGGTTGCAGCATTGGAAGCCACTCGATTTCACATCCATACCCCAGTGACTTCAAGGCAGAACGAGCAAAAGGAGACACCTCCTACCGGTCTTTTTTGCACCGTGAAATGGGTCAATCACGCAAAAAACTGCAACAACAATTTGGAGGCGTAGTAACCTCTTATGCATACCCAGGGGGGTTCATCACAGGTGAAATGCTACCCATAGCAGCCGAGCATGGATACCAATGTTTATTTACGGTTATCCCCGGCAAAACCACCCAATCCACATCCAACTTCACCATCCCACGCTATATCATTCTGGGGACACACGATTATATCTTTCGCAATGCTACAAGCTTCAATGCAACCAAAACTTCAGCCGCGACGATTGGCGCAATCGTGCAAACAACTCGGCACCCTGTTATTCCCGCACCGGGCTCAATCATCTCCACCCGCCTACCGAGCATTACAGCTGACCTATCTAACGTCGAAAATATCGACCCTGAATCTCTCGTGATGCGTGTCACAGGCTTTGGTAAAGTACCCGTTCAATATGATCCAGCTCGTAAAACAGCCGAATGGAAGGTAAACCGTCGTTTACGAGGTCAAACTTGCGAAGTCAGCCTGCAGTGGCACACGCTCAACGACAGCAAATACGACAAGCCAATCACGTGGACTTTCCTTATAAATAGGCAAGCAGCATACCAACTCAAATAGATTAACCATACTTACACATTATGTTCTCATCATTATCAGACAGCCTAGATAAAACATTTAGAAACCTCAGAGGCGTAGGCAAAATTTCGGAAAAAAACATCACCGATGCTCTTCGTGAAATTCGTCTCGCACTGCTAGAGGCAGACGTAGAGTTTGGAGTTGCCAAAGATCTCATCGCAAAGATTAAGGATAAATCAATGGGCGTAGATGTGCTCAAGTCGATCAAGCCAGGTGAGCAAATTGTCAAAATATTCAACGATGAGCTCACCGCACTGCTGGGCGGAGACGCAGCCCCACTCAATCTGAACCCACCAGCACACATCCTTTTGTGTGGACTCAATGGCGCCGGTAAAACAACCACTTCAGGCAAGCTAGCTTTGCGCCTCAAAAAAGAAGGTCGCCGCCCATTACTCATTGCCTGCGACCTCTACAGACCTGCCGCTATTGACCAGCTTGCTACCCTCGCGCAGCAAATTGATGTGCCCTGCTTCACCCCAGACCCAGGTGAAAAAAACCTCATAAAAGTAGCAAAACAAGCTCTCAAGTGGGCAAAAACTCAAAACGGAACCACACTTATTTTTGATACCGCGGGTCGGCAAGAGATTGATGACCACCTCATAGCTGAGCTCAAGGACTTGCATAAGTTTGTTGAACCTGGCGAAACTTTACTAGTCGCAGATTCAGCAACAGGACAACAAGCAGTATCAGTTGCCAAGCACTTTGATGATGCCATAGGCATTACTGGCATCATCCTGACTAAACTTGATGGTGATGCTCGTGGCGGCGCCGCACTCTCGATGCGTGCAGTCACAGGCAAGCCGATCAAATTTATCGGTGAGGGCGAAAAGCTAGATCAGCTTAACATCTTCCACCCAGACCGCATGGCCAGCCGAATTCTGGGCATGGGCGATGTCGTTAGCATGGTCGAAACAGCTGCAGAGAATATTGACGAAGAAGAGGCCATGAATGCGGCCAAACGACTTCAATCAGGCAAATTTGATTTTAATGATTTCCTCGACCAAATGAACATGCTCCGCAAGCTCGGCCCACTTGACGGACTGATGGGCATGCTTCCAGGATTCAGTAAAATTAAGAAGCAAATTCCAGCAGATGCATTTGATGAAAACCGGATGAAGCGCATGGAAGCTATTGTCTTATCCATGACTCAGAGAGAAAGATCAACCCCACAACTCATCAAGGGTACACGCCGTAAAAGAATCGCGGCAGGATCAGGCAACACCATTATTGAGGTAAACCGCTTCATTAAGCAATTCACCCAAATGCGTAAAATGATGAAATCCAAGGGTAAGATGAAAGAAATGATGAAGCAACTGGGTGGAATGGACGACATGGGTGACATGATGGGCGGTGTGGGTGGCGGCGGAGGAAAACTACCGAAGCTACCCTTCTAGCTGCCTCTTACTCAGATCGCCCTAATAGCTTATTGGTATCTTTTACACCAAGGCCCTGCTGCTCTTTCCAATCGATTATATCAGGCTCTCGAAAGACTCGCCTGCGTACATCGGTTTCAGCGTCACTAGGCCGTGCCAGCCGCCTGCCCTGCTGCTCAACTGCGGTCGTTTTACTATACCGACCTGTCTCATAAACTCGGTCATTCGCTCTTGCCCTCTGACCCTCAGCCAGTGCTTGTTTTTGAACAAACCAGGGCTCCATCTTGTATCTACTTGCGTCAGTATTCCCCTCATACTTCTTGCGCTCAATCCCTCGACTACCTGCCCACCTTTTCTTCGCATAGGAACGTGTCGTATAGTCCTTGCCGCTGAAATCTCGGTTCGACACCATATTACTTGCTTTGCCCTCAAATGTACTACGAAGATCTGACTTCATCTGCGGATTTCCAGCCTCATCTTTACCAACACTAAAGCGCTCAGGATTTCCCCAAACGTCAACCCTAGCCTGTGATTTAGTCACCGTTCTCTTGCTTGCGCAGGACACTAAGAATACCAGTGCAAGCAAGCATGTCAGCAACCATTGCAAATAAGACATAACGTTGGTATTATCTCATCAATCAAGCTGACCATCAAGTCGGGATTCATTGTTGAATCAGATCAGTAATCTAGATTGGTAAAATTTATTCGTGCCAGCTACCGTATTATTAGTTTCCATGTATGCATGAGTAAGCACGCAACGAGCAAGGCACAGCTTAGATCAAATATGAGATCTTATTTGGCTACAACTTCCAAAGATCACATTCAATCCTGTTCAATTACTATAGCTCACCATATTGCGAGCGCCCACGAACTTCTCGTAAAAAGCAAGACCATCGCGATATACGCTGCAATTCAAAATGAGATATCTCTATCAAAATTACATAAACTCATACCCGACAAGCAGTTACTTTATCCCCGCTGCCAACCAGGACACCGACTTTCTTTCCATCATGTGACAAACGAAAATCAGCTTATTCTAAATTCCATGCAAATTCCTGAGCCTCAGCCATGCTTACATCCCGAGCTTGATACAGATCAAATAGATATGATTCTATGTCCCGGATTAGCCTTTGGCATCGACGGCACACGACTGGGTAGAGGGCAAGGCTACTACGACCGAGCACTGGATGGGTTTTCAGGAATCAAACTGGGCATCGCCCTAGATCACCAAATCACAGCGAGCGTCCCTCATACGATCCAGGATGCGACCATGGATTCCTTGGTCAGTGAGAGCGGTATTTATATTACCAAACCCGCGCAAGGATAGTGCTCTGAATATCATCCATCTCATTACTTTGCCGCTCTGTGGCATCCTCATAACCTGCGAGATGCAACAAGCCATGCACGATATAAAGCATGAGCTCACGATCAAAATCATTAGCGTATTGCTGTGCTTGATCCCGTGCCGTTTCTACACTGATGTGAATTTCACCGTGGCTAAAAGTAATCACATCTGTTGGCCCAGGAATCTGCATAAATTGAAGATGTAGATCTGCTATCGTCTCGTCATCGACAAAGTTAATCTCGACCTCATCAATTTTACCAAGGTTAGAATCATGCTTAGCAAACTCAAGCACCTCAGTCACAGCTTGGCGACCCGACAGCTGAAGACGCTTACATTGATCCGGTGACAAGCGAATCGCTTTCTGATGGTTGTAGATGTTGAGATCCAACATAGAAACTATACGCCAAATATACCCCCACTAGACCTTCCCAGCCACTGCATTAGTTTCGCTCTTCCTTTGCTTGTGGGTAGCTGATTTCTTTGGCTTTTTCGAGCCCCCCTCTTCTTTTGGATAATTAATCCTAGAATGCATCATACTACGAATAGTCGAAGCGAAACTTTTGCTGATTTTTTTGATGTCACTCATCGACAGATCACAACCATCAAGCTGCCCATCTGTTACACGAGACATGATAATCTCATGAACTAGGTTGCGTATTTTTTCAGGTGTAGGCTTAGTGAGGCTTCTAGAGGCACTCTCAACCGCATCAGCAAGACTTATTATGGCACTTTCACGGCTGCTAGGACACGGGCCTGGATAGCGGAAATTTTTACGGTCTACCTCAGGGATATCCTCCTTATTTTCCAATCCCTGCTTTACCTTTTCAGCCATATCATCACGCTGATCTATTGCCTTATGATAAAAATACTGCACCAGAGAATCACCATGATGTTCCCTAATAACCTCAACAATCTTTGGGTTAAGCTTATGCTTGATTGCCATATCAACACCGTCTTTCACATGCGCAATAATCACAATCGCACTCATCGTTGGTGTCAGAGAATCATGAGGATTCCGATCCCCTTGGTTCTCAATGAAATACTCAGGCTTACTGAGTTTTCCGATATCGTGGAAATAAGAACATACACGACACATCGCTGCGTTGGCGCCGACATCTTCTGCTGCTGATTCAGCCAACGTAGCTACCACCATGCTATGGTGATAGGTGCCTGGAGCTTCTAGCTGCAGCTTTCTTAGCAACTTATGATTAAGGTCACTAAGCTCAAGCCAGCTAATATTCGTCGTAATGAAAAACAAGCTTTCTAATGCTGGCAGCAAGCCACTAACCAACATCCCAGTCAACAGGCCAATGGATACTGGCAACAAGGTCTTGCCTGCCATAACTGACCAGCTATCTCCCATTGTTAAGTCAGAGAAATCAATTTTGTTGAAAGCGAGGGCTAAAACGAAAGCAGTCAGACCCACATAGAAGCCAGCTCGCAACACGCTGCCACGCCTCCGCACAGATCGAGTTAATACCACTGCCATAACCCCAGAAATCAAACTGGTTACAAGGAAACAAAAAACATCAGCTTCAGGCACCAGAAGAGCCCCGAACAAACTCACACTAAGAGCAGAAAAAATACCCGCATGACGGCCACAGAGCACCGATGCAATCATGGGGGCAAATGCCAGAGGGGGCAGTAAAATCCTGTAATCTGACGACCATGCATTCACATCAATGGTGTGTATCGCTATCCTCACCAACAATAAATGGAAAGCAATTCCACCGAACACGAGCAACACCTTTTCATTGGCGTAGTTTAAAGCATGCCGTGTGTGGAAGATAAGAATTAAGCCAGCAGCAACAATGAGACATAACATTGCTCTGCGCAAACCATCATCATGAAACAGGGTCTCATCTGACCTATAAAAAGCAACAATGAGACAGATCAATACCATGAATAAGGGATAAATGAGTAATTTCATCCACGTACTTCTTTGCATCGAACCAACAACAGCATTCTCGCTTGTTGTAGAGGTGCGGCGCTTCTTACCAGATGACATGCCCTTGTTTGCGAGGCGCCAACGCTTGAAAGCATCAATAAAACCCATAAAAATAGTTAGGATATAGATAGAGAGAAAAGTAGCTTTAGAGGAAGTAGGTGAGCATCATGGACTCGACGATAATATCTTTGCTTCGACTAAACTGCGAAGGGACGTAAATCGTCCCTCTTGAGTTAGAGGCTATAGCAAAACCCGCAATCTGACAATATCATATTACCACGTAATCAAACAGTCGTTTGAATGCTGTTATGAGAGAATTGCATCGGTAGGATACTAATCCGAAGGCTCTTCAGTGAGAAAATTGCCGCTCCCCTGTAAGCCGGATTCTGTCCTTATCACCTAAGTAATAATGTACGATCATTTATCTTACCTCACTTTGTGAGGAACCTCCCGTGAGGGATGGTGCAACTAATACCCGGAGATTCTTAACGGGCGGGCTACCCTTCTCCTGTTATGTCTTGCGCTACGCGGGGTTTGCAATGCCTCCTCAGTTACCATTGGAGCGGTGGGCTCTTACCCCACCTTTTCACCCTTACCTCAGTCTCCTAAGAATCTTTGGCGGTCTACTTTCTGCTGCACTTTCCGTCCAATCGGCTTGAACCGACCGTCCCCTGTTATTCACAAGGCGCGCTGCCCTTTAGCGTCCGGACTTTCCTCAACCATTCAAAAGAGTGACTGCGATCGTCC
>ENA-UZWU01009748-UZWU01009748.1-metagenome-genome-assembly--contig:-Day-4--1m-contig-9748_pt1 | contig 38602 bp, 37 predicted proteins | sample MGYA00260345_ERZ794905 | MGnify/ENA metagenome assembly ERZ794905
GTGCTCTTCCAATCTGGAAAAATTAGAATTTAAATTAGATGATTTAATAGAAAATAACGAGTATACTATTTCCAATCAAGAATGGAATTCTATACTATTTCAAATATGTTTTGGATTGGCAGTTGCCCAAAAGTCCTATTCATTCGTTCATAATGACTTACATTCTCAAAACATTATGTTTGTTAAAACCAAAGAAGAATTTTTATTTTATGAATATAATTCTAAATATTATAAAGTTCCTACATTTGGTAAAATAGCTAAAATTATTGATTTTGGTAGAGCAACTTTTGAATATAATAATGATATTTATTTCAGTAGTGTATTTGATGAAGGTGGTGATGCCGAAGGTCAATACGATTATCCCGAAGATAACAATTATAAAAATTGTAAAATACGACCTAATCCTAGTTTTGATTTATCTAGATTGGCATCAACGATCATAGAACATTTTGATACCAAACATCCAGTTTATAAATTATTAAAAGGTTGGTTAATTGATAAATACGGTAATAATCTAACTACACATGAAGATAATTTTAATCTATATCTAAAAATAGCAAAGAATGTCAACTCAGCTATTCCTAAAAAACAATTAACTAAAAATATCTTTAAAGAATTTGTTATTCTAAAGAAAAAAATAAATTCAAAACATTTTATATTTAAATATTAATTTAACTAATAAATAAATATTTAATGAGAATTATAACTTATTATATTTAGATTAGTTTTTCAATCATATCCATCATATCGTCTAAATTCGGTTTAGGTAAACTGGTGTAATCAATCAACCGACTAGTATCTCCATATGTTTGAGGTTGATTAGAATTAACATAAATAGGACATGGCCAATGTGAAGTAGTACGATGCTCTTCAAAATATTTTCTACGTTTTTTTTTGATTGATTCGGTATTTTTCGGGTGACTTCTTGGAAAATAACAAATATATTGAACTAGTCTTTCTTCAGAAGATGGTTTTCCATATTGATTTTGGTGAAATACTCTAGAATCCCATAATACAAGCGACCCTGCTTTAACATCTAACACTCTTTTACTATCTTCTAATTCTTCCAAATATTTTTTATCAATTAAATTCCAATTTTTAGTTCCAGTTATATGTCTATCTTTAAAATAACGTTGATGTAATTTATGACTCCCTTCATATACTCTTAGTGTTCGTTCACAATTATCAGTTAAAGCAACAAAACTTTGATAGCATTTAAATCCGCTACTATTTGCAGCCTGATCTGTATGAGTCCAAATATTATCCTTTTGAGTATTGTCTTTAGAAATATAACAACTTCCATCATAAGAGACAATTAACTCTTCAGTATTCCATAGATACTTAAAAAACTCTTGGACTTTGGGTTTTGTTCTAATATACCAAGCATGTCTTTGATGTCCAGCATTATGAAACTTATAAATACCGTGTGGGCTAATTTTTTTATGCATACTATCATGATTTGGAATTTTCTTTTGCCAATCATACATCATTTTTTTAGCAATTTCTATTTCTTCTGTAGATAAAACATTCGGAATAATGGCATAACCTTTCGTTTCAAGTTCGTGTTTGATAGCTTCCATATTTATTTATAATTTTTAATAATAATATTAATATTAAAATTATAATCAATTTTTTTTTAATTTTCTTTTATTGTTTCCTTTAATTTTATAATTAAATAAACATAAGTTAATACTATGGCAAATTTCATATCTACTTCGTGTAATAGTAGTAGTAGAATATAAAAGGTTAAATCTATATAGGTATTTGTTTTAAATTCTATTTTATTATTTATAATATAAATAACTAGAATATTTACTAAAACACAAAGTATATAATATAAATCTAATTGATTAATCATATTATATAAAAAGATTAAAATACTACCTATTATTAATAATAAAAATTAAAAATTTGGTTCCCCTACACTAATATTTGCCTGATAACATGATTCACCACCTCCTATTAATGACACAGAGCTTTTATTATCTAAACTATTTTTAATAAATAAAATACCATAAACACCTACAACATTTGCTAAATAATATTTTAATAATGTCATTTTACTTACTTTTTCATCATTGCGATTATTAATTATATAAATTAATATGACTAATACTAAACTACTAACTAAAGAAATTAAAACATTCTGTGTTAAAAATTTCATTAATTAATTTAAATAAAAAAAAAATAATTTTTTTACTCATCAGAAAAAAAAGAAAAATCTTTACTTTTATACTTATTAACAATATCTGTATTTTCATCATGTTTTTTATCTGAATCTTTAAAACTTACATTTAATGGAATTGTTTTAATATCATCCGAATTGGTTTCGAGTGTTTTAATTTCCGTATTAATCTTAATAGTTTCACTTGGTGGTTTTAACATAGAATCTAAATAGACTTCTTCAACATTTGTTAGATCCTCCATATCATCTAAATTTAAACTATCTAATTGTAATTCGGTACTAATTAAATTATCTAAATTGATATCATTTTTAGAAGGATTTTCTAATGATGGTGTTGGTGGTCTTGCTATAACTTGTGGTGCTTCAACTACTTGTGGGGTTGGTGATCTTGTTTCAACTACTTGTGGTGCTTCAACTACTTGTGGGGTTGGTGGTCTTGTTTCAACCACTGGAGCTTCAACCACTGGAGCTTCAACTACTTGTGGTTCAACCACTGGAGCTTCAACTACTTGTGGTTCAACCACTGGAGCTTCAACTACTTGTGGTTCAACTACTTGTGGTTCAACTACTTGTGGTTCAACTATTTGTGGTTCAACTACTTGTGGTTCGGGTGATTGAACTGGAGTAGGCTCTGGGTTTTTTTTATTATCTAATACAAATTTTAATTGGTCTAGTTGTTCTTTAGAACAATTTTGTATTTCACGCATAACCATTTGTTTTAAATTATGTTTATTGTCATTGGCAATATCTTCATCAAAATTATTATCATCTTCTTTATAATCTTCACCTAAATATTCTTTTAATATATGTTTAACTGGAAGTTCTCGTCTAATGGTTTCATTAATAGATATTTCAATAATCATTTCACATTCTCTTCTATTTTTTTGTAATTCATAGTTATTTAGACGATCATCAAATAAATAAGAATTTTTCCAAAAGTTTCTAGCGACATCAACAAAACATTTATGAATAAAATGGGTTGTTTTAGGTATTTTTAAATTAATTTTATTCTTATTTCTATTAAAGTTAATGGATGTTAAAATTCTTGTATGACTAACAAATACAGCAGTTAATAGTTCTTCTAACCAATCACATTTTGAATTTTTAACAATTGTTTCATATTCTGTATTAATGACATCTTGATTCCAATTAGGTATATTACTTAATAATTCTTGAAATTTATTTAATACCATATTTTCTTTATTGGCTTCTTTACAAAAATGTTTTGCTTCTAAAAATAATTTATTAATAGAAAAATAGATATTCATTTTTAACATATTTATTAATTGTTTTGTATATTCGGTTTTGGCATCAACAAGTACTGCTAAATTACCTTCTTCCATTAAAATGTGTTAGAAATTATAAAACATATTAAAACGCAGATTTATTTAATTTAAATCTAATTTTGCCAATTCTTCCTGTATTTTTCGTTGTTTGATTTGTTCTGTAGTTTCTCTTGGGATTTGTGGAACTACACGTTCTTCTGGAGGACCAACTGGTAGGGCATTAGTGAATGAATTTAATGATTGTGTATATGGATTCTCCTTAAAAGCATTTAATATAGAAGGCTCAATTCTATCTGCTTGAGTTTTATTACCTAAACTATCTTTGTAATGGGTTAAAACAACAGGAGTTTCACTAGATGTTTTAATAAAATCTCTAGATTTAATTGGATTTCTGTATCTTGTTCCTCCCATTTGTTTTTTATGTAATATATTAATGTCTGATTTTTTAACATTTGTTTTAGGTCCAGAATTTGTAAATTTTCTTCCTTTGGCAATCACTTCTTTATTAATATTTAATCTGGCATTATAATCGGCATCATAACTTGTTGGTTTATCATCTTTAGAATGTGCTATACCACTATATTCATGGTCTGAAGTAAATTGTCTATTTGTATTTGGTGCTTCGGCATCAGCAATTAAATAACCATCATTTCTATTATGGACTGGTTGTCCAGCATGTTTTGTATCTATTGTGGTTTGTTTAATAGTTGTCTTAATAGGTTGGTCCGAAAATTGTGTATTTTTTTCTGGTCTATTAGGATTTACATTAACATTATTATCAACATAATCTAAAGTATTTCTAATTGTTATTTTAGGTAAAGATTCATAATTATAATATTGTCCTTTTTCTTCACCATTGGCAATACCTTTTCTATCATTATAAATAGTTGTTTCTTTAATAGTTGTTCTCGCGACATCATTTGGATCATAGACAGTTAATTTTTGTGGTCCACTTAGTACCCCATCATGATTATTATGTATTAAGGTTTCTTTAATTGTGGTTCTCGCAATATCATTCGGGTCATAGACAGTTAATTTATTTGGCATGGCAACAGAAAAATTACCTTCTGGTCGGTTATTTTCTTCCAAATCTTGTTTTTTAGTATTTTTGATTTTGTCAGTTATCGGGGAAACTAAAGCTTTAAAAACACTTACGATATTAGACTTTACCGTTCTTTTTTGAGTAATATCTCTTTCATTAGGTCTAGCAACAAATCCTTCTTTACCATAATCTGATAATTTGGCACTAGAATGCCAATTATTTGGTGCTGATTTATTACTTGGTTTTTGGTAGGCATAAATATTTTTATTAGATTCTTGCACATTTATTGGAGCTGCATGTTTATCTACATCACCGGTGGCAACACCAATAAATTCTCTACTATGTTGTCTATTAGTAAATTTTGCCACAACATTTTCTTTTACCTTTTGTTGTTTTACGGAGGCATTTTTACCACCAAATTTGTCTTGTCCTAGAAGAAATAATTTTTCTGTGCGATTTTTTGATACTTTTCCATTTACTGGTCTAGCTGAATTGACATGTTTTCCTTTTATTATTCTTCCTTTAAAAGTTTCTTGTTGATTATTCAAACCTCTTAATTGATCTATATTTTTAGGTCGCATTAATTCTTGTGTTTCAAATTGATGGAATCCACCTTTGCCATTTTTATCTGTATAATTTCCACCTATTTGTGGTCCAACTCTAATTTTTTCAAATGGAAGTTCTGTTCTACGTTGTTCGGTTGTATACATTCTTTCTTTTTGCATTGCCAAACTACTGGGTGAACCATTTACATAAGATACATTTTTTTTAGGTTGAAAAAAAGGCTCTAATTCCATTTTTTTTGTTTCATATTTATCTATTCCATTCATTTCTAAATACCTAGATGTATTGCTTTGAATTGGTACATCACCGTTAATACTGGGTAATGCTTTCATAGATAAAGAATTTGTATCATCTCCTAGTTTATTAATTGAAGTAAATTCATCCAATGTAATAGGTTGTCCCGTAAGGGCACTTATAAATGTTTCTTTTTTTTCTGTCATTAATAATATAAAATATATTATTTAAAACAAAAATTTAGTATTAAAACACAAAATTAGTATTTAAAACACAAATTTAGTATTAAACAAAATTCACTATTTAAAACACAATTCACTATTTAAAACAAAAATTCACTATTTAAAAACAAACATATATAATTAATAAATGTCTCTTAAGATTATTTCTAGAAATACATTTTTAGAAATAAAGAGACATATGGGAACAACACATCATGACGAAATAGAACAAATATTTAATAAACTATTTAATACAAATCGATCTTGGAGAACCATTTATAAATCAACTATTTTTAAAGAGGATATATCTACTATAGAAAAACAACAAAATGAAATTAAAGGTTTATTAAATAAATTGTCAGATATCAATTTTGACGAAATTAAAAAAAAAATAATGATTATAAGTGAAAATGAAGATCTTATTTTTTTTACAATTAAATATATTTTTGAAATTGCATTAAAACAGCCTTTATTCTGTAAACATTATGTTAAATTAATTAAACATATCATTACAGTACATAAAAATACAAAAGATTATATAGAAGAAACATGTCTTAATTTTAAACATATAGTTAATACGAATAATATAAAAAATAATAAGGATTTATCATATGATGCCTTTTGTGAAAATAATATTTTAAAAAAATATAAAGAAGGCTACTCCCAATTTTTTGGAGAACTATTTTTAAATCAAATTATTTGTACTAATGTTATTACGGAAAATATAGACGAAATGTTTACAATGCTTTCTAAAAATTTAGAATCAAATGAAGATTTATTTATTGAAGATCTTATAATTTGTATAAATAAATTATTAATTACTATTATTGATAATATTCATCAAGATTATATTAAAAAATCAATTACACAAATTGATGGAATCTACCAAAATCCTCTTATTATTAAAAGATTAAAATTTAAATTAATGGACTTAAAGGATATCTTAGAAACTAAACTAAAATGAATATTGTTGAACAATTTATGAACCAACATGAAGATAATTTAATTAAAACCTATATAGCTGAAAGACAACGGCATAATAATGAATTGGGTATATTACTTACTATATTAAATAGTGGTACTGATGATAATACGAGTTATTTGCCTTTATCTAGCAATTTATTAACTGATGAATTAAGAGCAGATATTATATCTAAAAATAATGATCGTAATAGTAGAGCATTTTTTTGTATTATGGATAAACAATCTAATTTAAATTCTTTAGTTGTAAGAAATTTAGAATAAATTAAATATTATAAATTACATAAACTTATACTATTTTAGTAGTATTTTATTATATTAGTTTATAATAATGTATTTTTTTATAATTTGTTTAATAATTTGTTTAATAATTTGTTTAATAATAAATATTAATATTAATATTATTAAACCAACTAAAAATAGTTTATCGTATTATAAATGTAATAAACCTATTAATAAAATTACCACTGATATTTTTAAACATAATAAATTTATAAAAGATTCTAAAACAAATAGTATTTTATATCTTCCGTGTGATTATACTCATGTAGAAAAGGAATTAAAGCTCTTTGATGGGTCATTATACTCAAATTTAAAATATATTTACGCTATTGATGGTTGTGATAAAATTGTAAGTAAAAATAATTTATGGAAATTGTTAGTTAATACTAACGGCAAAAAAAAAGCACAAATGGTAATGCCAAATACTTTTATTATTTCAAATAAAGAAGATATGAAGCAATTAAAGAATAAATGTATACAAAATCCTAATAAACGATTTATTTTAAAAAAAAACGTCCAGCGTAAAAAGGGACTCTATTTATCAAATAATTATAATGATATTATAACTACTATTAATAATGATAATAAATATAAAATCATTCAAGAATTTAAAGAATCATATGAAGTAAAAAATCGCAAATTTAATTTAAGACTTTATTATTTAGTTGTTTGTTCTAATCATAAAAAACAATTTTTCTATCATAATAAAGGAAAATGTATTTATGCCGATAAAGATTCAAATAATTCATTTAGTGTTGCATCAAATATACCGAATATTTATAATAAAACACCAGATATTTATAATGGAAGACCTTTTTATTTAGATGAATTATATACATATCTAGATAGTAAACATACTAATCATAATTTAAAACATAAAATAGAAACTATATTACATATTTTTTCTAAAGCGATTAGTGATTCTATTTGTAATATGAAAAAATTTAAAAAACTAACATTATTTCAACTCTTTGGTCTTGATATAATAGTCGATGACCAATTAAATCCATTCATATTAGAAATAAATAAAGGACCTGATTTAAAAATACCGAAATCTAATTATTCTAAAGATTACAACATGAAAAAAACTGTATTAGAAGATATGTTGGCATTAATTGGACTTATACAAATTAAAAATGATAATCAGTTTATTGAGTTATAATTATTAATAATAAATAATATAAAGACATATCTATAATTATATTAAATGTGTGGTATTTATTCCAAATTTGGAAATCTAACATTTACACGAACAAAATATTTAGAAATTAGTAAAAAAATTCGTCATAGAGGTCCTGATTGGAATGGTATTTATATGAATGATGATTCAGTTATATGTCATGAAAGACTTTCTATTGTAGGTGTTGGTGATGGGTCACAACCATTAATTTCAGAAGATGAATCTATTATTTTGTCGGTGAATGGAGAAATTTACAATTATAAAGAATTATATGATGTTGTCTTGCAAAATAGATATACTCCAAAAACACAAAGTGATTGTGAAGTTATTATTTATTTGTATAAAGAACTAGGAACTAAATTTATAAATATGTTGGATGGTATATTTTCATTTGTGCTCTATGATAAAAACACTCAAAGTATTTTATGTGCCCGAGATCCAATTGGAGTTATACCACTATATATTGGAACTAAATCTGATTCTATTTCATTTGCTTCTGAAATGAAATGTCTAGATTATTGTGATAATATAAATAATTTTACTCCTGGTTCTTATTTAGAGTTGGCTCTATCAAATATTGACTGTAATATGGAATGTATGGATTTATTAACAAAATACTATAATCCATTATGGAAAGAAAAAAAGATGAATTTGATAGAAAATAAGGATGACACTATTTTAAAGAAAATTAATAGTTCTTTAACAGATTCTGTTAGAAAACGACTTATGGCAGATGTACCGTTTGGTGTATTATTGTCTGGAGGATTAGATTCTAGTTTAGTGGCATCCATTACTTCCAGACTTATTAAAGAAAACACAAATGTTTTTAGTAAAAATCTTCATTCATTTTCGATTGGATTGAAAGGCGCACCTGATTTAATTGCAGCTCAAAAAGTTGCCACCTTTTTAGGAACAACACATCATGAACTTAATTTTACAGTCCAAGATGGAATAGACTGTATTAAAGATCTAATTTATTATCTTGAAACCTATGATGTAACTACTATTAGAGCAAGTACACCTATGTTTTTATTGGCTAGAAAGATTAAATCATATGGTATAAAAATGGTGTTATCTGGTGAAGGCGCCGATGAAATATTTGGTGGCTATCTTTATTTCCACAAGGCTCCAAATGATGAAGAATTCCATAACGAATGTATTAATCGGGTTGAAAACCTATATAAATTCGACTGTTTGCGTGCCAATAAATCTACGATGGCTTGGGGGTTGGAGGCAAGAGTTCCATTTTTAGATAAACGATTTCTTGAATTATGTATGCCTATTCATCCAAAAAATAAATGTAATAAAGAAAAAGGAATTGAAAAATATATTTTAAGAAAGGCGTTTGATACAAAAGAACATCCTTATCTTCCAGATGATATATTGTGGCGCCAAAAAGAACAATTTACTGATGGGGTAGGTTATAATTGGTTAGATACATTAGTAAAACATTGTGAAGATAGTATTACTGATGATGTGTTTGAAACTAAAAAGGATTCTTATAATGTTAAAAATAAAGAAGAATTATACTATAAACAATTATTTAATGAATTATTTCCAAATAGGGAAGATGTCGTTGATAGATGGATTCCCAAAACACAGTGGGAAGGTGTTAGTTATGATCCAAGTGGGCGAGCTCAATCGGTTCATGTGTCTAATCACTAAACTGCCATATTGGCACTTATACTTTTATAGGGATTGTAACCTAAAAATGTCATATCAGTAAATTCAAAATCTTCTAATTTATCTTTTTTTTCTTTAATAATTAATTTAGGGAAAGGTTTAGGTGTTCTTTCTAAGTTTTTTTTCACTTGTTCTAAATGATTTATATATAAATGAGTATCGGCTGTTATTGCTGTTAATATTCCAGGTGTTAAATTAATACCGTTTAAATTACAAATCATATGTACTAAAAATGCCCCTGTACATACATTCCAGTTATTTGCCAGAAAGAAATCTGAACTACGCAAATAAATCATTAAATCTAATTCATTTGTTTCTGTATTAACATTAAATTGATATTTACATAAACAAGGTGGTAATGCTGCTTTATCTAATGTGGAACAATTCCAAATGTCAATAATGATACGCCGACTTGTTGGATTGGTTTTAATTAAATTTAAAGCATACGTTAATTGATCAAACCCTTTATTCGTATAATCATCTTTACATGTTTTATATTCTGCTCCATAATGTCTAAAATTAAACCCATAGGTTTCACCCATATCACCTTCAGGATAATGATTTAATCCTCGTTTATCTAAAAAATCTCTAGTCGTATTTCCATTCCATATCGTTATATTTTTATCATTTAAAATTTTATTGTCAGTTTTACCAATCATATAAAATTTTAATTCTTCAAAAATACCTCTTAAAAATTGTCTTCGGGTTGTTAATGCAGGAAAAGTATCTCTTAAATCATATTTAAACATGTCCCCAAATATTGATAGTGTTCCGACTTGAGTTCTATCTATTTTTTGAATTCCTGTTAGCATTATTTTTCGCATACAATCTAAATAAGCTTCTTCCTCTTTATTTTTCCATTCTTGTTCATAATTTATTTCATTACTATATACCAAATGTCTAAAATAAACTCCATTATCTTTAATAAATTTAGACACCGTTGTTAATTTATAATCATTCGGTATGGTTGGGAAAAAGGTATCGCAACAATAATCCTCATAAATTTCTGTTATATATAATTTGTGACAATGGGGTAGTGTTTCTTTATAAATACTTGCACCACCTATAATAAATATATTATCTTTATTAATATGATCTAATTTTTTTAATAATTCTAATGTAGATTCAATAGATTCACAAAAAAAGACGTCTTTATCTTCATCTTTATCTTTATCTTTATCTTTATCTTTATTTCGTGTTAATACTATATTAATGCGTTCTTCTAATGGTCGGTATTTACTTGGTATAGAATCCCATGTTTTTCGTCCCATTATAACTACATTTTTTAATAATGGATTAGTAGAATGAGTAGTTATTTTTTTAAAATAACTAAGTTCTTTGGGCAATTTCCACGGCATATCATTTTCTTTTCCAATTCCGTGTTTAGTGTCTTTTGCCACAATTAATTTTAATTTTAATGTATCCATTTTATATTATATTATATTTCATTTTATATTTAATTTTTAAATTTAATTAAATTAATAAAAATAAAAATAAAAATAAAAATTTATACCATTATTTTTTTTTTAAAAAATAACTAAATAGTGTTTCTGATTGACATGAAACAGATACGGAATCTGTAATATTGTGAATGGTGTACCACCATTTATGTGGTATATAGATCATTTGATTTGGTTTAATGATTATTTCTATATATTTACTTTTATTAATTAATGGATACTCATCTCTCGAACTAATATGCCAAAAATCTAATTTGCTTTGGGTTTGTTTTTTTTGAGGATCAGGATAAAGATATTTTTCTTGATTGGGACTAAATAATAATATTTTTTTGATGCCATGTAATTGACCCAACACATATCTATAATGAGCTTGTTTAAATATAGGGGTATTAGAATCTTGTTTATCTTGTGATAGTTCAAAATTGTAGGTTAAAGTTAATGGATGTAAATAATACTTAAAATGTTTATTTAAATCCAATTCCATTTCTTTTTTCCCTTCTTTTTCTTTTAAATTATATTTGGCAAATTCGATTCCTTCCAAAATATTTGTAAAAATAGACGGTTGTTTTTCATTAATTATTTTTTCAAAAGTTTGTTTGTCGGGATTATTAACTTGAACGATTTCATAGGAAGAAGAAAATGGCATTGTATTTACATAAATATATTGTGAATAAATAATAAAAATAAAAATGGTTATTGCGATTAAATAAATGGTTTTCATGTATAGTATATTAAATAAAAAATTTTTTGTTTTAATACGTGTTTTGGGCTATATTATATAAATTTAATTTAAACATAAACTAACTAAAACTTTAAAAAAAAATAAAATCATTTAAAGTTTAATTACTATAAAGTAGTATACAAAATGACAAACCAAAATAGTGATGCTAGCAATACACCAGCAGTAACAACCGGAGAACATTTGGGTAGGGTTAAATGGTTTAACTCTAAACTAGGCTATGGATTTATTACAACAAGTTTGAATAACGAAGACCATGATATTTTTATTCATCAATCGAACATTCATCCAACTCAAAGTCGTTACAGAACTCTACGTGAAGGAGAATATGTTTCTCTTAATGTAAGTGAAAGTGGCGAAACACGACAAGCGATTGATGTTACAGGTGTTAATGGTGGTCCATTGAATTGTGATCTTGAAAGAAACATGCGTAATACAAGAAGTCATGGTCAGAGACAATCTTCTAATGAATCTAATGATGACGATTTTACAGAAGTTCAGAGTCGTGGACGCCGTCCAAGACCACGAGCCAGTCCCTAATTAAATTTATTTATTTACATTTTTGTTTTTCATAAAATTGGTTTTTTTACTACTTTGTATTCGAACATGTTTAGAGGAATAAATACTCATATTTTTACTTTTTTTTTTTGAAGTTTGTTTATTATCGCGATGAGTATTTCCCGATTTTGATTTAAAATTATTTAAATTGAAATCATATAAATCATCATAGTTATCATTAATAATTTTATTATTTTGTTCATAATCTTCTATTTGTTCAATTTCTTCTTTAGGTTCAATTTCTTCTTTAGGTTCAATTTCTTCTTTAGGTTCTATAGTATTCATGATTACATCATTTCAGAAATGATTTAATAAATCAAATTTATTATTAAATAATTTAAATTTAAACATAAACTATTAAAATTAGTAATAATGATAATAGGTATCTATGGTAAAAAAAGACATGGTAAAGATACTATTGCAAATTTCTTATGTCAGAAATATGGGTTTGTTAAATATGGATTTGGGGATCCAATTAAAGACATAGCTCGTATTATATTTGGATTTACTGACGATCAACTTTATGGAACAAAAAAAGAAGAGATTGATCCAGTATGGAATATAACGCCTAGAGATTTTTTCCAAAAATTTGGAACAGATTATGGCCAATTTATCTTTCCTGAACATTTCCCGTCTATTTTTGATTCAAATAAAAGAGATATATGGGTTAAATTATTTATAAATTGGTACAATCAACAAAAAAAAATAAATCCATTTATAAAGGTAGTTGTAAATGATATAAGATTTATTCATGAATATAATGCCATCAAAGAATTAGATGGTTATATAATTAAAGTTCATCGGGATATATCTTTATCAGATAGCCATGTATCAGAATCAGAATTAGATGATTACGATGACACTAAATTTAATGCCATAATACTAAATAATAGTTCTAAAGAACATATATATAATCAAATTATAACTATTATTAATTAAATACAATATTACTTTTTTTAATATAAATAACAGGATTTCTCTGTTTATTTTTTTTAGTTTGAGCTGAGTCAATATTTAATGGATTTTCTTTTCGGAGAATAGATTCGTGTTTCTTAAAAATACCAGAAATAAATTCATAACAATCAATTATTTGTTCTAATGAATTTGCCCCAGTAATAATAATACTACCACTTTGAAATACTGATATAGTAACTTTTTTACATTCACTTTCTCCATATCCAGAGCCTTTTCCATTACATACACTATTACAATGGCATTTCCCTGGATAATTATAATGAGTATTTTGTTTATACATTTTATTCCAAAAAAATTTACTATTTACACCAGGATAAATACATGGTTCATACGACGAATAAATCTCATAATCATTTACTAAAAGTTGATGTAATTCTGAACGTTTTATTTCATACCCAATATCATAATCACTATTAATTAATACTATTTTATAAAATTCTATAATAGGGGTTTCACTACTAAAAAGCTTATGGGTTTTATTTATATCTAGTAGTTTCTGAAACAAAATATCTACTGATTTTTTTCCAATCACTTCAGATTTTACACCTGTCATAGATATAGAACCATTATTAAATAATTTAATATTATTATACAAATAATCTATCTTAATCAAAATTGTAATTTGGTTGAAAAAAACCTTCTTTTTTAGTTTTTTTTTTTCCGATATTACCTTTTTCGATTCGCCTTTAGGACTCTCAATACCATATTCTATATATTTAACTCGGTCATCTATTTCTAAATGATCGTAAATCATCTTTAAATCAATTGTTGAATTAATTTTACTTGTTGCTGTTCTAGTAGAAATTCTTAGATTTTTTGGTAGAGTAAATTCCTCCAAATTCATCTCCTTCTTAATATATTATTCTTAAGTTCTATTTAAATCAATTTTTTTTATTTTTATAATTAAAGTATCAAGTAATTATTTAAATAATAAGAATTAAGGTAATTCATGAAACATTATTATGATATATTAGATGCCGATTACAGTGATTCATTAAAAACAATTCATAAAAAATATAAGAAAAAAGCAAGACAATGGCATCCAGATATGTTTAAAGAAAGTAAAGATAAGGTTATAGCGGAAGAAAAATTTAAAGAAATCCAAAATGCTTTTAGTCAAATAAAAAAAAATAAAAACAGGTCGCCTCAATTTTTTGGTAATATTAATAGTGATATGGATTTTAAAAATTTTACAGAAAAACTAATTAATAAAGGTAGTATACTACATACTATTATTAATAATGCCAAAAATATTGATTTAAAAGATTTTTTTAATACATTTTTCGTACATATCAAAAAATTTAGGTATCTCTATGATGATTTATTCTCTGAAGAGAAGGTAGAAGATTTGATTGTTAATATAAATGTATCACTAGAAGACATATATAATAAAGAAGATAAGATTATTGAATTAAAACGAATTAGAAAATGCGAAGCATGTTATAATAATGATTTAAAATATTGTAGTATTTGTAATAACAAAAATTATTTAGAACAAAATAAATCATTTATATTTAATTGTTCAGATAAAATTATTGTATTTAGTAATGAAGGCCATCAAGAACATAATAAAAAAACTGGGGATATTATATTAAAAATACAACCTAAAATTCATTCCAACTTTAAATTAATTAATAATTACGATGTTTATTATGAACTATTTACAAGTACATTAGAACCCATCACACATAGTTTTATTTATCTAGATAAACAAAAAATGGAATTTAAAGCCGACTATCCATTTAGAAAAGACTATATTTTTAAAGATAAAGGATTACCAATTCCCTATTCTGATTCTTTGGGAAAATTAATAATAAAAATTATCTATAATCCATTTACTTATTCGGAAAGTCATTATACACTAAATTAATTTATCAATAAATCATATCTTCCAATTTCCAAAATTCATTATGGGTATCTAATGTTCTTTTAATAATAAATGGTAATTTTCGTTGTTCTAATTCCATTTCAGCAATAGTAATTACAGAATCTATATTTTTAGGTATATCAATTAATGGTTGAGCTCTAAGTGTTAATTGTTGGGCTCTTATACCTAAAATTAACGTTCTTTCATATTTACTTAATTTGTTACTTGTCGTATTCTGTTTTTTTAATACTTCGTAGTTTTTCAAAAAATCATCAATGTCATAGTATTTACTTGTTAAAACCTCTGACATATTATTAATATTATATAAAATAATTAATTTAAATCAATTTTATTTAATTTTAATTGTTTTAATTGTTTTAATGTTAATGGTATTTAATGTTAATGGTATTTAATGTTAATGGTATTTAATGTTAATGGTATTTAATGTTAATGGTATTTAATGTTAATGGTATTTAATGTTAATGGTATTTACCACATATGAGGTTCTATTTTACCTCTATAACAATCTAAACAAGCATAAATAAATTTCATATTTTTTTCATCATAATTAATATAAACTATATTTGATGTAGATTTTGATGTAGATTTTGATGGACATTCTGTATTAGGACATTTAATACCAGTTGCTTTGGGTAATGTTGGATCTTCTAATGTATATTCATTTATCAAAGAATGTTTTTTTATATTATCTAAATTATAGTCTATAGAATAAACACTTTTTACAGATTTTCCAATACTATCATATTCCTTTCCACAACTTTTACAAAAATATACTAACCCAGTTTTTACTTTTGGGGATTGACATTCCGATTGACTAATTTTAGCTTCAGCTTCATCTTCATCTAAAATTTTTGTGTAAAGCATATTATCGCATGTGTCACAGAATTCCATTATATATTATAATTATAATTATTTATTATTTAAATTTATTTCAATTTTATATTATTTAATAAAAAATTTTATTAATCTTGACATTTATATTTACATTTATAAATTTTTAGTTTTGATTACTTTCTTCCGAGATATAAAACTTAAATGCCTTGCAATTATCCGTCATGTCAAAAATAGTTGTTGTGTCCCTATATATTTTATCACTATCCGTATTTTCAGGACAATCTGCTTGGGCTATATAACTTATATTTCCTTCAAATCTAAATGCTTCATAATTACTATTATTATCATTGTTAAATTGAGTGGCATTATATAGATAATTTCCTATTGTGTTAATATCAATATGAATTGTTAATTCATCTCTAGTAGGAATAAACTTATAAATATCTCCATTTAGAGTGAAAAACTCTACATGGGAATAAATAGAATGGATAAGATTTTTTGTTTGATTATGAAGTTCGATAGACATTTTGATTATGTTTATTCATTTTTATAACATTCAAATCAAATCAATTTTTTTCTAATTAAACTATAAATTATAAATTATAAAATCATACAATTCGAATTAGCAATTGATATCTCTTTAGTAATATCAATTAATGTATCTATATTATTTTTTGTTACACTTGAACATTCTAAATAATTAATAGCTCCATTATATATGGCATAATCTCTTGCTTGGGATGTATTTATACTAAATTTGTTTCGTAAATCGGATTTACACCCAACGACAATAAATTTTACCTTTTTTTTTAATTCATTGATATGTTTAATCCAATAACCTAATTGATCTAAAAAATCACGATTTATATCAAAACATAAATAGACTAAATGTATATCTGTAAATGAAATCGTATTTAATTTGGTTTTATTATATATTGAATTTCCTATGAATTTATCGACATAGGTATCCACATAAAAAAAATTATATATGTGATTTATATCATGTTTTAAAAGTGTTTTTAATAATTCGGTTTTTCCGACTGAACTATCACCTAAAATCAAAATTCTATATAATTTTTTTTTTGATGTTAATTTATTAGCTAATAAATAAGATGAGTCTTTAATTTGATGTTTCATACTAAATTAAAATATAATATAAAATAAAATAAAATAAAATAAAATATAATAAATTAAATAATAAATTAAATAATAAATTTGAAACAATTTAAACAATAATAATATAATATTATTATACTAATGTCTTTTAAAGTAAATACTATCTCATTTTGTAAAAAAACAGGAGATAATGTTCAGGATTCGGACACTAAAGGTCAAATTATAGATATTTTGAAAACAAAATATAATATTAATTTTAAATCGAATCGGGCAATGATTCTTACTTCTAAAACTGTAAATTATTTACGAAATCCACATTTTATTTCAGTAAAAACTACTGGAACAAATTACTTTTTATTCTTAACAAACATTAATCATATTAATTATGCATTCTATATTGATCGGAAAGTAAAACAAGGGTATACTTATCCTCGTATTATTTCCGTAAAATATTCTTTTAATGATGATGTATTCAAAGATACATTACTTGATGGTGAACTAGTGAAAGACAAAGATAATAACTGGATGTTTCTTATTTCTGATTTAATTTTAGCTGAAGGTGTTCTTCTAAAACAGAATATTAGTCATAGAATTAATTATCTATATGAACTATTAAATAAAAAATATAGAGAAGACAAACATATCGATATATGTCCTCTTGTTGTTAAAAAATTCTTTAATTATTCCCAATATAATGAACTTATTGCATTATTTTTACCCAATTTAACCTATGGTGTACGAGGACTCTATTTTAATTCGCTTAATACAAAACATGCCACTCATCTATTTCTCTATCCTCAAGAAAAAGATTCCAATAAATCAAATAATTCCAATAAATCCAATAAATTCATAAAAAAACAAGATGAATCAAATAAAGAACATAAATCATTAACCTTCCAGATAAAATCAACGATTCAACCAGAAATTTATGATTTATACTATAAAAATGAAACGAATGATATGATAAAATTTGATACTGCCCGAGTGGCAAATTTGAAAAGTAGTAAACTAATTTCTAAACTATTCAAAGAAAACGATGATGTCTTTGTAAATTGTAAATTTAATCCAAAATTTGCCAAATGGGAACCTTTTGAATCATCTCAAAGCGATAAGGTATGTTCTAAAACAGATTTACTTTAAAATTTAAATTTAAATTTAAATTTAATAAACTAATAAATATTATAAACGTTTAGATTTATGATTTCCCTTATTTTTTCTTATTTTTCTTCTTCTTTGATTTATTTGTCTTTGATTTATTTGTCTTTGATTTAGATTTAGATTGTTTTTTTCTTTTACCGCCTGAAACTGGTCGGGAATCACTCTCTGAATAGAATGTTTCATAAATTTTTTCCATCGCTTCAGCTGTTATCATTTGTTTATTATATAAAACTAATGTTATATAGTATTTTAAAGTAATATCATAGGGTATTTCTTTAGTACCATCTATTATATAAAATAAATAATTTTCAAAGCGGTCCCAAATTAAAGGTTGATGTTTTAAATATTCTTTAATGTCCTTTATTGTTTTATCAAAAAATGGTTTTAAATCTTTCTGTTCAAATAATGTAATTAGTACACCATCATTTATTAAATCTTGTATATCATACCGTAAAATACTATACAATATATTTATTAATACTAATAATGGAATTGTATCTCTTGTATAGTCTGAATCTGCTCGTGTGATACTAATAGTATATGAAGGATCAACATCTATAACAATTAATTTTTGCTCTTCATTTATACAAAAATTTTTTGGTGATACATCTGTATAAAGATAACCCTCTTCCCATATTTCTTCTAGTAAGTTTTTTAAGTTATCAATATAGTTTTGACTAAATAATTCTGCAGGATATGCTTTTAAATAAACATCTAGGTTTATTCCACAATTAAAAGAAACCATGGCGAATGAACGATTTTTAAAAAGTGGAATTTTGCTCGAATAATCAAATGGGTGTGTTATATAAGTACTTAGACCTTTTTTTGCTAATTCATTTTGTAAATTAGCTTCATTTATTAATGCTTTAACTATCCAAGGATAAGTTTCTTCTATAATTAATAATACAATTTTATCTCCATATTCTTTTTTAAATTGTTCTAACTCTTTATATTCTTTTTTTGTTAAAGATATACATTCAGAAAAAATGGGACATTTTATTGTTTCGCGAAATAATTCCATTGTAGCTTTATAGGCTTTTTTTAAAGAGCCTTCTCCTATCTGTTCTAAATTACTAAATTGTACTTGATTTTGTGTAGTAAAATAACCTTGTTCAGACTTTCTCCTTTTATTATTGTTATTATAGGTATTATAACCTCTTTTTCTGTTAGGTGCTTTATGTATATCAGAATGTTCCATTACTATTATAATATTATTTATTATTTATTTTAATATCCATCGCTTTTTATTTGTTTTTGTAAGTCCAATAATATAATACTTTCCATCATTTTCAGAAAGCTTTTCATAACCAATATCAAACAAATTTGCATTTTCTTTTGGAACCTTTCTAATAGATTTTGGTTTTGTTTCTATAGGCTCTTCCTTAGGTTCTACTTTGGGTTCTTCCTTTGGTTCTACTTTGGGTTCTTCCTTTGGTTCCAATTTATTAGAATGATAAAACATTTCAATATTACTTTTATTGATTGGTATTTTTAGATATTCTTTAAGGCGATATAGACAATCCTGATAATCGGTTCTAATAGTCAAACTATATATTTCTGTTTTAAGGGTTTTCTGATCTTCCTTAAGATTATTTTTTATTTTATCTTCTAATTTAAAATGGATTTTATGTAGATGGTTCAACATAATATCTTTAAATATTTCAAAATGATAGGGTGGATGTTCTATCATATCTAGGATGGCAATTTTAAGATTGGCATAGGCAATCATATTATTATAATTTACACATCGAATATCAGTTTTCTTTATAGTTTCCCAGCCTGGTTCATTATGAATTGGATTTTCATTTAATAGAGTTTGAATAGATAGTAAGACAGAAATCAAAGTACATGATGTTGTCCATTCTGGTCCACTCCAAGTATTCAATATAGATACACACACTTTTCCATTAGTATACAAATTCGGATTAAATCTAATATTATGACCCTGGGTCATATAAACAACGCTTGGTGGACTTAATGGGTAATTTTGAGGAAATTCTAGTTTTAAAAAATAGAAACCATCTTCATATGGAGTACCTTCAGGTCCAATAATAAGCACATATGCGTTATATAAATTCTTTTCATCAAAATCACAATAGATACCATGGGTATGTAAATCACTTTTTTTGAATTCTTGGATATCTTTAAAAATTCTTTTAAAAATTTTCGCCATTTTTAAATAATTAATAGTGACAGTCTTAAATCAATTTTTTTTAATATTTTTATAAGAATAATACGTAGTATATTTAATTCAAAAAAAATTGAATATTAATATTTTTAATATTATTTAAAATTTTTTGTATCTTATTATAAAATGAACGAATCAAAAAATAATTTGGAAAAATTTCTTTCGGAAAATAAAAGAAAAGCAGAAAAAGAACATACCCATACTGCAATTCCAAATTATCCTCATAGTTATGGGGGTTCGTATACAATTCCAGATAATAAATATTCTCAGTTTTTGAAATTATATTATAATAGTGTGTTTCGGGATGGAAATGTAGAATACCTTACTGAAAGACATCTAGAATTTTCTCCAGTATTAATTGATCTTGATTTTAGATTTCCTATGGGAACTAAAACAAGAAAATATGATGACCAATTTATAATTGATTTTATGGATATTTATATGTCTGAAGTTAAAAAGGTATTAGATTTAGGTAAAACTAAGATGGAAGTCTTTGTATTAGAAAAGAAAAATATTAAGATTGATAAAGAAAAAAATATAGTTAAAGATGGTATTCATATTATGATTCCTAATTTATTAACTATTCCTAGAACACAATATATTTTAAGGTATAGAATGCTTCAATCTCCAAAAGTAAAACAATTACTGAATAATTTGGAAATTACAAATACTATAGAGGATGTAATTGATATTTGCGTTATAGAGAAAAATAATTGGCAAATGTATGGCAGTACAAAACCTAATTGTGAAAGTTATAAAGTAACTAAAATATATGATTATACAGATGCTAAACCTAAAAAAATGGAAAGTCAACCAGGTTCGTTGATTTATACGGATAAAGAAATGCTAAGAATATTGAGTATTAGAAATAAGGATAAAACAAATATTAAAATGATTAAGGAATCTGCTTTAGATGCCATGGATGCTGATTATAATTCGATGCCATCAGACCATAAAATGAGGAAACAGAAAAAGACCATTCTACGCAAAAAGAAGAAATCGCCAAGTAAAATGAATTGTAATGAAACTGAAGATTTATCTAAAATAGAAACAATTGTTGATATACTAGATATTAAAAGAGCAGAAGATTATGCCCTATGGTTAAATCTAGGATGGTGTCTACATAATATTGATGATAGATTGTTGAAAACGTGGATTAAATTTAGTAAAAGATCAGATAAATTTAAACATGGTGAATGTGAAAATGAATGGGAATATATGGACTGTGATGGATTAGGTATTGGGACTTTATATTTATGGGCTAAAGAAGATAATTATGGTAAATATAAAGAACTAACATCAAATAATTTGTATGGATTTCTGTGTAAGAGCTTAAGTGCCACTCCATATGATGTGGCAATGGTGCTATATCAATTATACAAAACCGAATTTATTTATGCCAAAGGAAAATCTTGGTATCAGTTTAAAAATCATAGATGGAATACATTGGAGGAAGCGATGTCTCTTAAACAGCGATTGTCTAAAGAATTGGTAAAAGAATATCAAAAATTACGGTCACAATTTATGTTAAAACAACAAGAATTAGATTCAGATGATCCTAAATCAGAAGATTATGAAAAAGATATTAAGAAATGTTCGGCTGTCATGTATAAATTAAAAGAAACAAGTTTTAAAAAAAATGTATTGGCCGAATGTCAAGAATTGTTCTATGTTGAGGGATTTGAAAATTATCTAGATAACAATCCTTCAATTATTGGTTTTGAAAATGGTATTTATGATTTGCGTACAGGTAAATTTAGGGATGGTATGCCAGAGGATTATTTGACTTATTCAACACGTATTAACTATGAAGCATTTGATAGCGATGATATGCAAATTCAAGAAGTCCGAACATTTATTCATCAGGTAATTCCTATTACAGAAGAACGCGAATATTTACTGACTTTACTTTCCAGTTTCTTAGATGGTAAAATTACAGGACAAAAATTCCATATTTGGACTGGTTCAGGTAGTAATGGTAAATCCAAATTGATAGAATTATTTCAAAGCTGTTTCGGTCAGTATTGTGGTACATTTCCATCTTCATTAATTACACAAAAAAGAACTGCTCCAGAATCTTGTAATCCAGTATTGGTAAGTGCCAAAGGTAAACGTTTTATTGTACTTCAAGAACCCGAAGGTCATGAAAAAATTAATGTTGGATTGATGAAGGAATTAACTGGAGGTGATAAGATTATTGCCAGAGGATTACATAAAGATCCAATTGAATATATGCCTCAATTTAAATTGGTTTTAACGTGTAATGATTTGCCTCAAGTGCCTTCAAATGATGATGGTACGTGGCGTAGAATGAGGTGTATCAAGTTTCCGTCTAAATTTACATATGAACCAGATCCAGAAGATCCGTATCAATTTCCGATAGATGAGAATTTGAGTGAAAAATTGGCTGAATGGCCCGAAGCTTTTATATTTATTCTACTTGATTATTATCGAACTTATAAAAAGAAAGGCCTATATGAACCAGCAAGTGTTAAACAACATACACAAGCTTATAAAAATAAAAGCGATCAATTTTCACAGTTCTTTGGAGAACGTATCAAAGTATTGGAAAAAGATTCTAAGCAAACTATTCATATTGATGAAGCATATTATAATTTCCAAGAATGGTTTAAATTGGCATATGGTAATGTTCGTTCTCCATCCAGACGAGATTTACAAGCAAATATGGAGAAGAAATATGGAAAATCACCTAAATTGGGTATTTTTGAAAATGTAAGTTGGTACAATGATAATAATGATAATGAGATGGCAGAAATGGATATTTAGATTAGATTATAGGTAAATTTAAATTATTATAAAGTTTTATAAATTTTATAATTTTTATAATTTTTTTTATTGTTTTTATTATATTTTTTTAAAGATTTAAAAGTTTTCGTATATAACATGAATAAAATAAATTATGTACGAATGGATATTTGTTGTTGGTCTTTTTTTTGCTTTTTATAATGCCTGGGGAATTGGGGCAAATGATTGTGCGAATTCTTTTGCCACCTCTGTTGGTTCTAAGGCATTAACTTTAAAACAAGCAACAATAATAGCATCCATATTTGAATTTTCAGGAGCAGTTTTATTAGGGTCTTTAGTTACTGATACAGTAAGAAAAAAGATAGTAGATTTAGATATTTATAATGACAATCCATATGCTTTAATGTATGGTATGTTGTGTGCCGATTTGGCATCAGCAATTTGGTTAACAGTAGCAACTTATTTTAGATATCCTGTTTCTACAACTCATTCTATTATAGGGGCCATAGTAGGTTTTTCATTGACATATGGTGGGTCAAATGCTGTCGTATGGAAAAAAATAGGATTAATTGTGTTATCATGGTTGGCATCACCATTATTAGCAGGTATTTTTTCGGCGTGTTTTTTCTATTTAATAAATACTTTCGTATTTAATAGCGCAAATCCTTATGAAAATACATCGAAATTATTTCCGATTATAACCTTTTTAACCTTTTTTATTAATGCATTATTTATTATCTACAAAGGTTCACCACAATTAGATTTAGATGAGTTGCCATTATGGATAGCTATTGTATCTTCATTATTGGTTGGATTAGTGACTGCTTTAATAGCTCACTTTCTATATTTACCATACGCACAAAAAAAAATAGATAAACAGGAACAAGAACAACCAGAAGATCAAAATCAAACTGAAAATGTAAATAGAACAACAAGTTATATAGAAAATATGAATCAAAATCAAAATCAAAATCAAAATCAAAATCAAAATAATAATGATAATGATAATGATAATGATAATGATAATGATAATGATAATGATAATGACATAATAAAAAATAGACCAAATTATGAAACTAATACAGAATTAGATGATTACATTAAAGATAATAAAAAATATGTAATGTTTTTAGAAAAATACAAACATGAACAAACAATAGAAGAATTGCATGAAAACGCTCAAGAAATTGAACCTCGTTCGGAAAAATTATGTAGTTGGATCCAAATTATAACTGCTTGTTTTTCGTCTTTCGCACACGGTTCAAACGATGTTGCCAATGCCATTGCTCCATTGGCAACTATATACCACATTTATAAGTTTAATGATATTACTAAAAAGGCAGATGTTCCAATTTGGATATTAGTTATAGGGGGTATTGGTATAGTTGTAGGTTTGGCTACGTGGGGGTATAAAATTATAGATAGAATTGGTAGAGAACTAACAAAGGTTTCAACAAGTAGAGGTTTTATTATTGAATTAGGGGCTGCATTAACTGTGATTATAGCAAGTCGTGCCGAAATTCCGGTTTCAACTACACATTGTCAAGTTGGTAGTGTTATAGGTTGTGGATTAGTTGGGGGTATAAAAAATATTCAATGGAAACTAGTCAAAGGAATTTTGTTTAGTTGGTTTATTACACTCCCTATTACAGGAGGGTTATCTGCTTTATTATTTAGTTATGGGTATTATGCTCCAGGACCTAGAAATGAGTTCGTTACTAATACTACATCTTTTTAACTTTTAACTTTTATTTTTAATTTTTAATTTTTATTTTTAATTTTTAATTTTTAATTTTTAATTTTTAATTTTTGTAATTCTTCTAATGGATTTTTAGACGTTGTAATTGCTCTACCAATTACAAATATATCGCCAAAAGATTTATTTTCTATACTATCATAGGTTTGATTATAATTATCGGTTTTTGTTTTATGTGATATACCTGGTACTACTTTTAATATATTTTGTTTTAAATTTATTGGATTATGTTGGCATACAACACCAATAATACTTGGGTGGTCATTTGCTATTTGTATTGATTTTTCTATATAATTTGAATCGCATAAATGGTTACTAACAGATAATTCTACTACTAAAAATACACCAATATTATTTAATTCTGGAATAGATTTATAACCACACGTTGAATGACACGTTATAATATCAGCCCATGATGATATTTTAAATATACCATTATGTAATTGTTGATGTGTTATAAATCCAATATCAGAAAATTTACGATCTTCCCATATCAAAAAATTATGTGTTCGTTTTAATATATTTAGTTCATTTATAAAATCTATATTAAAATCATCTATGATATCGCAGTGTAACTTAAATAATCCAACATGAGGTCCTAATATATGTAGTTGATTTATAATCTCTTTAGTGGTGTTGAAATCTAACGCAACACATATAGTTCCTTTTTCTTTTAGTATATTTCTTAATTTTGTTTCCATAGTAATTTTATTTTTATTTATTTTTATTAAATTTTATTATTAAATAAAAATAAATATTAACTATTAAATTATTTATTATAAATTATCTAACCTTTTTGTTTAAAAAAGTTTATCGTATTCCTTATCTACCCTATCCCTACAATACTTATATTTAGGATTGTATTTACATTCCAAAAACCACTCTCCTATTTTATCAGCAAATGTCTGATTTACTTTATAATAGAGTTCCAAGTTACCAGCATATTCATATTCGATATAATCATAAACTGGATTAGTACCACAATTCAAATGTCTTAAACAATGTGGTAAATTAGGTAACATTGTTAATTGATTATTATCACAATTCAATGTTCTTAAACTATTTGGTAGGTCTGGTAAAGTTGTTATTTGATTATAATAACAATCCAAATGTTTTAAACTATTTGGTAATTCTGGTAAAGTTGTTAAGTTATTATACCCACACCATAAGTCTTCTAAACTATTTGGTAGTTTAGGAAGTGTTGTTAATTCATTATTGGCACAATGTATTCCCATTATATCATTATAATTATCCAATTTTATGAGTTCATCAAAACTTTCGCATGTATGGTCTTCATTATTAAACCAATAATCAATCGCCATAGTGTGTTATTAATTAACAGAAGTAATTATTTGTAAATCAATTTTGTCTAACTTTTGTTTTTAAAAAAGTTCATCGTATTCCTTATCTACTCTATCTCTGCAATACTTATATTTAGGATTATATTTACATTCCAAAAACCATGTGCCTATTTTATTGGCAAATACAGTATTAACTTTATAATAGATTTTCAATTTACCACCACATTTCTGATGAATATAATCATCAACAGGATTATTTAAACGGTTATAGAAACAGTCTTGAAACTTTGAAGGTAATTTAGGTAAATATGTTAAACAATTACTATAATAAGACAACGAATTTAAATCACTTGGTAGTTTAGGTAATAATTTTAATTTATTATTTCCACAATATAAATGCTCTACACTATCAGGTATTTCAGGTAATACTATTAAATTATTTTCAAAACAAGACAACAGTTTTAAACTACTTGGTAATTCAGGTAATCGTTTTAACCTATTATTCCCACAATTCAATATTATTAAACTACTTGGTAACTCAGGTAATTCTTTTAATTTATTATTCCCACAATAGATTTTTTCTAAACTATTTGGTAGTTTCGGTAATGAACTTAATTTATTCCGATAAAAAGACACCAGTATTAAACTACTTGGTAATTCAGGTAATTCTTTTAATTGATTATTATTACAATCCAATTCCATTAAACTATTAGGTAGTCTAGGTAATTCTTTTAATTTGCAATCTGAACAATCTATACCGATTATATCATTATAATCATCCATTTCTAAAAGCTTATCAAACGAACACTGATCCACAACACCAACTTGAAATCCACTAAACCAAAATTTAATTACCATATTTTATTAATAAAAAATATGTAATCATTTCTAAATCAACTTTTAAATAAATTTAATTCTATGTGTATGAATCGTACTCTTTATTTAATCTATTTCTGCAATATTTATATTCTGGATTGTATTTACATTCCAAAAACCATTCTCCGATTTTATTAGAAAATACCTTAATTATTTTATAATAAATTTCCAACTTACCACCACATGTCTTGTAGATATAATTATTTGCATGATTACCTATAAAGTTATAGAAACAGTCTTGAAACTTTGGGGGTAATTTAGGTAAAAATGTTAAATGATTATTAGAACAATCTAATTCTTCTAAACTATTTGGTAGTTTAGGCAATAGTTTTAACATATTATTAGAACAATACAATTCTATTAAACTATTTGGTAGCTCTGGTAATAGTGTTAATTCATTATAAGAACAATTCAAATATTCTACACCATCAGGTATTTCAGGTAATTCTTTTAATTGATTATACTTACATTGTAATGCTTTTAAACTATCTGGTAAATCTGGTAATTCTTTTAACATATTATTAGAACAATACAACTCTATTAAACTATTTGGTAGATCTGGTAATAGTGTTAACATATTATTCGCACAATAGATTTCTTCTAAACTATTTGGTAGTTTAGGCAATTCTGTTAAATTACAATCCGAACAGTTTATATATATGATATCATTATAATTATCCAATTTTATGAGTTCATTAAAACTATCGATTGTATAGTCTTCATCATCAAACCAATATTCAATTGTCATATTTATTGATTATTAATAAAAATAAGTAATCATTAAATCAATTTTTGTCTAACCTTTTTTAAAAAAGTTTATCGTACTCTTTATTTAATCTATTTATGCAATACTTATATTTTGGATTGTATTTACATTCCAAAAACCATGTGCCTATTTTATTGGCAAATACCTGATTTTCTTTATGATATATTTCTAAGTTACCACCACATTTATGTTTAATATAATCATAGACTGGATTACCATCATAATAATAGGTTTCAATTAAATAGGGAAGTTTAGGAAACAGTGTTAATCGATTATTGTAACAAAAGAATAATTTTAAACTATCTGGTAATTCTGGTAACAGTGTTAAATAATTGTTTCCACAACATAACTCACATAAACTATTCGGTAGCTTTGGTAATAGTGTTAATTTATTTTGATAACACGATACACTGTTTAAACTAATATGTAAATTTGGTATCATTGTTAATTGATTATTTCCACAATATAATTGGTTTAAATGACTCGGTAACTCTGGCAACTCAGTTATTTTATTTGCCTCACATTTTAATGATAATAAACTATCTGGTAACTTAGGTAAAACTGTTAATTGATTATTAGTACAATTTAGTGTTTCTAAACTATTTGGTAACTTAGGAAACTCTGTTAATTCATTAGTAGAACATCGTAATATTTTTAAAGTAGATGGTAGTTCAGGTAATTTGGTTATTTCATTACCAGTACAATTTAATTCTATTAATTGAGTTGGTAATTCTGGTATCATGGTTAATTGATTACAACTACAATATATATATGTGATATCATTATAATTCTCCAATTTTATGACCTCATCAAATGTAGATAATTTAAATATTATATTATTATTATCATTAAACTTAAATATTATCATTATTAATAAAAAAAGTAGTAATTTTACTATAATCAATTTTTAAATTTTAATTTTTAAATTTTAAATTACTATTATTGAAACATACCTTTCATAAGTCTATAGATTATACTACATCCAAACCAAACAAACATGATACGACCACCCATAATAAATATATTAGAAACGAGCTTCCAAAATAGATCATGAAGTGGATACTTTTTCGCATAGAGTTCTTCCGCAAGTTTACGTTCTTCTGTCTTTGCTTTAGAAATGATATGGTAAGGTGTGCCATAGGTTTTAAAATGATATCTATTTAAATAAATGTCCAAATTAGTCATAGAATGATATTTAATAAGATAACCTTGTTTAGGAATTGTAACAATACTACCATATTTTGTATAATCTGTATTTTTTTCACATACTCTATATACCAACACACCTTCATAAGAATTTGATGCGTGAGTCATCAATTCATATTTATTAAAATCCAAGGGGTCATAAATTTCGGTTCCCAAGTTCGAATTAACAATCCGATTCTTCCAATCAAGAGATGGCAATGATGTTGACCCACTTCGTTTATGATACGTTGTAAGTTCACTAATTTCCATAAAAATCATATCAGTACATTCGCTATAAATACCAGCAGTCATAGATAGGAGAATCAGCATTGTGGTGAAAGTCATGATTGTAATTATGTTGTATTCAGTATAACAAGTATAACATTGAAATCAATTTTGATCTAATTATAATTTTATAATTTTATAATTTTATAATACGGGTTTTATTATAAAATTGTATTTAGATTTAGATTTAATTTCAATAAAAATTTAATAATTAATTAAATAAATTTGAATATAAAAATAGTATTACACTATTAGTAATCATGTCTAACAAAATTATTATTAAAAAGAAAAAACCATTGAAGGCAATTAGTTTATTTTCTGGAATGGGTGGTGATTCATTGGCAATACATAATCAGAATATAAATTTAGTTGCTTATTCTGAAATAGACAAAACCATTCAAAAAACCCACGCATTAAATTTTCCGAATTGTGAATTGATAGGAGATGGTGATATTTTGAAAACGACTGATGAAGAATTACTTAAATACAAAAAAGACAAAGTAAATTTAATATTTGCTGGATTTCCATGTCAAGGATTTAGTAATGCCGGAAAAAAATTACCGGATGATCCTAGAAATACATTATTTCGTGAATTTCTTAGATCGACCAAATTAATTAAACCTAATTATATTATTGGTGAAAATGTTAAAGGATTGTTAAATAGAACCACGATTACACAAGAAAGTATTCATGATTTTTATAATAGTTGGGGACTTGGCTTCATTAATATGGAATGTTATGAATTAAGCCAATTTATTAGTACTATTGAAGAGGATTCTATTTTAAATGAATTAAAAAATGTGCTCACTAATACTGATTATTTACACAATAAACATTATGAAACTACATTTGATATTGAAAAATTGTTAAAAGGTTGGACTTTTGTTAAAAATGAATTGAAGTTGATTCAAAAAAAACGAAAAATACATAAAACAAAAGACATTTCGGAATTTGATAGAGACCAAGAGACTATTTATAAACAAATAGACAGTATTTATACGAAGCTAGAAACAAATTATATTGACATTATTAAAACCGAATTTGAAACTATTGGATATGATATATACTACCAGATAATTAAGTGTAATCAATATGGCGTTCCACAAATTAGAGAACGGTTGATTATTGTTGGAATTAAAAAAAAATTAAACCAACCTTTTACATTTCCAGAACCGAGTGAATCAACAATGGATTTAAGACATATAATTAATTTTTCGATGGAAGGAGCCATTAAAGTTGATCAAGAAGATTTTGATATGGCTTCTATACCATTGGAATGTATACTAAAAGATATGGAAAATGATGAGGGTGAAACGAATCCACATCCAAATTTAAAACTTCTTTTAAAATCTAAAAATTATAAATATAATGGTACCATATTTCCAACCCGCATTCATTTTGGTAAACGTATTCCAGTTGGAGGTGAAATAATTGATATTAGAAAACCGATTAATACAATTATTTGTACTTATGCCAGACAACCAAGGTTCTTTATTCCCCAACAAAATAAAAATGGTTATTATTTGCGATGTTTATTACCAGAAGAATTGAAACAAATACAAGGTTTCCCAAAAGATTATAAAATGTTTGGTGATAGAAATAAACAAATTATACAAATTGGAAATGCCGTTCCTCCTCCAGTTATTGAAAAAATTTTAAAACAGTTGATTTAGCGAATATCTAATCTAATGTTAGAAAATCCGGTTCCTTTTCCAAAACGCAAAATACATCTAAAATTATAGGCTTCTTCATCTGTAATAAAACTAAAATAAATATCTTTTTCCCATGTAATCTTAACATCTAATAGGGTTGGTGATTTTATTTTTTCACTCCATTTAAATTTTAAATTATTATGTTCTATTGTTCCGGCGGTTTGTAACCAACAATCCTTTTCGTCCATTATAGAATCTAATATAGTTTGTACTTCTTTTTTTAATAAGTCTTTATCTTCTTCCGTTATTTTCTCAATAAATACCGGATTTACTAGTTTTCTAATATCGTTTGGTGATTTTTTTGTACCATTCATACTTGTTTTTCCATAACATTCTCTATATTTAGTTTTATTTTCTATTCCCCAAAGTGTTTTAGGATTTCCGCATTGAAAAGCATCTTTTGTTAACCATTCATCTAATGTAGGTGGATTAGATTCAACATGGTATGATTTACATATATCACTATTAACTACCAAATCATACCATAATTTGGCATATTGAATACCAATAGTAAATTTATTTCCTGGACCATTAAATCGTTGTACGGATTGTTTCCATGGGGTTTGTAATTTATTAAAGTTAATATTTTTTTTTGTACCTTTTTCTTCACATCTACTAATCGTGTTATCACTATGGCATATTTCTATATCATAATGATCTTTATTTCCACCTTTTTTAATAACAGATTTAATGTGTTTATTAAACACACGATAATAATCATCTTTTAATTGTTGTCCAAGTTGAGTTGCTTCATTTATATGCTTACATAAGTAATCGATTCTTTTAGATTCAACCTCTTTATTATTCATTTTGTTATGTTTTTTAAATTAAATATATATTGTAATATCAATTTTAAATAATTATTTTTTTCCAATATTTTTTTCGACTTTTTTTCCAATATTTTTTTCGGCTCTCTCTCTCTCTAAAAAAAAATAAAATTGGGTCTTTTTTGAATATTTTCCTTATAAAATATTCATTTTTTTATAAAATAAAGGTTTCATTTTGTTTCAATTATTCATTATTCATTTTTTATTCAAAAAAATATTCAAAAGAATAAAAAAAGAATAAAAAATGAATATTTTTTATTACCATTTAAAATTTATATTTGAAATTATTTTATATTATTATACTATAAATGTTTAAGTTTAATTGTAATGTGTGTAATATTTCTACAAATTTAATAAGTAATCACAAACGACACCTTAAAACATCTAAACATATTCGAAAATTAGAAGAAACAAGACTGAAGACCCAAAAAGACCCAAAAAGACCCAAAAAAGACCCAAAAAGACCCAAAAAGACCCAAAAAGACCCAGTAGATTTTTCAAATAGTGTCGAATCCGAATCCGATTCCGAACCCGAACCAGAATTTAAATGTGATTATTGTGAATCCCCATTTTCATCATTCGCTCATAAACGAAGACATGAATTACATCGATGTAAACAGAATACATCTATTACAAACAACTTAATTAAGGCTTTAGAATATGAGAAAAAGGAAAAAAATAAATTATATAAACAAATCGATAAATTAATAGATAAGGCTGGTAATACTACTAATTATCAAACAAATACGCAAAATATTAAATTAAATGGTTATGGAAAGGAAGACCTCAGCCATATTACCGATTCTTTTAAAACGCAATTATTGAATGGACCCTATGGGATGATTCCAAAAATGATAGAACAAGTGCATTTTAATGAAGACAAACCAGAAAATAAAAATATATCCTTAACTAATAGTCGTGATAATAAAATGAAAGTATTTATAGAAGATAAATGGGTGTATAAAAATAAGGATGAGATTATTCATGATTTAATGGATGGAAAATATTTTATAATGGATACTCACTATGAAAGTATATGTGATAATTTAAATGATATAAGTCAATCTAGATATAAAACATTTCGTGACTTTTTTGATGATCGCGAAAAGAAAATGTATGAACAACAAAAAAAAGAATGTGAATTAGTACTATTAAATAATAGATAAATTATATTTTACCTCCTAATATTTTTATAGAGAGTAGTAATAGCAATATAACAAATAAAAAAACGATTGAATAACCTAATATAGAATTAATTACTCCATAATTAGCAACATTTTCATTCACTTCATTATAAATTTTTTTTTGTGTTAAATAGTAATCATCATTCGATTTTACGGCATCGTTTAACTTCGTTGTTTTAGTTGTTAATTCCTTATTAATTTGGTCTGTTTGATTTTTAATATTTGTTTCATACTTAGTAATATTTTTAGTTTTTTCTAATACATTTAATAAATACTCAAAATTTTGTTCATAGGTATTTTTGTTATCCTTGAGTTCTTCTGGTGTAATCTTAGTATTTGCAGCAGTGGTTTCTGTACTTTTTTTTATATTATTGTTATTGTTATTGTTATTTAGTATATCAACTTTACTTTGATTTAACCCCATTCTTACTATACTTATAGAAATTTAATTTATTAAATTTATTACAAATTTAATTTAGTTAAGAACATTGAATACCTGGTTCTAATACAATAACATTTTCAGTATTTAGTACCTTTTTAATATTTATTCTTGGTCTTCCCATATCCATTCTATTTTCATTCGCTTCAATACTATTAATACTAAATAATACTTCTATATTACTATTTTTTAATACTTTAATAACCTGTGCTTCCCACATCACATTTTCATATCCCTTCACATTTAATCCTCCATCGTGAGCCAAGACCCTTGTTCCTTCTATAATATTACTATTATTATTTGAATTTATGGGTATCAAAGCATTTTTATTTTTAGGAATTGTTTGTGTTTTAGATGTATTGGAGAGTTTAATTATCCAATTTTTTTCATTCTCGGAAGTAATAATAGCTGGGACATAAATATGAAAATGGGTTTCATCTATAGGTTCATTTAAATAATTGTAGATTGTATTATTATTATTATTATTATTATTTTTATTATTTACTTCAGGTGCTCTTGGATATAGCGTTTTAAAATAAACTAAATCATTTAATTTTAAACAAGGAATCACAAAATTTTGATTTATAGACCATTTTTGCGAGTTAATATCTTCCGCCGAAAAATCACACTCTTCAAATGATACCTCTTTTTTATTTATAGTTAAACATTTAGAAATATTATTTTGTTTATTTATTAAATAATCATCTTGATATTGAAAGTATTGTTTATCACTTTTATTACATTTAGAAAGACTAAGACTGGCATTATTATTTTCTAAACATAAACTGGTATCTTTTCGTAATATTAAATTATTATTTTTATAAATGAAATTAGTCGGCCAATAATCATTATCTTTACAATCACCTAATACTATGTCTGTATCAATAGTATCATTTTCTTTAGACCAATAAGAATCTTTCAAACTTATACATTTATTTTTTTGAGTCACGCTCATGATTTTATTTTTCAATTCTTTATAAGTTATTGGAATCGGTGGAATAGGTGGAACAGTCACATTTGAATTTAATTTAGTTAATTTAAAACAAGCAGATTCAAGTTCATTAGATTCTACTTTACCTATATATAGTAAATCTAAATAGTCATCCGGTTCAAATTTAAAATTATAAATGGGATAAATAAATTGGGACGGAGGTGTATCTGTAGTAGTTGCTTTATAATACACATAATTTTCTATTTTTGTATTATTAGTATTATTTGTTTCTTTTGGAGACCATAAATTTAATGAATTATTTTCTATATTTATAGTTGGATTAGGTTTATAGGTAGTTTCAGTTAAAAATTCACTGGCAACACAACAAAATCTAGTTTTATCAGGTTCATCGTCTGTCGTAGTAAAAACAACACCCATAGAAATATACCCATCCGCCGCTATTGGATTCCATAAATAAAGCTGTTTATCTTTATCCTCCCAAATTTTATTAAATTCAATTGGATTACTAACAGCCCCTTTTAATAGTAATATATCTATATTTGACATAGATACTGGTTGTGGTTTTTGGGTTGGTTTTTGGGTGGTACTGGTAGTTTCTTTTAATTCATCAAAAATAGTTTCAAAAGAACTTTGAACTACATTAGTAGTTGTATCTATTAATACATGACCTATACTTTTAAAGTCATCATCTAATTTTGGTTCAATAATTATATGATTATCTAGTGTTCCAATCGTGTTATAATTACTTGAATCTTGAGATGAGAGCACCTTTTTATATAATCTATTTTCAGATTTAAACAGGGTTCTATATTTTAAATAATATTTCTTATTATTAATTATTTGTAAAAAGGAAACATAGTCATCATTATTACATAATGCCTGAACTGGATAAAAACTGGAATATTTTATTAATTCAGTTTGGTCTGGTTCATTCATAGATTTAAATGACAAGTAACAACAAGAGCTATTAGATGTTAATAGCTGGGTTCCATTTTGTAGTTGAATTGTATTATTTGTATTATCAGAATTATCTTTTATTATAAATTCAGAATTACTTGAAGTGTTATTAAGTGATAAATGTGGTATATTATTTTTATTAACTACAAAAATATTATTTTTCTTGTTAGAGAATGGTGTTAGCTGTACACTATCAGTTACTGGATATAAATTTACAAAATTTTGTAATATAGGAATATTGTTTTCAACTATTAGTTTCGGGAATTGTTGATTTAATGATAACTGGATTGGTTTTGGAACCACATTTCTTAAATTGGATGGTTTTAAAATATAACTTTGTTTTTTAAATTCTTTCATATATGTTTTTAGATTACGGTCTTCTTTTTGAAAATTCATACACACAAATTGACACCCTAAATTCCATGCTGTTGCTGGATCATAATTAAAAGTAAAGAAATCGCGATGGGTATAAACAATCGTAAGTGATGATTTATTTTGTTTATTAAGGTTTTTCAAAGTATAATTTACCGAAAATACTTTTAAAGTTATATCATCACCTTTATCTTCATTGGTAAAATCTATATTAGTGTCTAGTATAATTCTATTAGGAGTGACTTGTCTTATATGTAATAAATTATCATAACTATTATTTTTAGGATTAGAAGACCCTTTAATACTTAAAACAGTGTTAGGAACTACACCTAACGTTAAAAAGTTAGTATTATCATCAATAGAAATATAATTTTCGTAAAATGATATGTTTTTACTTATCAATGAAACAATAGGATCACTGTCATTTTCCATTAATTCATCTGTGTGTGGTAATTCGTCCCATTTAATTCTTCTTAAATAAGTATTATTTGTCGATAAATTAATGATTGTTTCTAATTTAGAATGTTCATAGCCATCGGAAGATAAAATCACAATTTTATTCATTAAGTCGCACATTTTAGTTGTTGCAATGTTAATTTGCTGATTATTAAAACTTGAATCTAGCAATTTATGTTGTAATAAATTTGTAATAATCGTATATAATTGGTCTAATGTATCCGTATTTTTGGTTTTAATATTCAAAAAAATAAATAGAGGATCTTGATAATTGTCTATATATCTTTCCGAAAAGGCCACATCTGCTATTCTTTGAAATACTTCTTGGCAATCTAATACATTTTGACTATCGGTTAAATACCCTTCATCATTACTAATACCAATTACAGGTTTTGTTTTTGTTTTTAATTCAAAATCAAGTACTTCTAATTCTATATATCTACTACCATATGTAATCGCTTTTTCAATCATATCAATACTGACATAGTCATATTTTAGATAACCGATAGACATTGGATTATAACTACTACATACATAGTAGTCTGCTAAATTAGTGCCATTATATTTATCGGAACCACAAAAGTCTAATTGATATTTGTTAGTACTATCTGTAAATGTATTTTCAAATTCATAAATTTTATCTTTACTTCTTACACTATATAATAATTTATAGAAAATATAAAATAAAACCAATAATAGAGAAATAAGAATTATATATTTTTTATACTTAGATAAAAAATCATGAATAGTCATTTAATTAATATAATATAATTAAATTTTTTTTTCAATTTCCGACATAATATGTAAAGTAGTTGGTTTATGTTTATTATAATTTAAATGTTCGATTTTATTTAATTGTTCAAATTTAGTTAAAGATTGGTCTAGTGTTTGTTGTTTTTGTTTTTGTTTAACTTGTTTTAATTGGTTTAATTGTTTAGTTTGTAATTTATCTCTATTAATATTTAATTGATTTGAAAAATTTATATTAGATTTATAGCGTTCAAATTGTTTTTTGTCTCTAATAATCGTATTTACTTTCATAGTTGCTTGTATATAAAGATGTGGTTCAGGGCATACACTTTCATTAATATTGAAAATATTAGAAAAATATTTAAGCGCAAATAAAAGTAAATGGATATATTTGTATTTACTTGTTTGTTTGTATAATAATTTATATAATTTAAATAAATGGACTATTTGTGTATAACAAGATTGATTTAAATGTTTATTAGATTCTTGGACAACTATGTCCCATATAAGCCATACTATATCAGTATGATAACATTCTTTAATATCACTATTATATCTTTTAGAACATACTAATACCTTTTTCTTTTTATTTAAATTTTTTTCATAGTGTATTATCCAACTAATCCAATATAACATGCCTTCATAATTTTTATTTAACATGTTATGGAGAAATTCATTTAAGATGACTTTTATTTCATCTGGATCATTTTGTTTAATGTAAGTATCTATAAATGTTTGTGGGGCCATTAATTTTGAAATTATATTTTTAATATCAAATTCTTCACTTTTAATTTTTGCCAAATTTATGGATTTATTTTTTTTTGAATAGGTTATTATAACACATAATTCTATGAGATGATTGCGAATCACTTGAGAATTTCTACTATCAACATTAGATAAATTATTAGTTAGATAGAGTTTATATCTATTAAATAATTTTGTAGGTAAATTAGGATTACAAATATGTATTTGTTTAATGGCTATAGATAAAAATAGGTCATACAATTTTGTTGTTTGTAATGATAAAATAAGTTCGATCGTCCAATGACAAGCTTCTTCTATTTTATTATCTGAAATAGATTTTTTTAATGTATCAAAAACTGCTTTAGTAGAAAATCCACTAAAACTTTTTTTATCAAATTCTTTTTGTTGTCTTATATCGTTAATTACATATTCTAAAGATATAGACATTATTAAACTAAAATATTTTATTAAAATTATTAAATCCTTGTATACAAGTATTTATTACTTTATACTTTTTTTATACTTGGTTAATTTCCCTTCAGATAAATCTGTAATAACTCTATATGTTTCTTCAGCTTGTTCCTTAGTTTTTTTCGTCTCTTTTTTCTTGGTCTGATTCATAGTTTTGTCATATATCATCATTTTCGGCATAGAATGACACATTTTGAACTGTATAAATAAAACCAGGAAAATAGAAAAA
>ENA-UZWU01003423-UZWU01003423.1-metagenome-genome-assembly--contig:-Day-4--1m-contig-3423_pt1 | contig 38569 bp, 38 predicted proteins | sample MGYA00260345_ERZ794905 | MGnify/ENA metagenome assembly ERZ794905
TGGAAAACATGCCTGCATTTCCAAGCTCCTCAAACATCCGAGGTAAAGGCTCCGATCGAACGAGCCACACAAAGGCCGAATCTGGATGCCCCGCTACATTGCCATCCCCCCCATCCATACCAAGCTTACCTGCGATGCCTAACTTGGCATCTCAAGCCTCGCAAAGCCTATTAGAACAGGAAAGCCACGCGCGAGGCCACACACTGACTGAGCTCCCACCTCTACCATCAGAGGCTCATCCTATTCGGCTATCACCCTCAGGAAACAACAACCACAACTGGGAACCTCACCTACCCCAGCCCAGCAGCAAAGAAACCGAGAGCACCACTCATGATTTGCCAGACACAAGCAGCCCCTTCACAGAAAAACCAACACCCCCCTTAACAGCCGAGGCAAGCCCAGAAAATTCAGATCATTCCTCAAACGACGACCCCGTCTCGGATGCTGAAAAGTCACCGCTCATCAGAGCCGGTCTACTGGACAAAATAAAATGCAACAAGCCACCTCATCACACTAATACTGGGGAGTCACCCTTCAGTGCGATCAAATCAGTAACGGCTGACTCTTCACAACCTACCGAGACGGAAACGGTGGAGAGTCCAGCTAAGAACAACCCAGCGCCCAATACCTCAACTCCTTTTGCCGAAACTGTAGACAAAGATTCAAAAACGCGCGCACAGTCTAAATTTACTGACAAAGACCTGCAGGATGCATTGCGCCCCCTCATTGGTGCAAGCAGCGATCCCAGCTTCAAATTCCCCAGCAACACCAACAACTTTCTCGAACCCATGCTCAGAAGCACGGTTCGCAGAGCTATTGCCGAGCAAATGGCAGATGCCAGCCCATTTCGCGATGTGCCAGGATGGAACAAACTAGCCTGGAAATTACGCGCACTCATGAGTAGCCGCACCTATGATGACATCTTGTTTGACCAAACCCGAAGATACCAAGTAGAAGAAGTATTTCTCCTACGTCCACAAACCCGCTCCCTCATATCTTACGCTAGCAACAATCCTGCCCGACACGCCAAATCTTCAAAAGTCGAAGGCACCGTAAAAAAAATCGCCACGAAAACAGCCACTATTGCTAACCATCAAAAAAGCACCCTAGATTGGCTCGACGATCGTAAACTCGTCATTCGCCCTGGCAGGCACAGCATGCTGGCAGCCATCGTGCATGGCTCCCCCAATCATGTATTAGAAGCTGACCTTGACTATCTTTTATCTCAAGTGGAGGAGCGCCTTGGCAAATCACTCGATGACAGCCATCAAGCACATTTGCAAATACTCCAACCCATGCTGGAGTGCTGCTTGCTGATCCAATCCCTGACGACATCAAACTAGGCTAATTAAATCAGCGGCTCTTGCCTTCTGATTCAAGCACCTCTGAGTGGGTAAAACGATCAACAAGTGACCCACCTCCCAAGCGGTATTTACCTTTACAGAGACACTCAAAGCATCTACCTCACATTTTATGTCATTCTCCGATCTCGGACTTTCCGAAGCCGTTCTCACAGCTGTAACTGAATCCGGCTACGAAAACCCCACCCCCATTCAAGCTCAAGCCATTCCTCTCATTTTGGAAGGAAAAGATGTAATTGGAGCATCCCAGACAGGCACCGGCAAGACCGCAGCGTTTGCTCTTCCATCACTTTCTAAAATCAAGCCTCTTGGCAAGCCACAAATCCTCGTCCTTGAACCCACACGCGAACTAGCTCACCAAGTCGCAGAACAGTTCGAACACTACGGCAAACACACAGGCTGCAAAGTAGCCCTTATCTACGGTGGCGTGGGATACGGCAAACAAGATGAGCAAATGAAAGATGCAGATATCGTGGTCGCTACCCCTGGCCGCTTAGTAGATCACTTTTATCGCTCAACCATGCGATTTGGAGTTATTAAAATCCTCATATTAGACGAGGTCGATCGCATGCTGGATATGGGTTTCCTGCCTATCGTTCGCAAAATTGTTAACCTGTGCCCATGGAATACCGAAGAAACGTCACGGCAGACGCTTTTCTTCTCAGCCACTATGCCTCCAGCCATCCAAGGCTTCGCTCAATGGTGTCTTCATGAGCCCGAATCCGTTGAAATTGCACGCCGGGCAGTCGCCGACACCATCAACCACGCATTCTATCCAGTGTCTATGGATCAGCGTGATGATCTGCTACTTGCACTTTTGGCAAAAACAGATTTTCACTCCGTCATGATCTTTACCCGAACCCGAAAAGAGGCTGACACTCTCTGCGGTCTCATCAAAGGCACCGGCCACCAAGAAGTCGTCGCCATGCACTCCGACGTAAAACAATCTGATCGCCTCAAGGCCTTGAGCGGATTTAAAGACGGCACATACAACATACTTGTAGCTACCGACGTCGCTGCACGTGGCATCGATATCTCGACCGTCACCCACGTGATCAACTATCGTGTACCCGAAAACGCGGAAGATTACGTACACCGCATTGGCCGCACTGGTCGTGCCGAATCAGAAGGTGATGCATTCACTATACTCACAGCAGACGAGCTCGATTTTGCCAAATCAGTTGAAAACTTCGTCGATAAGAAAATCGAAAGACGCAAGCTTGAAACTTTCGAATATACCTACACCGCGCTGCTTGACGAGTCTCCAGCCCGTCCAGTTCGCAAAAAGCGACCCCCAGCACCACGCCGCAGGCGCAGATAGTAAATCTTACGGATTCCCAAATGCGTTGAGGGACGACGCTCACCACGACTCATGAAAGTCATAGCCATTGATCCAGCTATTCGCAACACGGGCTACGCATTACTGGAAGGCGACCACCACGAACAACGCGTCCTTGATTTCGGTGTCATTTCTATTCCGGCCAAAATCCCCCAATCTGGAGCCTTAGCAGCCATTCATACAGGCATCAACAACCTGATCAAAAAATGGCAACCTGACGAAGCCGCCGTGGAGGGCATCATCTATGTTCAATCACACCGGACAGCCATTAGCATGGGAGCTGCACGCGCAGCCACACTGATCGCTGCAGCAGAGGCCAGTCTCAAAATCTACGAATACGCTCCTCGCAAAGTCAAACAAGTAGTCACTGGTAATGGTTCTGCAGATAAGCAACAGGTAGCCTTTATGGTACGCACACTACTTGGGCTGACCGAAAGCCCCCCGCACGATGCTGCTGACGCTATCGCCATTGCCATAGCCCACCTCACATCAGGCGACCCACTCAAAGCCGCACTACTCAAACGTCACCAGATATAACGAACGATACGGAAGCATCCTGAAAAAAGCGTGTTCAAAACCGGGCATTCATGCTTTATTTAGTCAGCAAAGTTAGGTTAACTATCCTAATACCGTCATGGAACTTGATTTATCCGACTCACCCTTAGATCTCAAAGCAATTAAACCTCACGAACTAGAGGAGGTTTTTGAGGATCCCTTTGCACTTCGATTCATCCCTGATAAAGAGGATCTTGGTGGCGAGTCACGGTTTTACGCGCTTGGTCGTAGTGTCGCCGATCGTCACCTGTTTCTTTCATTTTGGACTGATGGAAAAATTGCCAGGGTAATGGCTGCACGTGAAATGACGGAAGCAGAAACCAGATTTTACCAACGAAATTACGGTGAAATCAAATAACGATTCCACTGTTTAACAACTCACTCTAGACCATGAATACTATCCAATCTTGGAACGACATCCCCAACTTTGAAAACGATTCCGATGAGGCCGCATTCTGGAACGAACACGAACTCGCCCCCAAGCTGATGACGAGCTCAACACACCAACCTGACTCACGTGAGTCCACCACCATCACACTTCGATTTGACCCACGCATGCTGGCACGCATCAAACGCCTGGCTCGTTCTCGCTACCTTAACTACCAATCCATGATGAAGCAGTGGCTGTCTGAGAGGATCGAGGAAGAGCAAGATAATTTGCCCAACGGCTGAAGCCACCTCAGGGAACCAGACTCACCTAGTCATAAAACCTCGGAGACTCTGGCCGGTTTGTCTCCACTATCGCTTGACGAACGATTCCCTGCCTATTACACCCTGCCTCGTCGCAAAGGTTAGCATATTTCAAGCTCCCGTAGCTCAGCTGGATAGAGCAACGGATTTCTAATCCGTAGGTCACAGGTTCAAGTCCTGTCGGGAGTGCCACTCTGAAAGCCCGCAAACTCATATATTATATGGGATTGCGGGTTTTTTGCATCTTCCAGATAGCAAACTTGCTGAAGTCATATTCAGCACTCTTAGCAAGCTGAAACTGATCAGCAAAGTCAGATCAAATGCTATTACCCTTTATCAGTTAGCATTACCAAAAGGTTAAAACATCGGTAGTTAAAAATCATTGATGAAAGCACTGACTGCCTGCTATTTCTGAATGTGTAATCTAAATCTTTATCCCTTACCATCCTCAATGCGCCCCCCCTTCATTCTGACTTTGACGTGCATTATTGTTGCTGCATTATCTGCAAGCACATACGCAACCACGATCATTCACGACAGCACCAGTGTAGAAATCGAATTCGTTAATATTGGCAATCTCGATAACACTGGCGACACAGCCAACTCCGTCAATGGAAACAATCCAGGGTCAGTGTCCTACAGCTATTCTATCGGCAAATATGAGGTGACTGCTGCCCAGTGGTCTACCGTACTAAGTGCCGACAGCAACATAGGCAATGCCGGCACTGGGTCGGGCTCTCAACCTACTTCGAGCACTAGCTGGTATGAGGCTGCAAAATTTGCTAATTGGCTAACCAGTGGCGATGCGCTGACCGGTGCATACAGCTTCAGCGATGCTTCCACAATGACTGGGATCGATAGATCTACGGCACTTAACATCTATGGAACCATTTACGTTATCCCCACAGAGGACGAATGGTACAAGGCTGCTTACCTAAAATCAGATGGAAGTGGATACACGCTCTATGCAACGGGTGAGAGTATCCCAACAGCAGGTATTGATTCCAATTACGCCAGCGCCAATGTTCAGCCTTGGAATATTGGCACAGGCACTATCGAAAACAATGGAACCTATGATATGGGCGGCAATGTCTGGGAATGGGCTGAAGGAGCTTATGATGGAACACTCGACAGCCTTAGTGAAAATCGTGTTAAACGCGGTGGGGCACGAAACTCCAATGTGAACGGGATTAAGTCTTCTGGGCGCAACAGCTTAAGCCCTAACACGACAGATGTGACCAATGGTTTTCGCCTCGTATCAATTACCAATGTTGCCGTCCCCGAACCATCGAGCGCCGGCTTACTAGCCATCGGCACTGTGGGCTTTTTGCTGCACAGAAAACGCAAATAATTGTCGGCGTGGCCAATTCAAATGGGAACCATTGAAATTAACTGTGCCAAATCGTAAATGACGTAAATGATATAAATCATTCTATGACAATGGCTAAACTACCTGTGAGAGCGTGGGCCAAACCTATACAGCAAGAACTAGGTGGGGAGAGGTTAAAGCTATGGCTGGTAAATACAAACCAACCGTGATTGCCTCATATTGGCGCACCTTTTTCAGTCTTTATTATGGGTAAGAAGATCACTAACCACAGCATCGGCAAATGATCCGATTGCACCCTTATATTGTATAACCCCCTGCTGGTCCATGACCATGCAATAGGGCCACCTATTCATTCTATACTGCTTGGCTATTGTTTGATCGGGATCTGTGAAATTCCTCCAAGTGACTATTCTATCTGCCTCCAAAGCTCGTAGATTAGTCAATGAATCACGATTCACTCCCAGCATCACAAATGGGGCATTAATGTGATCAGCAACATTGCTTCGTAAAAGCTCGAGTGCCCGACCTGCCTGAGGATCCCAGCTCGACCAGAAAACGAGCATCACCACCTTGCCACGGAAATCACTCAAATTCATTGGCCGAGCGCCTGAATCAACCCCTGCTATATCAGGTGCTGTTCGCCCCTTGGATAGATGATTGATTTTAAAAAGCTCATCACGCGCCATTTCTGCTACCGAAGTATTTTCCATACGTATGTCTGCACTCTTAATGATGGCTTCACGTAAGTTTTGAATACGCCTCGCCATAATACGCGGATCATCACCAAGTGCCCCCTGCATGATCGAGAGAGCCAAAGCTGCTTGCCCTTGAACTTCTGGATTCGGATTACTTTTTTTAATTTCTTCAAGAAGCTTCATGCCTTGTGATCTCACCGGCACTTTACCACTGGGAGCTGGTTCCCCATGGTCATTGAGATGAATCATTGCCACACATAAAGGCCCCAATTCAGAACTTCTCAGATGACGGCTTTGGGCTGCATTGAGTATGGCCCGCTGAGAGCTGGTGGAAATAGACGTATCATTTACCAATAGCCAAGCAGCATATTTTAAACTCCATTCATGGTTCAGGTCCGCTCGCAGCAATTGCTTAAGTTTATGAGCAAACTCATTAGGGGCGGGCCGATTTTTGAGGATCTGATCTCGGGCCCGAGCATCTTGAGCTAGGCGCATTTCAGAAAGCCACAAGCGACTCAGTCGGTCGTATTCCTGAGTGATCTCAGCCGCTTGCCTCTCAGTTGCAGCCATCCCTGTGATGGAAGTTGTTGCAAGTATTGCCAACGCCGACAACAACATGTTGAGTCTGATTACAGATACTCTACTTGATAACATCATTGTGCTCAATTTATATCAATTTGTAAGATGGTCAAGATGCTGGTTCATGGCCCAGATTTATGGATAGTGCATCTAGTGCACCGATAGCTGATAACTTGCGCAATCAGAAGGCACGCCTATCGTGACTCCATAACAGACTGAAGTTTGCGCTGGAAAGCCAGAATATCGGCTTCAGATGGCTGATATCCCTCTACCTCAGGATCAATGCCTAAACGCCCCATTTCATCGACATACCACATACCGCCATTACCATCGGCAAAGGTAACTCGACCACTTGCCATCAACCCTGGCCGTGCTATATCATCAACGCTGACTTTCACATTACCAGCGCCCGCAGGTGGCAATACTTCGATATCATCCTCTGTCAGCTCACTTTCCTGTATGGCCATATCTTGGGAATCGGGTAATTCAGCTTGTTGCGCCTGCTCTTTTTCAGCAGCCTCTTGCGTGAGATTTCTGATTTCCACACCAAGATCGAGTACCAGAAAACGAGTATCCATATAGCTGAGGCGAAATTCCATTTCTTTCTCCAAACGTTTCTGAATATCGGCTAGCTGGCCACCTTCTGCCGCCCACTGACGAACTTGTGACACCTGCTCGTCGCTAAGTTGTTTTGCATCAAACATGTTAATTACTTTTAAGTCGGCACTTTCCTCGATGCAAGACATTGCAGTAATCAATGCTTCTTTTCTATTCCCCTACTCATTTTGATGTTGGGCTAAAACAAAATCCCTCCCATAATACTGTTGTGCCGGATTCAACGTCATTCCCTGCAGCTTCTCCTCCACGCGCTTGGGCAGAAATCAACCTTTCTCACCTAAGTCATAATCTATCTGTTGTTAAGACTCAGCAGCAGGGCAATGCCATGGCTATACTCAAAGCTGGAGCCTATGGGCATGGCATCGAAAAAATAGCGACAGCACTCGAGGCACTTCCAAAAGAGCTAACCCCAGCCTTCTTTGGTGTAGCCAGCGTAATCGAGGCAAGACGACTTGCTCACGCTGATATCAGGACCCGGATTTACCTCCTCGGGCCCACATGCCCATTTGAGAGAGAAGAAATCGTAGCCTATGGATGGACCCCTTGTATATCGAGCATAGAAGAAGCTATCGATTTTGATCAAATTGCGGAACGACAATACCACGATCAAAAACTCAAAGTTCACCTCACCGTAGACACTGGCATGGGTCGAGGCGGCTTCCTTCCCAGTGATTTAATTAACTATCAAGATCAGCTCAATGGGCTCATCCACCTGGACATCGAAGGCATCGGCTCGCACCTTCCATGCGCTGATGAAGATGAAGAATTTACACGAGCCCAATTCGATGAATTTGATGCTTTGGTGGAAACCTTAGGCGCTGACAAATTTCGCCACATCCACCTTGCAAATAGCGCTGGCATTTTATCCTATCAAAGCCGTTACACCAACCTACAGCGACCTGGCTTAATGCTATATGGCATCTCCCCGACTCCAAACAATCAAGATCAACTCAAACCCGTTTTGAGTCTCAAATCGAAAGTTTCTCTCGTGCGTAATCTTCCTGCGGGGCAAGGTATATCCTATGGTCGAGACACCATATTACAACATGAAACTCGTGTCGCAACAGTAGGTATAGGATATGGTGATGGTTACCCACGCTCAATGCCACCGCACCAAACTGACGTCCTCATCTGCGGCAAACGTTACCCACTGCTGGGGCGTGTCACGATGGATCAAATCATGGTTGATGTCACGAGCTTGCCCGGTTGTGAAAGCGGCGACGAAGTAGAGCTTTTCGGGGAAAACATCCTCGTCAGCGAAATTGCACAACTTGCCAACACAATACCGTGGGCAGTGCTGACCGGAATCACCCCCCGCGTCACCCGAATCTACCACCCATAGAACTAATTTCAGGCTATCACCAGCCGTGGCTCTACAGGTCGTCTATTTTGTCAAACACAGCCTGACTGCCTTCAGCCAAAATTTTGCCGTCTTTATCAATCAGCATGTAATACGGCACAAATCGCTTGGCATATTTCTGCAATCCCGATTCCACATGCTTGTCAGCAAGAACGTGCGGCCATGGAAAGTTTTCCTTCTTTGCCCATGCAAGAGCTGCCTCCGGACTACGGTCTAGGCTAAAGTGGACAAACTCGACCTTATCATTATCGGCGATTTTGTTGTTGAATGACTCCACTAACTGTGGCGCCGATGACCGACAAGGAGGTCACCAACTGGCGGAGTAATACACGACATAATATTCGGGCGCGTAGGTCATTGTGTGATCGACGAACCCATCATCCTCAAGCACAGATAGCACACCCTTCTTAATTTTGCTGCCAATGACCTGATTCTCTAATTCCTCCAGAACTGCCTGCTCCATGTCGGCGGCATCTTTATTTGCCTTGGCCTCCGGTGTCTGACTCTGCAGCCACTCACGGTCTGCCTCGGACAACATTTCGACCTTGAATGATACTTCACGGATACCCTTGAGAACTTTAACCACGCCGGCGGCTTTATCATAGCTCTTCAAGTTACCTTCAAATGTTTTGCTGCCGTCAGCACTTGTCCAGGTTCGTGCCTGCAGCGCAATGAGAGATAATCCTGATGCTGCCAGAATAATGCATATAGTTTTTTTCATTGTTACTTTGAAGGTTAGTTCAACAGAATAAATCTTACATCTAATTTATTAGATTAATTTTTCTGCCGTTATTGATCTAAAAAGTGACCATAGCATTACAAAAAGAAAGAATCAAGAAGCTAGGCACGTCTAATAAAAAACGGCAAGCCACAGAGTGACTCGCCGTTGTTGAGTTCTTAGCTAAGTAAGGAAGCGTTATGCTTCGACTGGTGCTTCATCAGCAGCCTCTTGCTGTTTTGCTTCACGAGATGCTGCACGGATAGACATCTTGACGCGTCCGCGATCATCAACGCCGATACACTTGGCTGTGACAGTGTCACCTTTTTTAACAACGTCCTCAGTCTTCTCAACGCGGCCTTCAGCCAGTTCAGAGATGTGAATAAGGCCGTCTTTACCTGGCATAATCTGCATAAAAGCACCGAAGTTCGTGGTAGAGACAATAGATCCCGTGTATACGGTACCAACCTCAACCTCTGCGAACATCTGCTTTATCATCTCCATGGCACGATCAAGGCCTTCTTTCTTGGATGCATAAACGTGCACAGTACCATCATCTTCGATGTTGATATCAGCTCCAGACTCAGCCTGAATGCCTTTGATGTTCTTGCCACCAGGCCCGATGAGCTCACCGATGCGCTCGGGGTCGATCTTGGTGGATTCGATACGTGGTGCGTGCTCTGACAGAGCTCCAGGCTCGGCGATGGTTTCATGCATTTTCTGAAGAACCTTCTCACGTCCACCAGCAGCCTTGACCACAGCTTCCTCGAGAATAGAAAGTGGTATACCTGCAAGCTTGAGGTCAAGCTGATAGCCTGTGATACCCTCACTTGTGCCACAGAGTTTGAAGTCCATATCACCGTAGAAATCCTCAGAGCCAATGATATCAAGCAAGGTCTTGTATTCCTTGATGTTATCATTTTCATCCATTTCAGTAACGAGACCAACTGCAATCGCTCCTACAGGGCGAATAAGTGGCACACCAGCATCAAGCAGAGCCATGACTCCAGAGCATACAGTAGCCATGGACGATGAGCCATTTGACTCAAGCACCTCTGAAGTTACGCGCATTGCATATGGGAAGTCCTCCTCAGCAGGGATTACTGGCTCGATCGAACGCTCGGCAAGAGCACCATGACCAATCTCACGACGGTTTAGGCCACCGAAACGACCTGCCTCACCTACGGAAAATGGTGGGAAGCTGTAGTGAAGAATGAAACGCTTGCTGTCCTCGCCACCGGCATAGTTATCAAAGTATTGACGCTCATCAGCTGGAGCCAATGTCGCAGTGGCAAGTGCCTGAGTCTCACCACGAGCAAATATAGCAGATCCATGCACACGTGGAAGTGATCCAGACTCTGAGAAGAGCGGACGCAACGTATCGATGTCACGACCATCAGCGCGTACACCTTTTTCCATGATAGCAATACGGAAAGCTTTTTTCTGAATATACTCAAAGCATTGCTCAATTTCAAATTCCGAAACAGTAGGAACGCGCTCCTTCAGTGTAGCTTCTACCTCATCACGAAGTGCGCCAACCTTCTTGCCGCGCTCGACCTTGTTAGGAGCGTAAATAGCGTCTTCGATACGATCACCTGCAACCTCGTAAGCAATCTCGAGGAGATCCTCTTTGGCAACAGTAACGGTGTAATCACGCTTGGGCTTGCCTACTTTAGCAGCGAGCTCTTCGATGGCTTCCACAATTGTTGTGACGTGCCCTTGAGCAAAGTGCAGAGCTTTTACGAATTCAGCGTCTGGAATCTCATTAGCAGCTCCCTCGATCATAATGACCTCAGTTTTGTTACCAACATATACGAGATCAAGATCACTTTCTTCGCGCTCCTCGAATGTTGGGTTCACAATGAACTCACCATTGACACGGCCAACACGCACAGCACCGATAGCACCCGCGAATGGTATATCTGAGATACAGAGTGCCGCAGACGCGCCATTCATACTCAAAATATCAGCATCATTGACTCCGTCAGCAGCAAGCATCAGCGCAACAATCTGAGTGTCATAGAGGTAACCTTTGGGGAAGAGAGGTCGCAAAGGGCGGTCTGTCATGCGGCATGTAAGGATTTCCTTTTCAGTAGGACGTCCCTCACGCTTGAAGTAGCCACCGGGGAAAACACCGGCTGCAGCAGCACGCTCTTTGTATTCAACAGAGAGAGGAAACCAGGTTTGCCCCTCGCGTATTTTAGTTTGGGAAACTGCAGTGACCAGCAGCACAGTTTCTCCGGACTGCACCTGAACGGCGCCGTCAGCCAACTTGGCTAGCTTACCCGTCTCAAGAGTGATCGGGTTCGACCCCACGGGGATCGTTATTTTTTCAATATTCATATTCATTTCGTTTACTTCTTTTTGTTGTTTACCCCCTTGTGACGCAGTGTGCGTTCTGATTGTTTATTTTATGTTAGCAGATGAGGGTTGGCGTCTCTGTGGTTATTTACGGTCAAAGCCTCCAACTTATTTAAAAAAGTTGGGAAAGAGTGATCGAGGTCATGAAAACGACCTGATGAAAGTTTTCTAAGGCTGAGCCGAAGCCGAAAGCTAGCGTGAGACAAAGAACGCAAAGCTGACAGCATAAGCAAAAACGGCCACAGTTTCTGCTGTGACCGTTTCTAAAATTGATTTAGCGACGAAGCCCTAGCCCCTTAACGAGCTTGGTGTATCGCTCGTCTGACTGACCTTTGAGGTAATCAAGAAGCTTGCGGCGCTGCGCCACCATTGTCAGCAAACCACGGCGGCTTGCGAAATCCTTCTTGTGCTCACCCATGTGATCAGTGAGGTGCTTGATGCGCTTAGTAAGAAGCGCTACTTGGAAGTCAGCACTGCCAGTGTCACCTTCGTGAAGCTGGTAGTCTGCAGGATTGATTTCAGTATTTGTACTCATAGTAATTATAGTTTCAGACTAGCTCCTTGCCAGTCAGCCCTTGTGCGGGAGGCGGAAATAAAGCAGAATTCGGCTAATATGCAAGGTATATCACCATAATTATTGCGTTTGCTCAGCACCCAATAAACCTACTCAGCGGAACAAAAGATCACAGGAGACGAACCTGAAATGTACACCCCACCTCTTCGGCTACATTGACTAGAAGTTGCCCGCCAGTGACACATATCCACAGTTGGTGGCATGTAGTGACCGACAAGCACCACCTGGGCTGCTACAGCTCGTCTAGCATGTCGAAAATTGCCGGACTACCTTCAGCTAGAATTTTTCCGCCACTATCAATCAAAACATAGTGGGGCACAAAGCTCTTATAATATTTCAAAAGCCCCGAATCAGCAGACTTGTCCGGAAGTACATGCACCCATGGAAACTTTTCCTGCTTTGCCCATGCTAGGGCGGCTTGCGAGCTACGATCTAAACTGACGTGGATGAGCTCAAACTTATTGTTGGTCGCGATTTTTTTATTGAATGACTTCACCAACTGTGGAGCCGTAGACACAGCAGATGGTCACCAACTAGATGAGTAATACACCACGTAGTAGTCAGGCACAATGCTCATGGTAAAATCGTAGAAGTGATCGCCGTCAAGCTTGGAGAGCACCCCTTTTTTGATTTTACTCCCGATGACCTGCTTATCGAGCAGCGCAAAAATGGCTGCCTCCTTAGCTTTCCCCTCCCTTACTTTGTTTTCCAGCCAGCCTCGGTTCGCCTTCGACAAATTGTCGATATTCAGTGATCGCTTACGGTCACCTTCGAGAATTGTGACCACACCCGTATCCTCATCATAAGATTTAAATTTCCCGTAAATCGTCCTGACACCATCAGCACTTGTCCAGCTCCGTGCCCACTCCAATTCCTCCTCAGTATACATGAAACGCCTGATCCATTTGGAGGGAAACTCATGCATAGCTATTCCTCGAGCGGATACTGATCCAGCAACTCCATGCCTGAATGATATATCATCGCGACGAACCTCGATAATCTCGACATTGACGTAGGTCTTTCCTTGCGGCGTGATGATTTCAGCAAACCTCATGCCTTTAGCTTCCTCTCGTATTTGCTTGCGATATTCAAAAAACAGAGTCTTCCTTTGCTCTGTTAATAATTCAATAGCTGCTTTGTGTTCGAGCAACCCTTGTTGCATCTCTGCTATTTCAGCCTTCAGTCGTTCGCGTTTTTTGTTTACTTTGTTACATTCTTGAATGGCATATTCTATCTCCCCCTGCTGTGCTTTGAGCAGCACCCAGTCCGCATTAAGCTCAGCTAGCTCAGCATTAATCTCAGCCTGCACATCCACGTTTCTTTTTTTGTTGATGTGAAAGTGATAAATCACCGCAAGACCAATCAAGAGGCATATAAAGTTACCCAAGGAAAAAACGCGTTTCATACTGGTGATGCAATTGTTTGTTAATCGGCAATCATGCCATGTAATGAAATGTTCAAATTCGCAATATGATTCATGGTCACTTCTTGATCACATAACGCACCTTGTCTAATGCAAACTGTTTTTTCAGTTTGGTTTCCTTAGCTTGGAAGCTAGCAACTTCAGATTCTAAGGCCTTATGTTTTTTCTCTGTTCGTTCTAGCCCACTCTTCGCTTGCTCAAGTAATGCGTCATGGTCATCAGGATCTTCATCAATCTTGGCCTTCAAGCTTGCCACCTCACTAGCAAGCTCTGATTTCTCCTTCTCAAGTGCTTCATTCTCCTTGGCAATTTTACGATAATTGCAGGATGAGATCATCATGATTGACAACAACAAAACGAAAACTTGAATTAACTTGAGCATGTAAGTCATCACATTATGCTTTTTGAAAGACACTGATGGAGAGTGAGGGTTGAAGTTCGAGCCAGACTACCAAACTACATTTATTACAGCTGCTACGCTATTGAGAGCAGATGCTGAGGTCAAGTCATATGTAACTTAACGCCCCTTTTGAATCCTGACAATCTCTGGCTTTGACAAGCTACTAAATTCGAGAATACTCCTCTGTAATGTCATCTGCTAATCACTCCAAATTACCCAAGTTGTTCATCCCCGGCCCAGTGGATATTGCCCCTGAAACTTACGAGGCAATGTGCCATGGCATGATAGGCCACCGCGGCGGTGATTTCGAAGCCCTCTATGCTAGTATTCAACCCGGCTTACAAGAAATCCTTGGGACGAAACGCCCCGTCTACCTGTCGACATCATCTGCTTGGGGCGTCATGGAGGGCGCTATTCGTAACTTAGTGCAGACCAAAGTGCTCAACCTCTGTTGCGGAGCTTTTTCTGACAAATGGTATGATGTGGCACAACGCTGCGGTAAAGAAGCTGAAAAAATTCAAGTTGAGTGGGGCCAGCCCATCGATCCTGAGGTCGTTCGTGCCAAACTCAGCGAAGGAGGTTTTGACACTGTCACAATGGTGCACAACGAAACATCCACAGGTGTACTCAATGACCTCGCCGGCATTGCTGCTGTTGTAAAAGAGTTTCCTGGGGTAATTCTCGTTGTCGACACAGTATCATCTCTCTCAGCAGTGCCTGTTGAAATGGACAAACTGGGTATTGATGTTGTGCTTGCAGGCGTGCAAAAAGCTCTAGCACTGCCTCCAGGCCTCGCTGTTTTTGCTATTTCAGAGGCTGCTCTGGAGAGGGCTTCACACACAGAGGGACGTGGATATTATTTCGATTTCGTTGAATTTGAGAAAAACGCCCTCAAAAATAACACTCCTTCCACTCCTGCTGTTTCTCTCATGTATGCGCTTAAACAAAAAGTCGACAGCATCATGGCCGAAGGTTTAAAAGCGCGCTTTGAGCGCCACGCCAAATTAAATCACATGATTCACCAATGGGCTGACAAACATGGGTTCAAAAACTTCGCTCCCGAGGGATTTCAATCAAAGACTCTCACAGCGATCGACAACCAGGATGGCAAACTGGATGTCCCAGGCTTTATCAAAGCACTTCGAGCCAAACATAATGTTCTGATCAATGGCGGCTACGGCAAAATCAAAGGTGTTACTTTCCGTATTTCAAACATGGGTAACGAAACCGAGGAATCTATACAGGAACTCATCAACCAACTTGATGAAGTGATTGTTGATTTCAAATAAGGCGCTGACCACCGGCTCCATTCTATGCGCTGCCTCTAGCTGGAGCGCATGGAAAATCGTAGCTTGGCTTTAGTCACTGGCATAACACCATCCTGATATGGCCAAAGGTTATGAAGCTCACCAGCAAAGGCAGTTAGCACTCTCAGCCTTCGGCAAAGAGCTAGCTCGTCGATGCAAATCAAAATGTGAACTCACTGGAACGTCGGGGGTTTCTTTGCACACCTACGAAATCCCACCCACGGCTGATATACCTGAGCTATCTCACTGCATTATGGTCTGCGAGCAAGCAATTGATCAAATCAAGCAGCCTAGCTTGATTATTGCAGATCAGTGGCGTCATCTTGGTCAACTCATCTGGAGTGATACACCCGCAGTTCAGATCATGGCATACCGCTTACTAAAGCATATTGCCAAAGATGAACAATGGGCACGAGATACACTAGAAGAAGCCCACCTCGATGCAGAAATACTTGATGAGGCCAACAAAGAGGCTCTCTGAGTAACACTCACCAAAGTCATCTTACGATTGGTCAAGCTTACCCACGTGGGTGAAATTTCTGATGCATTGATTTAAGTCCTTTCTGGTCAACGTGTGTATAGATTTGGGTCGTGGCAATATCTGCATGCCCCAGCATATCTTGAATCACGCGTAAATCAGCACCGTTTTGCAGTAGATGTGTTGCAAATGAATGTCGCAGTAAGTGAGGGTATACATTTTTCTCAATACCCGCATTTCTAGCACGTTGCTTCACCAATTCTCTGACTCGCTCAGGGCTCAGGCTACCACCCCTTACGCTGAGAAACACCCAAGATGATGTTTTACTTTTAACCAACTCTGGGCGTTCATTTTTCAAGTAGTTTCGGAGTGCCTCACGAGCCTTACCTCCGACTGGCACAATCCTCGTCTTATTACCTTTACCTGTTACTCTTATGAAACCCTCATCCAGGTCCATGTTCTCTAATCGAGCATTACACAACTCGGAAAGACGCAAGCCGGATGCATAAAACAGCTCCAGAATTGCAAGGTCTCTACGCCCTAGCAATTTATCAGTATCTACAGCCTGTAGAATAGAAGCTACCTCGGGTTCATTGAGAGTCTCAGGCAAATGTTGCTCTCCCCTAGGAGGCAAGAGTGGCTCAGCCGGGTCAGCATCAATGACCAGCAGTGCCGCCAAGCGCCGAAAAAAAATTTTCAAATGCACCATGCTGATACGAAGTGATGATGCCGACATCCCACCATCCCTCTGAACCGACAAGAAGTGGGATAAATCTTCAGTACCTACTTCATTCCAATCTGATACATTCCTACTCTCAAGCCACAACACAACAGCGTCTAAGCTTTGGCGCACGGATAGTTGATAAGCCGCTGACAAACCTCGTTCGGTGGCGATGTAGAGCAGAAATCGCTCAATATGCGTTGTTAAGCCCACGACACTATTGTTTCTCGTAAACGCCTTCATCACGCTTTTCGAGAACAGTAAAACCGGCTTTTTTGGCATCACTGTAAGAAATCGGCTTGGTGATTTTAGGAGTGTTTACACTGCTAATTACTTTCTTCACTGGGTTTTTACAGAGGGGGCAAACATCCAGTGGTGCTCGGTCTATCGGTCGGCGCAATTCAAAGCCTTTCGCACATATACGGCACGACTGTGCTTGATTATCAGCATTTACTGAAATGTATTCGTAGATCGGCATGCTCGAATATTGCTAGTGTGAATTGAAAAGGAATGATCTGTTCTGAAAACATTATAAAACAGATACAAACCGAAACAAAACAGAAAAAGCGTAAGACAGGATCCTCAAAAGGGAGCCGCCTTACGCCGAAATATTAACACAACTTGGTCTAGCTTACCAGCTCGACTTGGTCACACCTGGGATCATACCGTGCGATGCAAGCTCACGAAATGCGATACGTGAGAGCTTGAAACGACGTAAGAATCCGTGGCGACGACCGGTGTATTCACAACGGTTCACCACACGGGTGGCACTTGAGTCACGTGGGAGCATGCTGAGACCTACGTAGTCTTTATCTTGCTTGAGCTGCCTGCGCAGATCAGCATACTTAGCGACGGTTGCTTTTTTGCGCTTGTTGCGCGCGATCCATGATTTCTTTGCCATAACGGGGGGCTGGAGATATCCGATCGACCCAACTAATCAAGCCATTTTTACTCAAATTATCACTTTTCTTGCAGATTTCATCGTATTGCTCGGTTTCAGGTTGCTTAGAAGGCTCGCTCAACGTTAATTGCAAGCAGCATGTCAACGACCTCATTTCACTACCAAGACCCCTTTCCACTTGGCCCCGACACCACAGAATACGAGCAAATCGACACCGAGGGCATCTCCACACTGCAATGCGATGGGGAGACCATCCTAAAAATCACACCCGAAGCGATCACCAAGCTCTCAAATGAAGCTTCAAAGGCTATTTGTTTCAAACTTCGCACATCTCACCTGAAGCAGGTCGCAGCTATTCTCGATGACGCTGAAGCTTCAGACAACGATCGCATGGTTGCACTGATGCTGCTTAAAAATGCAGAAATTGCCTCACACGGCATTTTACCTGCCTGCCAAGACACGGGCACTGCCATTGTTATGGCCAAAAAAGGTCAGAATGTGCGCACCACTGGCAACGACGCAGAGCGTATCTCTCTCGGCATTCATAAAACTTATACCGAAGAAAACTTACGTTATTCCCAAGTTTCGCCCTTGAATATGTTTGATGAGGTCAACACCCGCACTAATTTACCTGCTCAAATCGACATCTATGCGACCGAGGGTGACGCCTTCAAATTTCTCTTCATCGCCAAAGGTGGCGGATCTGCCAACAAAACCTTTCTCTACCAAGAAACCAAAGCACTGCTAAACCCAAAAAGAATGAAGGAATTCTGCGTCGAAAAAATGCGCACCTTAGGCACCTCTGCCTGCCCTCCTTATCATCTTGCCATTGTTGTTGGCGGCACTTCCGCGGAAGCAAACCTAAAGACGGTCAAAATGGCCTCAACACGCTACTATGATGCTCTGCCCACCGTAGGCAACGAACACGGCCAGGCATTTCGCGATCTCGAAATGGAGCAAGAACTATTAGCCGCCGCTCGTGAAATTGGCATCGGCGCACAATTTGGCGGTAAATACTTCGCCCTTGATGTTCGCGTCATTCGCCTACCCCGCCACGGCGCATCGTGCCCCGTCGGTATTGGGGTCTCCTGCTCTGCTGACCGACAAGCTAAAGCCAAAATAACCAAAGACGGCATCTTTCTAGAAAAACTTGAGCCCAACCCTGGGCAGTTTATCCCCGAGCAATACAAGGATTGGAAATTTAAAGGGGTCGACGTTAACCTCGACGAAAGCATGGATAAGATCCTCACTACCCTTGACAAATACCCAGTGACCACAGCCCTCTCCTTGACTGGCACCATCATCGTTGCTCGGGATAGCGCCCACGCAAAAATCAAAGAGAGACTCGAACAAGAAGGTGACCTACCCCAGTATTTGAAGGACCACCCCGTGTATTACGCTGGACCTGCAAAGACACCCGAAGGGCACGCCTCTGGCTCATTTGGGCCCACCACCGCAGGACGTATGGATGGCTACGTAGACCTATTCCAGAAACATGGAGGATCTATGATCATGCTCGCTAAGGGTAACCGCTCGCAGCAGGTCACTGACGCTTGCCAAGCAAATGGAGGCTTTTACCTGGGCTCTGCCGGTGGCCCCGCCGCCCTACTTGCACGTGATCATATTAAAGAACTTGAAGTTCTAGAGTATCCCGAGCTCGGCATGGAAGCAGTCTGGAAAATACGCGTGGAAAACTTTCCTGCCTTCATTCTTGTCGACAACAAAGGAAACGACTTCTTCAATCAAATCAATCAATGTCCTGTTTGCTAGTGGTTGGCAGCATAGTGCATCCCGTTAAAAGAATGATACATGCGGGCCCGATCAGCCGCTTAGTCAGTTATCGCTGAACTACCACCACCAAAACAGCGTAGGTCAAGGCCACCATAATAAGCCCTACTCCTTCCTTGCGGCTCAGCTTCATGCTCGACCACATCAGCGGCACAATCATGATGGTGAGTCCCATCATCACGCCCAGATCTATCCAAGCAATTGCGCTGCCAGAGACTGGCTTCACAGCAGCAGTGATACCAATCACCGCTAAAATATTAAAGATGCAAGAGCCTATTGCATTCCCAGTGATGATGTCTCCCTGACGCTTCAGCGCAGCAACAACGGCTGTTGCCAACTCAGGTAGTGACGTCCCCAGGGCAAACAAAGTCAGTGAGATAATGACATCTGGCACACCAAAGATGACAGCAATTTGCTCGCCGTGACCCACCAGCCAATCTGCACCAAATACCAAGGCCACTATTCCCAGTAAAATCAAAATAACATCAACGACAACTCGAGAACCTCCCTTCTTGGCTTGTTCAATCTCCTCCTGCTCAAACTCCTCAAACTGCTCACCATACTTGGCCTTCCTGGAGAGAAGCACGTTGGCCATGATATAAATCAATATTCCAGCAGCCAACACAGCCCCCTCCCAGCGCGCAAGATGCTTGTCGCTCATCATGACCAGAAAGACAACAGAGCTGCCCACCAGTATTGGCAACTCTCGGCGAATCAATTGCATGTGCACAATCACAGGCCTGATGACAGCTGCCACACCAAGAATGAGAGCTATGTTAAAAATATTGGACCCCACTATATTACCCAGCGCCATGTCAGGGCTGGTAATACCTGCATTAATATCAAAACCAAACCACCCAGCAGGAATAGCGAGCACCTCGGGCGAGTTTGCCTTCAAACAAACAAGCAGCTCGGGCATACTTGTGCCAAAAGCAACGACTGTAAGCCCCACCACCAATGGCGAAATACCCAATCGCAGAGCAATTTCAGAGGCTCCCTTCACTAGCCACTCGGCCCCATAATAGAGCAGAACAAACCCGCCTATCAGCCAAAGAAAATGGATTAATAATTCCACGGGCAGAAACATGTACACGCTTCGCCGTTAATAAAACTTCAAACTTTCCCAAATTCTGCTTACACAGCGCACATGTCTAAGACTCATAAGATCAGCATACTCGCCGGAGACGGCATTGGCCCTGAAGTCATGGACGCTTCCATGCTCGTGCTTGATGCCGCTGCTAAGAAGTTTTCCATTACCTTCGAAAAAGACACCCAACTTGTAGGAGGTGCCGCCATTGATGCCACTGGAAGCCCCCTACCCGATGAGACCATCGCCTCATGCGAGGCATCAGACGCCATCCTCTTTGGCTCCGTAGGTGGTCCAAAATGGGAAAATCTCCCACCTGACCGACAGCCAGAGCGGGGCGCATTGCTTCCACTGCGCAAAAAATTCAACCTGTTTGCCAACCTCCGCCCGGGCGTCTGCCTGCCATCTCTCACCCACGCCTCTCCCGTTAAAAACGAACTGATCCCCAATGGCTTTGATGTACTTTGCGTACGCGAACTCACCGGCGGCATCTACTTTGGCCAGCCAAAAAGCATTAGTGAGGTAGATGGCGAACTTGTTGCCATTGACACCATGGTTTATAAGAAAAGTGAAATCGTGCGTATCGCTCATATCGCTTTCACCGCGGCTAAGGCTCGTGACAACCGTCTCTGCTCAGTGGATAAAGCAAACGTGCTCCAAAACTCAGTCCTTTGGCGGGAAACAGTGATCGAGGTCGCTAAAGAATACCCTGAAGTTGAACTGTCTCACCTCTATGTCGATAATGCCGCCATGCAACTCGTTAAGCAGCCTGGTTCCTTTGACGTTCTTGTCACCGGTAATCTTTTCGGCGATATTCTTTCGGATGAAATGGCGATGATTTCAGGGTCACTTGGCATGTTACCCTCAGCCTCACTTGGCAACAAGAACGACAACGGCCTCTACTTTGGCATGTATGAACCATCCGGCGGATCTGCTCCTGACATTGCTGGCCAAGGGGTCGCCAACCCTATTGCTCAGATCTTATCTGCTGCGATGATGCTACGTTATTCACTCGGTGAAAATGAAGCAGCAGAAGCGATTGAAGCAGCCGTAGACACGGCTATCGACACTGGCCTCCGGACAGGTGACTTGTTCACAGGCAAAGCAGGCGAGCGCAAAGTCGGCACTGTGGAAATGGCAGAAGCGATTGCCGCCGCGATTTAGTCGAAGTTTAAACGAATTTTAGGTTAAATACAATTTCATAGCCCCATGCCAAATTTGGCATCGGGCTATTTTTTTGCACTAAACTCAGGCTCAGAAGTCTTTGCGGACAAAAACCCAACAAGCAATACCCAGAATAAATACCTCAAACCCTAACGAACTACCGACGATATAAGCCGTTGAATGGCGATTATCGTAATCCTCTGTTGCCTTCGCCTCACGAACATCGCTGGCCGACGCCTCATCAGCAAGAAATGCTGACATCATCGTCATATCGTTACCTCGCACGCTAACTTTCTTCTTCAGCAAATAGGTCAGATCACGCGTCTTGGGAAAAGGTATAGCAGCTTTTCTGACGATATTATAGAACCCCACTATATCAGCATTAGCATCAAGCTCCTGATTTGTTTTGCTAGCATTACCTCCACCGACATCGATGCTAATTCCCGAGGCTGGCATTACATAAGCAGCCTTATACATCAAGCTCTCTGTCCATTGCACAGATAAAGTCACTGCCCAAACCAGCAAGGCAACCAAGAGAGAAAACAATGTAGATTTTGTCAATACAGCCACCAAGACTGCTACCGAATAAATCAAACTAAAAACCAAGGTAAGCAACGGCACTGCCCAAAAAACCTCAAAATTCCATGTGTCCAGTCTCATGCCGTGGGCGACAAAGACGATCGCACAGAAAACTAACACTTGGACAGCAACAAAGAGTAAGCTTCCCAAATACTTCACAAGAAAGAGAAGCTGTCTACTTATCGGCTTCGAAATAGCAACATCGATAGAGCCCGTTTTCAGAAAATCAGGAAATACCGGGCACACTGATATCAATGCTAAAACCAGTGCAAACAAACCAAGCCACCATGGAACAAGGTAGTTCGTAAAGATCATCATGTAGAAATAATCAGCGAACATACTTCCCTCGACAATAATGTCATTGTTGATCTCATAAGCACCGAAAAGCATCGATATTCCCTGAGGTGTGAATCCAATAGATGCATACATCATCGCGATCAGCACCGTCAGAAACAATACGATCCAGAACAACTTCTTGGCAGCAAGCAGGCGGTAGGAGTCCCACAATATAGTAAATACCTGCCTCACTTAATCGCCTCCTTTCTGGGTAAACTAGGTGGAGTCGACCCCTTGCGGCTGCCGCCTACTCCTCCAGCGCCAACTGATTCCATAAATAACTCCTCCAATGATTGGCGTAGCTCGCGTAATTCAACAATAGTCACCCCCTCACCTCTGAGAGCATCCAGTATGGGTTGTATGGGTTCTGGATCGCTTTCGTATACAATCATGAAATCTTGCCCCATCTCGTGCCTGATCTGAAAACCCTTTTCTTTCAGTCGCTGCACCAACCCCTCAGACATTGATCCACGAGTAATCAACTCATAGCGACGACTCTTCTCAGTAAGTTGCGCAATGGTTCCTTGTTGAACAATCTCGCCCTTATCCATGATAGCTACACTATCGCAGATCATTTCTAGCTCCCCAAGAAGGTGGCTATTGATAAATACGGTTCTCCCTTCCTCTCTCATGCGCATCAATACATGACGCATTTCAAGGCGCCCCTTAGGGTCTACTCCGTCTGTTGGCTCATCAAGAAAAACAATCTCGGGATCATTAGCCAGCGCTTGAGCTAGCCCAATGCGCTGCTTCATCCCCTTGGAGTATGTGCCCATTTTTTGCTTACCCCAATCCTGCATCCCTACCATTTCCAATAACTGCTCAGTTTTCACGCAAGCCTCAGCTCGCGATATACCAGACAAACCTGCCACGTAGCGAATCACCTCTCCTCCCCTGAGATACTCTGGAAAACGAGCGTGCTCAGGCAAATAACCAACTTGAGCCAATGTGGGCTTATGCCCAATGGGAGCTCCTAACATGGTACCTGCACAATGATTCGGATGCACGATACTCATAAGAATTTTCACCAGCGTGCTCTTGCCAGCTCCGTTAGGCCCAAGCAGTCCAAAAATACCACCCTTGGGAACTTGCAATGACACCCCACGTAAAGCCTCCACTCCGCCACGATATCTCTTGCGAGCATCTGAGATATCAATAACCACATCTGACATATTCGACATCCAACACCAGCATCAACAAATGGCAAGTTCCTAGACTCATCAATTTCGCCGCTGAAAAGCTATTCCGCTCTGCTAGTCAACTCTCCACTCGCCAGCCTAGAGCGCAACAACTCCCCTTTTTCTACGTCATTAGCATCTCTGATAATATTACCCTTCTCACCCATCGTGATCGAAAACCCTCGTGCAAAAGTTGACTCTGGCCCCAGTGTCCTGATCAACGACCCCAGATTTTGCAATCGCTCTTCCTGCTGACGAAGCTCATTCTTGACTACACGATCCAGCAAAATCTTGGCATGATCTAAGGCCTCCATCTTGCGTTCCATTGCTTTTTTGGGATCATTAGCAGCATGTAGTATCGCCAGCTCCTTTAGATTAGCGAATATATCATCAAGTGCCCCCTCAGAAGCATCCTTGAGCTCCTGACGTGCCCTGTCTAGTGTTTGAATTGGCTCACGCAGCGCTTGCTCCGAATCCCTCGGCATAAGTGCCCTCCGCGCTGACTGTAGAATAGCAGTGTCATGCTTCAACCTACCCTGCATTGCTCGCTTCAAAGCATCTCCCTGGCTTTTGACTTGGAGCTGCAGCTCGTTTGCGTCTGGCACAACGAGCTCGATGGCCGCACTTGGCGTCGGTGCTCGCACGTCAGCTGCAAAATCAGAAATCGTAAAGTCGATCTCATGCCCAACCGCTGAAACCACTGGAATCGGACAGGCGTGAATTGCTCTCGCAACGATTTCCTCATTAAAGTTCCAAAGGTCTTCTAATGAGCCTCCTCCTCGTCCAGTGATAATGACATCCACCTCGGGCAAACCATACTGCTCGGGATCAGAGAATTGTTCAATAGCCGCCGCAATACTGTGCTCTGCCCCCTTGCCTTGAACTGTGACAGGATACAAAATCGGCTGAACCCAGGGCGCTCGCCGCGTCATGATATTGAGCATATCTTGCAGTGCAGCACCAGTGGGTGAAGTAACCAATCCGATTGCCAAAGGAAAACTAGGTAGCGGTTTTTTCAATGACGCATCAAACAGCCCTTCTTTGTTGAGTTTAGCCTTCAAAGCTTCGAACCTCGCCTGAAGGTCGCCCATGCCTGCATCCTCAACCTGCTTGACTATCAATTGCATCTGCCCACGAGCCTCGTAGACCGACACCTCCCCCTTAACCCTCACCTGCATACCGTCTTCGGGCTGCGCCTTTGCCTTGGCCGCAGAACCGCGAAAAAGCACGCAGGATATTTGTGCCCCTTCGTCTTTGAGACTAAAATAACAATGCCCACTGGCCTGTCTGCGCAAATTACTAACCTCACCCTCTACCCAAATCTCGCCAATCTCGATTTCGAGTAGGTTTTTCATCCGCCTGACTAGGCGCGTTACACTGAGAGCATCTGACACATGACTACACTCCCCTGCAAGTCTGATTCTGGCAATATGAAACTCTTGCGACTTGACTCTTTGCCTTTGATTCCTAGTCTCCACCCGCCATGGCTGAACGTACTCACACCGACCCAGAGAGAATGGAAAAAATCGTATCCCTTTGCAAAAGCAAGGGCTTCATTTACCAATCAGGAGAGCTCTATGGGGGACTCAATGGTTGTTGGGATTACGGTCCACTGGGAGCTGAGCTCAAACGCAACCTCAAGGAATGCTGGTGGCGCAAAAATGTTCAAGAGCGCGATGATATCGTGGGCATGGACGGCTCGATCCTAACCCACCCAGCGGTCTTGACTGCTTCTGGTCACGTCGGTGGTTTTTCTGACCCTATGGTTGACTGTAAGATCTGCAAAAAACGCTACCGTGCTGACCAAATGGATGACGTTCCCATGTGTGAAGCCAAAAAACAGCTTCCCAAAGGTGAAGATAAGCACTGTGAGCTCACAGATCCCAAGGAGTTCAACCTCATGTTTCAAACCAAGATGGGGGCATCAGCTGATGACGATGACCCTAACGCAGTCGCATATCTCCGCCCCGAAACTGCGCAAACTATTTTCGTCCAGTACAAGAACGTCTTGGATTCAACACGTCTAAAAATACCCTTCGGCATCGCTCAGATTGGAAAAGCTTTTCGTAATGAGATCAATCCACGTAACTTCACGTTCCGCTCACGCGAATTTGAGCAAATGGAGATTGAATACTTCTGCCACCCAGATGACGGCATGAAACTCACCGACGAATGGCTTGAGAAGCGACTCGAATTTTATGAGGAAATTGGGGTTCCCCGCAAAAAGCTACATATCCTCGATGTTCCAGATGGTGAGCGCGCTCACTACTCCAAGAAAACCTACGATATCGAATACGAGTTCCCCTTTGGAATCCAAGAACTTGAGGGTGTTGCCTACCGCACCGATTACGATATCAGTAAGCACCAAGAGCACTCCGGAAAGACACTCGAGTATTTCAACCCCGAGACCAAAGAAAAATTTATTCCCCACGTCGTTGAGCCCTCCGCAGGTTGTGACCGCACAGCACTGGCCATTCTTTGTGAAGCTTACGACGAAGAAGACCTCACGAAAGAAGGAGGCAAGACAGACATCCGCAAGGTCATGCGTTTAAAGCCATGCATCGCACCCATCAAGGTGGCGGTATTGCCGCTGCTCAAAAACAAACCTGAGCTGGTGGCGAAGGCACAAGAAATCAAAAAGCTTCTGCAACCACACATGAACGTATTTTATGATGAAGCCGCAGCCATTGGCCGTCGCTACCGACGTCAAGATGAAGTCGGCACCCCGTTTTGTATTGCCATTGACTTCCAAACTCTCGGTGAAGATGGCGAAAACGGCGAAGATCTTACCGATACCGTCACTATACGTCATCGTGACAGCATGGCACAAGAGCGGCTACCGATTAGCGAGCTCCTGCCGTGGTTGCTCGAGCGCATTATTTAGCTCGTCTAATTAAAAAAGCGACGATTATCAACGGGCCGCCACAGGCTCTCATCAGACATGAAACATCAGGTCATCGCCGCTGGAAAACCTGCTTTAACTTACGCAAAAACAGGTGTTGCCGAATATTTGAAACGGCTTTCTCGTTATGGCACGTATGAGCTCAACCACATCAAGGATGGCAGTAGTGCAGATGTGTCTGACCGTCTACATTCATCCAGTAAGGGAACCTTACGAATCGTACTCGATGAGCGTGGTGAATATTTAACTACCGCCGCCCTGACATCTCGCTTCCAAGAGTGGGAAATGCGCGGAGTCAAACGGGCCAGCTACCTAATAGGAGCTTCCGACGGGCACACCGAAACATTACGCGGTGAAGCAGATATGATCTGGGCGCTGTCTCCACTGACCATGCAACACGAACTTGCACTACTTGTTTTGCTAGAGCAGCTATACCGTGTTGCCACTATCCAACGCGGCGAACCCTACCATCGTTAAATTAACAAATAGCTCTAGCGCTGGTCCAAGATACTCAACGCTCCAGCACCCTCAGGACCAGTAGGTCGATTCCATGGCATGTAGCTCTCATCCGATTCAGGTCCGACAGGTCTTCTCGCTGACTCCGTATTTTCTGCACATGAAAATAAAGGAAGAAATGCTGCCAATGATAATACGTAAATGACTTTGCTCATGTTTTTGATATTAAACCTTCATAATCTCGTATCAAGCGATATTTATCAAACGAGCATAATCTTCGACTGCACAGAATAATCAGCTTCCTCAAACTTCCACTTCATCATTCGATCATGTCTTTAGCATCACGCTTCCCCTTTCCTCCCAACGACCCTGAGGATGCAGGCTCACGCTACAACTCAAGGCTGTATGAACGATTTGAAGGCTTGCTTCCTGTCGTCACATACTCAGTTATCTTGTGGTGCACGGTTGTATACTTTTTGGTCAACAAAGACGGAGCAGATAGTGTCGCCAGCAATAAACTGACTCATTTCTTAGGTTTCACAACTTACCAAGACCTGTGCAATGGCCGCTGGTGGGGCCCCATCGCCTCCGCTTGTGTGCATATTGACTTGTGGCACATCGTCTTCAACATGCTCTGGTTAGTACGACTAGGCCCACTAATGGAGCGCGGCTTAGGCAGTTTCAAAACAGTTATTTTCTTTATCACGGCGGCATTTGTCAGCTCTACCGTTCAGCTCTCATTTGCGGGACCTGGCATTGGTTTTTCAGGAGTCGTATATGCCATGGGTGGTTTTATGTGGGCTGCTTGGCCACGTTTTACCGGCTTCCTTGAAGGATTCAATGGCACCAGCCTGCGTTGGCTACTGATTTGGCAGGCCTTCTGCTTAGTACTATCTTGGGGTGGCATGATGCCAATCGCTAACACAGCTCATATTTCAGGCATGCTGTTTGGTTTTCTGGTAGGACTCTGGGCATGCCATGGGACAAAGCAAGGCTGGTATTGGCTGTGCGCGAGCACACTCATGTTATTGGCCTGTATCGCCTTCTGCGCCCTCGCGGCATTCTCCAACTAAATGCACATGCTCTCACTCTATTTTGACCATCTGCTTGAGTGAAGTTGAGAGAAGAAAGCACTCAATCTTGCTCTCTGGAACACCTGTAATCCGATGCATAGCCGCACGATACGTATACAGCTGTGATGCATACTTAAGCTTCAGTGACTCTGCCGTTTCCTTTTCGTCTGTTTTATAATCAATGATCGATATCGAGCTTGGCATACCCTCATCCATCATAATGACAGCACGATCAATCACACCACTTATCCAGCGATCATTTTCCTGAGTCTCGATAGGCTGCTCTCTCAATAACTGACATTGACTCGCAGGACGCTCGAAATGCCGGCGTATTTCTGATACCTGCAAACAATCAGCAACGAGCTGCGAATGCTTTCTCGCTGACATCTCGGGTAGTTCATCAAGCCAAGTAATGCATTCAAATTGTCTGTGAACTTGATCGCCAAATTGAACTCCCTTACTTGCGCGAAGCAGATCACCAGCGCGATATTCCTTGGCCTCACTGGCTAACTTTCGAGACATCCGAGCAGTTGGCACACGAAGCTCAGGTAATACCGTAGGCTGGGCAACTTCATCAACTCGTGCAGCCTCATCATATTCCAGCCATTCACCAGACTGGTAGATTACATTACACGTCTCTTCATTGATTTCTAGTTGGTGTTCTCGATACCCCGCCGTTGCCTCTCTGATCCAGTCGTTGTATTTCGCCTGCGCCTCCCACTTCGCTCCCACCGGATCAAGTATACAATAAGTCGCTTTCTTAGCCCGTGTCAGAGCAACATAAAGATTACAAAACCTCTCGTAACATTGGTCCTCAGCCCAAGTATCAGCCATCTCAGCAAGCCCTTTGTCTGCCTGGCAAATATCCTTGTTAGGTTTTTTAATCACATACTCAATTGCACCCAGCTGACCTTTGCGCTCTAACGCATCTACCTGAGCATTACTTGTGAATGGTTTTGCCTGTCCCAGCTCAGGAAGGATTACCATATCAAAGCCCAGCCCTTTGCATTTGTGAATTGTCATCACTTGAATCATGCCCTCATTACTTGTCTCTTTAATAGATCTGGACTCAAGCAACTGCACCCATTCATTCAAGTCTCCTCCTCTGCTCGAAAAATCTGCCGCCGCACCCTGGATCTCATCAAGGCGGGAATTTCCATAGTCGGAAATCGACTGGCACTGCCGTAATCTGGATATGATCTCACTGACTACATTTTGAACTCCGACCTGGGCTAATTCATTGGTCAGCCACTGCCATTGTTTCTGCCGATCAATGCTATCACAGATATCGCTCAAGATAGAACCGAGTGGGCTGCTGCATACATGTGTGTAGCCAAATATATGTTGCGGATTCCTCAGCCAGCGGAACAGATCAAGCATGACAGACCCAATCGGCCCGTCTGCAAGATACGTCTCGGATTCAGAGGCTACAGGCAAGCAATGTGGCTCCTCGCGCAGGTGATGAACAATGTCAGTGACTTGCGAATTTTTACTCACCAAAATAGCGCAGCTCATACCTCGCTCAAGGGGCTTCACCTTCTCTATCAGAGCTGCCATGCAGCGATAGCGTGCCTCTTTTTGCTCCTCAGGAGATGTAGCAGCCAAGTCCACACCCGTCTCCACCACCATCGCATGACCTGCACCATCGGCATAGGGAGCATGCTCATGGTATTGCCAACGTTTAATGGCTGCAGGCGGAAAAATTGCCTGCCACTTGGGAGCTGAAAGATCACAAACCGCATTGACCAGATCAAGCACAGGCTGAGTCGATCGATAGGAGAGATCCATATCCCATTCTGCAAGATGATCTCCATAATGATTTTTAAGCTCGTTAAACAGCCGCGGTTCCCCGCCCCGCCATCCATATATACTTTGTTTACCATCGCCCACAATAAAGACCGAGCGCCGCCCCTCGGCATCCTGCATGATCTCGTCAATCAAGTTTTGTACTGACTGCCACTGCGGTCTTGAAGTATCTTGAAACTCATCAAGCAGCCAGTGGTCGTATCGCGCATCGAGACGAAAATCGATCAGATTTCGTTCATCATCATTCCATATCTGCATCGCTCCCTCACCAGCTAGCAACATCGTAAGATCTGAAAAGCAAAGTTTGCCTCGATTACGCACATGGTCACGATAGCGTTCTTCATAGGCTGAAACCAAAGCATAGAGCCCTTGTGTACGTTTCATCCTTATTTCGATTTCGGATCGAATATAACTCCCCAGAAGATTTGTCATTACGGCACCTATTTCAGGAGATATATCGTACTTGTTCTTCTCCTCAACTTTACCACCCTGTTGGTATTGATCCCACAAAGGAAGCGCACGATTTAACTGTGTATTGTGTGTAAAAGGCACACCCGGCTGATTTTGCTCCAGCAAATCACACACCTTGAGCCAGCCTTTCATGTAAGTGGTGTGAGGGGTGTAAGGCTTCCCCATCAAGCGTCTCAGTTCCTGAGCATATTCTTGTCTGTTGCCCGTCGCATATGGGCACCCATTTGGCCAGAGCCCCTCCTCACTACCCCAGCAATGAGCATCGGGATTTGCCAACCAGCGATTCTGGTGCGTTTGGATGAAATCCTCCAGAGGTTTACACAAACGGTTTTCTTGCTCTCCCCATGTGGCCTGCTTGAATGACTGAATAAAAACGTCTCGCTCTTGTTTTCGGGTTTTTCGATGAGAGAAAATAACCTTCATCACTGCCATGCGCTCGGCAGATATGGCTGCATCTTCCATCAGTTCGAAACCACTCAGACCCAGCTCGAGGTAAAAATTACGCACAATACGTACGAAATAACTATCGAGTGTGGATAGAGCTAAGCGATCGAGCACAGCAATAAGGTCAGCCAGTTTTTGCTGGAAAAATTGAGCACTCATCTCTGGCAATTCAGCACCCTCCCCTTTGATAAGTGCAGGGATGATACCTTTACCTAAAATCACCTTTTTCAACTCCGCCGCCAGCTCACAAGCCTTATCCTCGCTTGAGGCTCCCTCAGCCAGCCTTGTCATGATGCGACCAGTGAATTCACCTGCCGCCTTGCGGGTGAATGTAAGCGCTATCATTTTTTCTGGCCTCTCTCCAAGAACCAACAAAGCAAGAAAGCGATTAGCCAGCTGAAAGGTCTTCCCACTTCCGGCAGACGCCCGAATCATTGTGCTTTGAATTATCACTCCCATCTACGGCATTCAACTGCCCTCGTGCCATCCTGACAAGTTTACAGTTCCACCAAAGACCAATTAGGGCTAGTGATAACTATGTTCGCAGCATTCGAACTCTACGGCATTGGTCACACGGGGGCATTAATATGCCTAGCGGCAATAAGCATATTAATTATTGTACGCTGCCGCAAAGACGTTGGCTCTGGGCACGCCAAGTCGGCTCTATCACTGCTTACCTTCTGCTGTTTCGCCGCATACCCCATCAATCAAGCCGCTTGGGAATCAACTGGAGGAGCGATGACCCTTGATGCAGTTATACCCCTTCACCTTTGTGATATCGCAGCTTTCCTATGTGGCTTCGCCTTAATTACAAGGCACCCACTTTTATGTGAGCTTTCCTATTTCTGGGGTCTTGCTGGCACGCTCCAAGGCTTACTCACTCCTAATCTGCCATTCGACTTTCCACACCCCGTCTTTATTGCTTTTTTCCTCCAACACGGGGTTGTGGTAGTTACCGCGCTACTTCTGCCACTAGGGCTTGGCTGGCGACCACGCCAAGGTGCTTGGCGAAGATCTTTCGTATGGCTGCTCTGCTATGCAATGATCGCATTCTTGATAAATATGGCTCTAAAGACGAACTTTGGCTTCCTTATGCACAAGCCCAACGAAGCCAGCCTCATCGATTTCATGCCTCCATGGCCCTTCTACATCTTGGTCATGATCTGCATTGGCGGCGTAATGTTCTATCTGCTTGGGCTCCCGTTCAGAAAATCATGCCAGAAATAGGTCGTGCGTTTCACCTCATTTTTGATTTATCTATCTACAAGCACTCTAGCCAGACTACTTCACCACCCATACCATGCCCAACGATTCCCAAGACGCTCCTAAAAAAAGAAAACGTGTCAACGTGCGCCGGCCAGATGTAATGGCGCTCGTTCAAGCACAAGTTGAGCAACACTACAGGTCCTCGATCGTCGAGAAGATCAAATCGCACAGTGGAGAAATTACCGTGGGCAACACGACCATTCGTTTGGCCAAGCAATTTGGCTTCTGCTATGGTGTCGAGCGAGCAATCGACTTAGCTTACGCCACTCATAAAGTATTCCCCGATCAGCGTATTTTTCTAATTGGCGAAATCATTCACAACCCAGAGGTAAATAAGCAGCTCAGTGATATGGGCATCATCTCGCTTCCATGGAAGCAAATGACCCAAGAATATGACGATCTCACAGACGAAGATGTCGTTATCGTGCCAGCTTTCGGCGCCCCCACCTCATTCATGGACAGACTGGCTGGCATCGGTTGTCATGTGGTAGATACAACCTGTGGTGACGTCATGAAGGTATGGCGACGTGTTCGAGACTATGCTAAGAACGAGGTGACCTCAATCATCCATGGCAAAGCAGGCCACGAAGAAACCAGAGCCACAGCATCAAGAGCACTTGGCAAAGACAAAAATGGGCAATACCTAATTATTCTCACACTTGCTGATGCTGAATATGTTTGTTGCTATATGAGAGGTGAGAGCAGCAAAGAGGCATTCATGAAAAAATTTGCCAATGCTCACTCCAAGGGGTTCGATCCTGATCTGCACCTGACTCGCGTTGGGGTAGCCAATCAGACAACGATGCTCCAAAGCGAGACTGAAGCTCTGCAAGAAAAATTCAAGGAAGCTATCCTCAAACGCGATGGCAACACCGAGAATTATCACGTCTTTGATACCATTTGCGGTGCTACCCAAGAGCGACAAAATGCATTGTTTAACATGCTCGAAAAAGTCGATCAAAAGCCGATGGACGTATTACTCGTTGTAGGTGGATACAACAGCTCAAACACCACTCACCTTGCCGAAATCGGAGAGAAAAACCTGCCCACATTTTTCATCAGAAATGCAAAGTGCATCAAGTCACTAGAAACGGTTATTCATTATGATATCGAACACCACAAGGAGGTAGAGAGCAGTTACCACGATATCTTATCCAATGATAAGCCAGTAGTTATCGGGGTCACCGCGGGTGCTTCATGCCCTAACAATCTCATTGAATCTACGATCATAAGAATCATGGAGCTCAGGGGCATCGACAAAGCCAGTCTCGATGCAATCCACTAGCTTGGCTATTGGGCCTTTTTCTTAACCAGCTCAATGTGCTGGCGAACTCGCTGCGCCTCTTCGCTCTGACCCAGCTTAATCAACGACTGCTGAAGGCCTACTAGCGAGGCCATGTTGTGCGGATATCTTTCCAGACCTTGGTAGTAAGCTTCGTAGGCATTAGCATGACGACCAATACTGTAATAATGATCTCCTATTCGATTTTCCATCGCTGACAGCACTAAAGGAGGCATCATTAGTGACGGCACTCCTTGTTTATCTCTGGCTGACATAAAATGATTCAGTGCCGTTGCCCTTGTGCCTTCATCACCCGCAGCCGCAATGAGTCCCGCAAGCTCCATATCATAGATCGCCAGGCTACTGCCGGCATTGAAGTAATGGGTGAAATCAGCAGACATCATGGCTCCATTGACCACCCTAGCCAATTTCTTGATCAAGCCTCTCAATGTCATAACCCTCATTTCCTTTGCTTCCTCAATCTTTTGATCACCAATCGCCATCCGGCTGCCTATATATGCGGCAAGAGCTTCGACATAAACACCAGCCAGAGTAGGAAACACAGGATGATTTACCAAATCAATCATCTCTTCCTTCGGAGGTAAAGAGTTCAGCGCCCGAGCCAAGTCAGCATCATTATCAGCAGCAATGTAGAGTCGCGCTGGCAAGTGATAAGCCCGCCATAAAATGATTTGATTGCCAGCCGACCTAGGCCGCGAAACATCTAGCTTCAATGAGCGCAAGCTCATAGCAATTTCCATCGCCCCAGCAAAATCATCTCTCTGGTATAGCGTATTCGCCAGATAGCATTGCGACTTCACATATCCCTCGCAATCATTAATATCTATCTTTTGATCATGCATCCATCCTTCATACAATTGCGCTGCACGTCTAAAAGCACGTTCAGCTAACAAATAATTACCTGCCCGCCACTCAAAATGCCCTAAGGCATGCTGCCATGTTGGAATACTTGGACAATTCTTAACAAGGTAACGTGCATGCGGAAGAATTTCTTGTTTGATGTCAACCACACTAAAAGGGGCTTCAGCATTGATCATAAGCCAGAAACCCATGATCATCCAATTATCGGGATATTGTTCCATCAACAGCTGGGCTTGCCGCAATGCCTCCAGTCTATCTTGTGATGGTTCATTCGCCACATTATAGCCCCCACGGCTGAGAAACAAGGCTATCAGCCTGGCTTGTATACACTTGGGGTCATCCTTAGCCACCTGCAGAAACATATCTGCCGCCCTTTTGGGATCTTGCGATACGAGCGCTGCTATCGCCTCAGCGAAACCTCTTTCTGATGCCGAAAAACGCGCGGGCTTACCCTGCCCCATGTGAGCCTTATCAGCATCACATAAATCCAACATCTTCAAGACCGCTGCTCTACGACAATCTGCATATTCATTGAATGGCTGCACCAAGGCCAAAGACACGCCTGCATATGCCATCAAGCAGTCTGAATCTACTGCAAGCGCTGCTGCAAAATGACGGTAAGCTTCAAAATTCCATTGGGCATGCACTAGGGCAAAACCTTGCTTTACATGTTTTTGCGCCTCAGCTGACGCTGCAGTAATTTGCATCTGCAAGCCATTCATCGACTTCCTCATTTGCGGCGGCCCCAACTTTGATACATGTGAATGGACTACATCACTTATGACAAATGGCCCCGCATTCTTTTTAGCCTCAAGACTGACATCGTCAGAGGCAGGCACACAAAAACCGTCTCCCACGAGCACGATCACGATTATCAAAAATATTACTGGCATTTTAGCACAGGTGCCAAACATACCCAAGTATTGACGAGAAACCGAAACTTCACCAGTTGAAAAAATAGTAAGAATATCAACATGACCTATCTTCGCTCTTGTGTCGCTGGTGACATTTTTATTGTCATGTAAAAATCGCTCATTGAAAGATCCTATAAACCTGCTTGATTGATCACAGATATGTCTAATAGCTTTGGTCATTTATTTCGTATTTCGACATGGGGGGAATCTCATGGTGGTGGAGTTGGTGTTGTCATCGATGGCTGCCCACCTTGCATACCTGTATGTGAAGAAGACATTCAATTTGAACTAGATCGCCGCCGTCCCGGACAAAGCGAAATCGTCACGCCCCGTAAAGAGAGTGACACCTGTGAAATACTGTCCGGAGTTTTCGATGGACAAACCCTAGGCACGCCCATTGCCATTCTCGTAAGAAATAAGGACCAGCGACCTTCATCATACACTGAAATGAAGGATAAATACCGGCCCTCTCATGCAGATTTTACCTACGATGCCAAGTATGGAACTCGGGCATGGCACGGTGGAGGCCGAGCATCTGCCCGTGAGACGATCGGCCGAGTGGCAGCTGCCGCTGTGGCAAAAAAAATATTAGAAAATCTCTATCCTGGCATTGAAATCCTCGCCTGGGTTGATTCCATCAAGGATATCAAAGCTGACGTTGACGCAGGTGCCGTCTCCGCGAAGACAATCGAATCAAATATAGTAAGAACAGGTGACCCAAAGGTCGTCGAGCCAATGATCGAGCTGATCAAGGAAACAAGGTCTGCTGGCAACTCCGTAGGCGGTATCGTTGAATGCGTCGTGCGTAATGCTCCGGTAGGTTTAGGCAATCCTGTATTTGGCAAACTCGAAGCATCACTTGCACAAGCCATGCTAAGTATACCAGCTACCAAGGGGTTTGAAATTGGGTCTGGGTTTGAGGGTACGCAACTGACAGGTGCTGAACACAACGATGCTTTTTACATGGAAGGTGAAACCATTCGCACTGAAACCAATCACTCGGGAGGAGTTCAAGGCGGCATAAGCAATGGCGAAAACATTATTTTCCGAACAGCCTTTAAGCCGACAGCTACCATTATGAAGGAGCAAAAAACGGTCACCACTGAGAGCGAGAACACCGAGCTCAAGGGCCGCGGGCGTCACGATGCCTGCGTCTTGCCGCGCGCCGTTCCCATTGTAGAAGCTATGACTGCTCTTGTTCTCTGTGATCACGCGCTTCAGCACAAAGCCCAGTGCAGTCCACAGTAAGACGCAAGTGATGGATATTTTCGACCTAGGGTCAACAGGGACTATTTGTTTAGTTCTACTTCTCCTCGCACTGTTTGGCTTCTTTAAGGGTTTCATTCGTTTGTTACTGGCTACACTCTGCCTCGTAGTCGCGTGTTATGCTGCATATTGGACACACGGCCACGCACTTGAGTTTATTAACTTACCAGCATCAAAATCACCAACATGGCTGCCATGGTTAGTGAACATCGTATCCGGTTTGATCGCATACAGCATTTGCCACTACCTCTGCAACTTCATCATTGACCCATTCAACACATCAAAAACAGGTCGCCGTATTGGCTTTGGCATGCCCGCCGCACTGATTGCTTTATGCATCGGCGTTATATCCCTTTGTCTATTATTTTCAGCTATCCGCTATGCTGGTTCAGTCGCGGAGCTCGAACAATTTCAGCGCTCTATCGATAGCGATCATGTCCAGTCCTCAGAGCCGTTAAGCATTAAACAATTTTCAATACCCCTGTTGATCAAAGCAAAACACATAGTCGACACGAGCACCTATGGCGCTTGGCATTTGCAAAAAGATCCATTTTACAATCCTGGCAAGATAACGCTTTGCAAAATATTGATACTTTACCATCACACACCTTCACGGGTTAAGATGCTCAAAGACCCAGAGCTGGGTCCTCTGCTAAATCATTCTACTTTCCTGAAAATTGCATACCAAAAAGAAGCTAAGCACGTCATTACATCACGACGAGCGATTATACTTTATTCGTCACAATCAGTCACAGAAGCACTAGCTGATAAAGATTTTCTCAATCTAATTAGTAATCTAGACACTTCAACTTTGATAATCGAAGCTTCTTAAAAGTTGATAGTTTATTCAATTTTTGCTGAGTATGTGTATTTTATAAAATAGCATCTCTTGCATAATATGCTGAATTATATATAGCGAATGCGTGACAATGCATTCAGCTAGCTGTCACGTCCTCCTGACAAAATTACAAACCAATCACATGAAGAAGAAAACAATTATAACATCTGCCACTGCAATCACCATTGCCTCATCAGCCCTAGCAGGCCCTATGAGCGTCGAACTAGAACCAGCGGCGGCAGCCCCCACTAAAAATGCATTTGAGAACGCCCGCCGGCCTATTTCTAATCCGACACTTTTTGACCTAGCCGTACCGCGCACCGCTCTGCACGCCATCTACATGCATCATAAGTTTCCGTCTAAAATTAATACAACAGCGGGAAAACTCGATATGGGCGGTGACCTCAATCTTTACGCCCTCGGCTTTGAGTATGCAATTGGCGAGAGATTTTCAATTATTGGACTCAAGGACGGTTACGTTGATTTCAATCCTGACAACACCTTTACCTCTGAGGAAGGATTCGCCAACATTGCCGCTGGTGTGAAGTATGCATTCATCTACTCACCCGAAAGCCAATACGCCATGTCAGGTTCAGCTATTTTGGAGCTGCCCTTAGGTGACGAAGAAATTTTTCAAGGCGAAGGTGACGGATCAATTAATCTATCGCTGCAGAATTTGAAACTTGTAAATCAATGGCAATTCTCAAGTTCCTTGGGATGTCAGATTCCTTTCGACAGTTCCTTTTCCACCAACGCCTGGGCAAGTGCCCATGTCAGTTACGAGCTAAATAGATGGTTTATCCCACTTCTGGAGGTGAACTACTTTCGCGTTTTAGACAATGGTGATGGTGCATCTCGCTACCCAGATCAAGCAGGCGGTGGTGTTGCAGCAGTTGCTGAGTTCGAAGGGGCTGACCTACTCAATTGGGGTGCGGCCAATAGTGATGGTGCTGACTACGCAACTGTGGCCCTTGGTTTCCGCAGCCGTCTTACCGGCCAACTTGATTTGGGCGTAGCCTACGAATTACCACTCACTGATGAGAAAAATAACATCACCGAGAGCCGCTTAACCGTTGATCTTTTCTATACTTTCTAAATCTTAGAGTTTTCATCCAAAAACACATCTTAATAAAAAGGGAGTATCTCAAATGAGATACTCCCTTTTTTGTGAGGTAGCAGCACGAACCGCAATCCTATTTAATAACACTTACTCAGATTAGCATTTGGTGCTTCAAATTATTCTTCAGCCATCAACTCAGCGAGCTTTGCACGTGATACAGGCTCTTTAACATCCTGCCACTGGACTCGGTATTTGGCGGCTTCTTCGACAGTAACTGCCGCAGCAGTGTTACCAAACGATTGGCACACGTAGGTCATTACATCAGCCAGTTTTTGGTCATCTGGATATGCCAGCTCAAGAGATGCCA
>ENA-UZWU01001336-UZWU01001336.1-metagenome-genome-assembly--contig:-Day-4--1m-contig-1336_pt2 | contig 37726 bp, 40 predicted proteins | sample MGYA00260345_ERZ794905 | MGnify/ENA metagenome assembly ERZ794905
AATGCACTCCATTGTCACTAAATTGATGTGTGACTGATTCTAATGGAAATTTCTTATAAAGATTCCAATTTTTATTCAAAATCTTTGTTCCTTCTAAACTCTTAAATTGTTCAGAAATGTCTATCAAAACTTCTAATCTTTTATCATTTAGATATTCGATAGCTAATATTGTTCTCTCCGATACACTTAGTTTTCTATTATTCATCTATTCTTGAAATTGTTGTTTTAAATTTATTAATGCATCCCAATGAGAGTATATCCATCAATGGTCTTAGTGAATCTGTCCAATTTCGCTCCATGTGGTCTCTTAGAGATATCATCTCATCTTTTGACATATTCCTTATTCCTTTTCTCAATTTACTCGCATTCATCCAATCAATCTCTACCAATTCATTATAGCTTCCACCATCACTACACGTATACACGTTTGATTTTACTATAAAATTCTCTTTCAAATATTTAGCGTGTTTATTAAATGTTTCAGTAAATAATTCATCAGAATGTGTCCAATCGTCTCTTCTAATATTATCTATGTATTTATCACTTATTTTTAAAGTTCCGTATGCATAGCACGATTCCATCATACTATGTAATTTTTTCATCTCCCTAGCTAAAGGTGTCCATTGTGATGATGCTGCTTGTTCTGATAAACTTTTCTTTGTTGTTTCCATTGTGATTCTTTCTAAATTTACACGTTAAATATCTAACGCTAGTACAAATATACTATAATATTTTAATTATCCAAAACTTTTTAAAGTTTTTCTGTAGAATTTATTCTTAATATATCTTGCCTCATAGACCGAAAGTTTTTCTTTTTAAATACAAACTGAATTACTTCTTTTCTATCTTCCAAGAAATTTACAAAACTAAACGTACCCAAATGTGATTCTTGTAAGAATTTTATTACAATATGACAATTGTCAAATTCTTCATCTTCTATCCGATAGATGTATTTACCTTTTTCTGAATCTTCACGAGCGACAATATCGTACACTATAGTATTACTTGCATCCATGATTATTAATTTCTTGTCATCTTGTGATATAACAAATGTTCTGTCGATATCTTTCAAATCCGAGAAACCTTTCCATTCTTGAGTATACTCGTTATAAATATCACTTCGTACAGATTCCATTTGTATGTAACTCTGTGCAATAATAGATGATGTCACAAAAAATATAGCTAATCCTGCTAATAGTACTAAGTTTTTCATAATTTTTTATTTTTAATTTTTTGTCCAATCATACTCTCCTTCACTACCTATAACAATGAATGAACAAATTGGTTCCTTTAAAATGTTTTTTGATGATAAAATTGTTCTATTTTGCATAGATATTATGAATTTACCTTTCTGTAAACCTTCTAATATCATTGCTTCTGTATCTTTATCTAATTCTGTTCTGTAGTTAAATTCTACAAATGCAATAGAAAAATTCCCTTTGAATCCTAGATTTACCATAATTTTAATTGTTTTAATTAACTCCTATTAAATTCTCTATTTTATAAACTATTCCGTAATAAGGGTCTTCGTTTTTTAAAAATAACTTATAACTATCTATGTAATCGGTTAGTGATTCATTATTTTCTGGTCTGCGGAAGACATATGATATATGCTTACTAGCTTTGTCCAATGCTTTTTGTTCTCTATAATAAGTTTTTACGGATAAGTTTTTCCCATACTCATTAGTAGCTAATATATATAATTTAATATCCATTGCTCAAATATATTAAAAGTTATTTAATAATCCTAATTTTAGGACACATTTATTAATAGATGACTATTTTTGTTCATAAAATCAATCATATCTAATAGATTAAAAGATTCAGCTAGATAATCTTGATATAAGAAAGTTAACTCACTGCCAACATACTCTCCCATAGCATCTGTGCTATCTTCATAGATTTCTCCTATTATCATTTGATCTGTAAGGAATTTTTCAAAATCCGCATGAAAAATCTGATGTTCTATCGGAGAATATCTTCCGCTATCCATAGATACTATTATTCTGTCTTCGTATGCAAATAATTCCCAATCCGCAATATTTTCCATTTTTACCATCTTAATTCTTTTTTTGTTATCGTTACTCAAATATACGATAAATTATTTAATTATCCTAATCTGATTGAAAATATATTCAATTATTCATCAATAAAATGATTATTACATTTTTTACACTTAACTATCATCTGAAAGCAGTTTCCTATAATTTGTCTTTGCATTGTTGATTCTTTCTCAGTAATCTCATTGCATTTTTTACAAACTATTTTTTTACCTACGCCAAAAGGTATCTTAGTTGTGTTTCTGTACGCATTATCCCATACTACCATCTTAATTCTTTTTTTGTTAATAATACTCAAATATAATATAAATTATTTAATTATCCTAATCTATATAATAAACATTTGTGGGTAATATTCCAACAGATTCACAAATATCATCAATAATGCAATCGCCATACTCTTCACAACCGTTATCCATTAAAACAGTTCTTATTGCTTCATGCTTGTTTTTTAATTCTTTAATTTGCTCTTCACTTAATTTCATTGTAATTTGATTTTGATTGTTTTTTAATTAATTTCGTTACACAAATATAATATAAATTATTTAATTATCATAATCCTTCGGTAAAAATATTTTCAATTTCAAAAGTTTCTTCATCTACTTGATAGATGACAATAGATGCAGTGCGTGACCCTATATGACGAGATATTATCATGCTTGGGTAACATCCCATAATAAAAGAGAATTCTTCATCTTCAGATAATTCATCTACAGATATCCCTACTTGATTGGACATGAAATCCAACAATAGGTTTTTGTAGAAATTAAATTGCTGATTTATGTCCATTCCGAAAGTAGGATGCAATTCTTGATTTATATATTTCATTGTAATTTGATTTTGATTGTTTGTAATTAATTTCGTTACACAAATGTAACATATGTTTTTTTAATATCCAAATATTAAATAGATTCTTTTAAAAATAATTCATATAGTTCTTGTAATGTGTACTCTACATTGTGTTGCGTTATTTGTGCAACATAATTACCATTAGATAATCTTGTAGCATTTCCATCTTCTATAAACATTGCAAATCTGTCTTTTGCTCTTACTCCTCCGATACATAATTCATTTCTGATATCCATAATTAAGTGTTTTTAATATTATTAATTGTTTCGTTACACAAATATACTATATTATAGTATAGGTAGTTAACTTTTAATGGTTTTTATTTAAAAAACTTTTTCGTCTATATAATATATATAAATAACTACCTTATTATACCTATAATAGTTACTTATTATAACTATAGGGTACTTACATTATTACTGGACATTTTTAGAATAGGTTAAAATACTATAAATCAATAAGTTATGTACAAATTCAATATTTTTTTAAAATAAATGCCAAAAAAGTTTGGATAACTCAGATATCTTCATACCTTTGTGTAAAGATAACCAAAATAATTAACTAAATTGTTCTTATAACTATTAAAAATACAGATAGTAATCGGAATAGAAATCTATTAAAATTAAAAACACAAAAAAAATTAAAAAATGGCAGTAAGTATTATTTTAGTAACAAAGACATTCTTTTTTATCATTTCAATAGCAGCAATCGTAGGATTCTTAGTTAATGAAACAAGCAGAACAAAAAAAATATTGAAATAAATTAGGATATATCAATTATTTATATTACATTTGAGTATTATTAAGTTTTTAAATAACAAAAAATGGAAACAACATTTATGAAAATCAAGTATTTCCTGAGTATGATGCTCCTAACTATAGCTTTAGCAGTATTCATTTCAGGGTCATTGGTTATACTCCTAGTATTATCAGATTACCCAGAATTCATTTTCGCTTGTATCGGAGTATATGCAAGTATGACATTCTTATTAGACAAAATATAATTTATTAACCAAACCAAAATTAAAATGAAAGATTTCGCACCTTTAGATTACGTGTCAAATGGCACTAGAGTTAAACAAGTATTTGAGTATGATGGAACAATACTTGACAGATACCTATTAGTTAATTTATCTAAACCTAACAAGTATAGGTTTATAAATACATCACAAAAGGTAATACAAATCATGTATCCTTAAATCATATAAAATAAAACATTTAATAAAACATTTAATAAAATTAAGATGGATAACACTAAATTAAATAAGTTGGGAGTAATCTTCAGTAACGATAGATACGGAAATCCTCAGATTCAAAGAATAGATGATGTAGAGGAGTTTAAAGATGAGCATGATATAGAATACTATATTCCTCAGCTAAGAAGTGACAAAGAAGCTAGACAAATAATTGTAGACTTGGTCATAGACAATTATATGGAGAAAATACAACAAGACTTTCACTATAGAGACCAAGAGTTTCTATACAATTTACTTAGCGGAACTAATATAGTGCTACCTACGTTCTTAGCAGATGACGAGTTACTAGATGAAGCTAGAGAACTATCTATTATTTAATAAAACTTAAAATAAATTAAAATGAAATACATTATTATATTCGCATTATCATTAATCAGCACATCAATTTTCTCACAACAGAGTGATACAATAACCTTTACCAATTATACGGAATGGAATGGTCTCGGAGTATCTGAGGATTCACAAAAACCAATTAACGCATCAATATCTTACGATGGACATGACTTTAGACTAGAAGTTGAAGTTGATTTGAAAGACAACAAGAGTGTCCTAGTTGATAAGGTATTAAGATCAAATCACGTAAAGCACTACGATGGTGTCAATGGCGCAATCAATCTACGAGACAAGGAGGATAAGCTAGTGTACATTATATTTAAGATTACTGCACGAGATGGTAGTAATATTCACTACCTATTAGCACAAGACTTAACTGACAAAGGAGATTGTAGGCTATTGATAAAGGATAATATTCTCATAGATACTATAGATTCTCTTATGACTAAACCAATTACAAATCAAGTAGGTATATAATATGCACTATTTAATACGAATTTTAATTAATATTTAGTCCAATAGTAATCGGAATAGGTCTGTACCTAAGATAAAATAATCATAAAAATAAATCAATTAAAACTTGACATTACGGATTATTTATTTTATATTTGTACAAACAATTAAAATAATATGGCAGAAAGAAAAAGAGTTTTATTACAATTTGTATATGGTAAAAATACATATCGTATTTGCAATTACAAAACCATATGCATAATATCAGGATTGAGAAGGTCAGGAAAATCTACATTTGTGAGGTCTATAATTGGGGCATCAATTAGTTCAGAGATTGTTGATGGTTTTGACATAAAAGCACAGAATGGTGTGGAATTAATAGATACTGAAATGGCACAAGACTTGGCACAAGAGTTAGAAAGCCAAACATTACGGATGTCAGGAGTAGATAGAGATGTATTCGACAGAAGGTATAACTATACTAACTTAGTACATCTTAATACTCCTAAGTTAAAGTTCGAAGAGGTTAAAAACATAATAGCTAAAACGGACAAAGATATCGTAATAGTGGATAACTTATCAGGATTAGCTTCAGACCAAAATAGTCAAACAGAAGCTTCTAGAATAAAGAACGAGTTGAATGCTTTAATATTTGAGCACAATAAGTTGTTGATAGTTGTTGCTCATAACGCTATGAGTGGTTCGGTATATGGAGTAGTGGGTAAGGGATTGTTGGATATCGCATCAGCAGCATTCTCATTTAGAAGAAGTGACATGGGGTATACCCTAGTGGAGCAAGTTAAAGAGCGTTATGATTTAATGCCAACATTTGACTTTTCTTTGGATGATGATAAGAATGTGATATTTGGACCGTATCTTCCATTTCCAACAATGAATTTAGAAGTAGATTAAATTATTCATAAACTAATAATAAAATGTATATTATATGAAAAACAAGTTCGGAGACAGAAAATGGAGAGATGAGATAGATTTACATAAGTATTACAAAGAAATTTCTTATGAAGATATTGATGTAGGTGTGTCTGTATTTCAAGCTAAGTTATCAGACAATCGTTTTAAAGGTGGAAAGAAGTACAATAATAAAGAATATTATTATTTGATTCCATCAGAGTTTGCTAGGACATCACATAAAAGATCAGAAATAGAAGTCTTTGATAAATTAACAATAGTTAAGTTGAAGAGTAATGGTGGTCAAAAGTTTATAACATCTATAAGAGATGAAGAGAGAGTTCAAGCTAATTTTAAAACTATTAGTTATTCTTATAAGTTAGAGAGAGATATAAATAAAGTTATCTCGTCATATATGGGAGGATTCTCTGTTCTATACGGAGATGAAGGAGAAGAGTTAACTGAAGCACAAGATAAAATGAATGGTAGGAAAAGAAATCATTTATCTTCTCAGAAAGATTCTCCTTTAGGTCTTGAAGTTAAAAAAGATATGGATACTGATTTCTATCACGACAATTTTGGGGGGATGTTTTAAAATATAAAATCAATAATATATGACAAATAATTATACGGAAAGTTTCAAGAATTTATCTCCTGATGCATTGCCGATAACTAGTAGTTTATCAGTTGAGTTCAAGGGAGTATATCTCAATCAAGGTAAAACTAGAGAAGGTAATCGTTTCCACAATCTACAGATAAAATTCCAAAATAGTAATTGGTTGAACGAGGTTTTGTTTTCTCCAAGAAACTATTCAGAAGCTAGAGAGTTCTCAATAAAGCTAAAAGAGATATTAAATACTTTATCAGAAGATGATAGGTTGTATGAAAGTATTCCAATACAAAGTTCTTGGCTAGGTTTCTATGAAAAGTATATAGAAAAAGTAAACGAGTTCAGAGGTGTCAAGTGTTACATAAAAACTTTACCAAAAGATACATGGAAGAAGGGTGCAAGTGGCTCTAACTTATCAGCGTGTTTGGCAGACAAAGACTTTATCAGTCTTAATGACAATACATTAAACTACACAACATTAGATAAGAATCTTCTAGAAAGCTTTGGTATTGATACAGAGGACAATCATACGATGCCTGAATATATAAAAGAGGATATTATACACGTTAAGAAAAATGTCTTACAACATCAAGACTTTAAAACAAATAGAAATATTTTCAAAGAATCACCTTTTTAGTAACAAATAAAATAATAAATAAAATGTCAGAAGAAATTAAAAGATTATCAGCTAAGATTAAATCTACAAGTGATGTAGAAACTAAGGGAGATTGGGTATTCATTTACGTAGAGTTAGAAGGAGATGATTACGAAGGTAAGAAGTACGTAATGTTCCATAAAGATCCATCTGAGTTGCAGCAGTTCAATATGGGTCAGACAATAGAGTTTGAAATTCAGTCTACTAGAGATAATGATACTGATGGTAAGTTAACTAAGCCTGTACTTTTCAATGGTCTAGACAAGCAGAAAGCAATCATTTCTCAAACGTGTATAGAAAGAGCAATCAGTATGGTTGGGGATGATGTTACAGTTGAGAATGTATTACCAATAGCAGACCAATTATTTGATTGGGTACTAGCGAAAAGCCGAACATACGGAAAATAAAATAACCACTATAAACAAACACAATGAAATTAGATAACAAACAAATATTTGTCGTAGACTTAGAAGCCAATAATCTATATCCAGAAGTAGATAAGATACATTGTTTATCTACTTGCTATGAATCGGCTGAAGGTTGGCAAGTAAAGTCTACTACTAAGCACGAGGATATAATTAAGTTGTCTAACAATGAGAATTGTATGGTGGTTGGTCATAACTTTATAGATTATGATTCGAGGGCAATAGAAAAAGTGACAGGAGTAAAACCTAAGTACAATATAATAGATACTTTATTATTATCTCAGTCATTGTTTGATTATAGGAAGAGGCATTCTCTTGACTCGTGGGCAAAGGATGACCAAGAGGGTTTGCAAAAAGTGAAGGTAGAGAATTGGGAAGATGGAGATATTGAGTTGTATGTAGAAAGATGTGAGACAGATACAAAGTTGAATGTAAATGTTTTCTTCGAGCAGTTCAATCTACTTAAGGAGTTGTATGGTAATGATGAACAAGCTATAATGTCTTACATTAAATACCTATCTTTCATTGGGGAGTTGTACAATGAACAAGCAGCCAATCCTCTTACACTTGATGTTACTCAAGCAGAGATGAACAGAAATGTATTGCAGATACAATTAGATTATAGAGTAGATGCACTAAAGTCTGTAATGCCTAAAGTTCCTATCAAAGCTAAGAAGGATAAGCCTAAGAAATGTTTCAAGAAGGATGGTACTCTTTCTGCAACTGGTAAAAAGTGGTTTGACTTATTGGAAGAGTTTAGTCTACCTAGAGACCATGAAGATACTGTACATTATATTAATGGGTACAATGAACCTAATCCTCAATCTCCATCACAAGTTAAGAGTTGGTTGTTAGAGAAGTTGAATTGGAAGCCATGTACATTTAAAGATAGTATATCTACATTGGGAGAGAAGAAGAAAGTTCCTCAGCTAAAGGATAAAGACAAGAGTTTAGTTCCATCAATTCTTAGGTTAGTGAAATCTAATCCAGAATTGGAAGCACTAGAAGACTTAAGTATAATACAACATAGGCTAGGATATTTGAAGGGGTTCTTAGACAATCAAGTGGATGGTAAGATAGCTGCTAATAAAAATAAGGTTACTGCTACACTAAGAGTTGGTCATAAAACTATTGTAAATCTACCTAGTGTTCATTCAGCATATGGTCAGCATATAAGGTCAGTGTTGACTTGTGACGAGGGTTATATACTTTGTGGTAGTGATATATCATCTCTAGAGAATTACGTTGCAGCAAACTTAACTTATAAGTATAAGCCTGAGATACTAGACCAATTAAATGATCCTAATTTTGATACTCATTTAGAGTTGGCAAGATTCGCAAACATGATAAGTGAGGAAGATATTAATTGGTATAAAAAGAATAGTAAAAGAAAGGATTTATCTAAGGATGACAATGAGAAGGTTGATAAGATATATGAGATAAGAAATAGTGCTAAGACAGTAAATTATTCAGCACTATTCGGAATAGGTCAGAAAGCATTGTCAGTTAGTTTAGGTACTACAGTAGGTAAGGCAAAGAAATTGTTAGATGGTTTTTGGCAAATGAACAAACACGTTCAAGATTATGTTGCTAGAGATGTAGAGAGAAAGGTTACTATGGATGAACGTAAGTGGGCAAGAAGTCCAATATCAGGATTTTGGTTACCTGTAAGATCAGAGCATAAAGTATTTAACGTAATCGTTCAAAGCACAGGAGCATTCATACATAATCTTTGGATGAACAATGTAAGGAAGAGAGGTTATAAGATATCACTTTCTATGCACGATGAATTGTTAATAATACTAAAGGATAATGAAGAAGCTAAAGCTAAGCTAGAAGCTGATTTGATTCAGAGTATGGAAGAGGTAAATGATGCATTAGGTTTAGTAGCTAGGATAAGTATAGATACTAAGTTTGGTAAGTGTTATTCAGATACACATTAGAATATAATAAAGTAAATAATAAAATACATTTAATATGGATTATCGCAAACACGCCTACTATATAAGAGATGTTTTAGGTGGGCAGCCAGTTTCACTAGGGGACACGAAGATTCCTAACTTTAAGTGGAAGCATCTTCAAAAGGATAAGATAACTAATCAAGAGATTGAAAAGCATTTTAGTAATTGTGAAGGCATAGCTTTATTATGTGGGTTGGATATATCTCCTTTCATATGCTTAGACTTTGATTTAAAGAATCAGAGAAATGACCAAGACATTTGGGCAGCATTCATGGAGAGATGTCCAAAGAAGTACAGAGATAGATTTCTAGTTAATGCTACTGCTAGTGGAGTTGGTAGACACATTTGGATTAAGACAGATTACAAGGGTTCATCAGCCAAGCTGCTGCATAGACCATATACAATTCCTGAATTAATGGATAAGTATAATAAGGCAATATCTACTAAAGGAGACTTTATGAGTAACGCAGAGGTTTCCAATACAATACTTAGTAGGTCTAGTAATGTTTGTATAGTGGAACACAGATTAACTGGTTCTTACGGAGTTCTTGTTTCTCCAAAGTACAAGAGGATTAGTGGAGCAAAGATAGATTCTTTTACTGCTGATGAAGTAGAAGAGATACTATCTATACTAACTGATATGGATTGTATGTACTCTCCTCCAAAAGTTTATAGTGGTAAGAAGGAGGATTGGAAAACTATAAAAGAGTATAATAGTGTTACTAGTTCTGAGCATACATTAGATATAATAATAGGTAGTGGTTTGTTTGAACAAGTTAAGTCCAATGACAATGAGTACAGATTTTTGAGAAGGGGGTCAACATCTAGTTATACAGGTAAGGTATTCAAGGATGGTTTAACTTTCTGCCATTCTCCTAATTCTTTGCTAGGATTTGGCTCCAAGACTCCATTCGAGGTTCTATCTATAGTTAAGTTCGGAGGTAGTGAGCATGAAGCACTAGAATTTTTAAACGCATAATAAACTATATATTATATGGAAAGAGATACTGCATTAGATTATATGCACAAGAAGATGACTACGAATGTTTTTGATGACTCAGATGTAGATTTCATTGTTGCATATATAAAATACGTTCACGATAAGGATGTAGATGCTAGTGAAATAAGGTCCGCAGTAACTAATAGGTTGGCATATAGTAGGTCTATGATGTCTAGGGATTCTTTGACTCCTATATTAAACTCTATGTATTTTCACATAGCTAAAAACTTTGGTCTGTCTATAAGAGAGATAGAAAACCATTCTAAAAAATAACATATGAAGAAGTACAGATTTTTCTTTCACTATAGGAAGCAGACGAAGGGTATGACTGTGCACTACAAAGGTAAGTGTATTCCTTGTGTTGATATTAAGTGCAATGCACCTATAGAGACTAAGAGAAACAAGCAGCAGCCATACTTAGTTATGCAAGGATTCTCAAATTCTGTAGAGATAGATGGAGATACTTGTATAATTAATTAAAGAAAAATGAAGAAAAAGTTGCACAGTAACTTTATTTAGTATATATTTGTAAGACGATAGCATTATTAACTAACTAAATTAAATAAAATGTACTACGACAAGATTGACAATATTGAAGTTGAAGGTGTGGATTTTTCAGATTATCCAGACTTTTGCGATGCCTTTATAGCTTCAGCAGATTACGATGGTGTAGAAATGACAGATGTTCAGCTAGACCAATTAAATGACGATAGTGACTTTGTTTACCAATGTGTACTAGATCAATTATTTTAAAACCTAAATAAAATACTATGTTATATAGAAATTGGAAAATAGAAGAAGAGTTTGTGAAGGGTCACTATGTTGCTCACGATACAATTGATTGTGATAACCACATTTTCTTTTACGGAAATAATCTAGATAATGTGAAGTCTGATATAGATGAGCACCTAGATTGTTAAATTAAAAAAATAAATATTAAAAAAAACTTGACAATGCGAACTATTTGTTTTATATTTGCATTGTAGTACATGGGGGATTAGCTCAGATGGCTAGAGCACTTGATTTGCATTCAAGAGGTCGTAGGTTCGAATCCTATATCCTCCACATTCTAACAACATTATTTAATAACAAAATTTTTAAAACTTATGAGCACGATTTATAATCAGCTAGATTTTAAAACAAGCAGACTTTACGAATACTCCAAGACTGAGAAGGAGGGTTTCGAAGAGCACGTTAATACTGTAGGAACAAAGTCCTATCGTAGGTATCAGAATTCAGGAGTATCAGGTACGTTGGCTAATGTATCAGTAATGGAATCCAAGATTGGAGACCAACTTAATATTACCCTTAGAGATGAGGATGGTAATTATGTAAAGAATCAATTTAGTCTATATGACCAAAATGGTTTTGTAGAGAATAATTTCTGCGAGGATATTATCTCTAAGCTACGTAACATGAAGAAGGGCGAGACGTATACTATTTACACATGGTTACTGTCTCCTGAAGACCAAAGGTCTTATGACGAGGATACTGCAGGAAGAGAGGTTAGAGCAAAGTACTATGACAGAAGAGGTGTTAGTATTAAGTCTAACGGAGAGAGAGTAGATAACTACATCAAGTTCGAGACAGATGATAGACCATATGTGGAAGGTGGTAATATTAGTCCAAGAATTAAGTGGGTAGAGAATAAGGCAAAGCCAGGAAAGAAGAAGAAGTCTGCTGCAAGTAGTGAGAAGAGGTCTGACTTTTTTATTACTGAGTTAATGGAAGCAGTTAATGGTCACTTAGCTTATGATGATACAAAAGCTGCTACAAGTGCTGCTGCTGATGTTCATCCAACATCTAATGCTGCTATGAACTCTTTCTCAGGACCATCAGTAAACGATGAGAATTATGATGATCTTCCTTTTTGATGTATAATAGTATTTTATAATAATAAAACAATTAATTTTAATGGGCAGTATTACAGATAGATATAATGATCTGCAAGAGATGCTGAAATTGGAAGAGCAGGGGGTGAATGTGCCTCCTGCTAATAAATGTAAAAACATTCCATATACGCAGCCAAAGCAAGACATTAGTGATTTAAAGAGTATAGATGACTTAGTATTATCTATACTTGGATTAGAAGAAGATGAAGATGTTCTGCGATTTAATAGTACGAATATTGGGTCAAAGGTTGACTCTGAAAAGGCTTACAAAGAGTTAGATGGTAAAGTATCATACGAAGAAATTTATTGGGGTCATATAGACAATATGAGCAATAGAATGGATACAGATAATGAATATGCAAAGGACAATTGGAAGAAGAGTTTAGATGAGAGGTTGTTGGCTTTAGATATTATTCGTCATGCTAAGAAAATACTAGAACCTGAAGAGGGAGATACTGAAACAACATTAGAACACTTTACTGCAATAGGAACCAATAGTATGATGGCTTCTTATATTTGTAGTCACAAAAAATAATTTATGCAAGACAATATAGTAATACCTTTATCTTATGATACTTCTGGTTATCACTATAAGTTGAATAAGTCTGAAAGGATAGCAGACAGTAACACAGGTATTGTGCAATACAAAGCACTTTATTCATCTAAGATAGAAGGGATGAAAAGACTTTTACATGAGGTAGTTATAATAAGAGTTACTAAGGGTAATGAGTTTATGGATGAAGATCCGAGTAAGTCTTATGCTAGGTTGCCATCTAAATCTAAGTGGGGTTTATTTGGTTGGTCTCCTACATCTCTAAGATTGTCTGAAGAAAAGTATGAATCTTTAAAATAGTTATGTAATGAATAGAATTAATTATAATTGCACAGAAGATGAGTTATATAAGTATTCTATCTCTAAGCTAAAGAGGGTCGCAGACTATTGGCTTAGGAAACTTTTAATGCGTTATTCTAAAATTAAAAATAATGGCTCACTAGTTTGTTTCTTGACAGGTAGAGCATATGGAGAAGAGGATTTGCACGTTTCTCATTTATTCCCAAGAGGTAATATGTCTGTTAGGTATGATGAGCACAATTGCAATTTAATTAATAAGTGGTCTAATACTTTTGACGATCAAGTATATGATGAAGAATTATATGGCAAGGGTGCTACTAAGCACATATTCCAATATACTAATAAATTTATATCAGAGTTCGGAGAAGAGAAATACGAGGAGTTGAAGAGTGCTAGTGAAGATATTATATATAGGGATAAGGATGACTATGTAGATTTAATACTACAATTCAGAGAAGCTTCTAGCGAAGGAGCACAAGATTAAGAAAACAAATATTTATAAATTTAAAACATAAACATGGCAGGAATAAATGATGTATTAAGAAAATTAAACAAGAGTAGAGATGATTCAGATAAGATTGCTTTACTGAAGAATATGCCTGAAGATTTCTTGGAGAAGGGGTTTATAAGTACATCTTCTCCTTACTTGGATTACAGATGCAAGGGTCATTCTAGAACAGGTATGTCTTTGATAACAGGATGGGAGTCTGTAGCTAAGTCTAGTCTACTATTGTGTGCTATAAAAGAAGCTCAAAAAAAGTTTCCTGAGAAGACTCCTGTAGTATTTGATGGAGAGGGTTCTATTAACGCAAACTACATGTCTAGGATGGGTGTAGATATGGACAATCTTATTATAATTAAAGAGAAACGTTTAGAGACAGTACTAGATCAAGCAGAAGCATTCTCTAAGGCTGATGATGTTTCTTTGATAGGGTTTGACTCTGTAAAGTCTTTCTATAGTTCTATTGATGAGCAGAAGTCTGCTGAAGAATATTCTATCGGAGGTACAGCTAAGAGATGGAATACTAGGATGCCTATTATATCTTCTAATTGTTACAGAAGAGGTATACCAATAATACTCATACATCAATGGAGGAAAGATCCTGGTGCTATGTATGGAGATGGCAAGGTGCTATCAGGAGGTCTATGGATAAAGTATATGCCTGACTTTCATGTTGATATAGTAAAGAAGGATTTAATACGAGATGAGAACAAGACTGTGATAGGTCATGTGATGGGTGTACGTATAAAAAAGTCTAAGCATACTGCATACGATCCAAAAGATTTGTTTGAATTGAACTTTTATTATGATTATGGGTTTAATGAAGTAGATGAATATGCTTCCATTTTTATCGAAGAGGGTTTTGTAGAGCAGAAAGGTGGTTGGTTCTATTTCGATAATGGGGAGAAGGTTCAAGGTAAGAGTTCAGTTATTACTTTCTTAAAGGATAACATTGAATATTTTGAAGAACTTAAAAACAAATTAACATAATGGATCTGCAAGACATAATACAAGGGTTTGATGATTTAAAGCAATCCTTTCGGCATCATACCAATCATGGGGACATTACTAATAAGAATGCTCTTATAGAATACCAAGGTAAGTTTATTGATTTAAAGACTGAGATAAGACCACATAAGAATAGTATCTATCGTGAGTTTAGAAAACGTACAGATAAGAATGCTACTGCTATAAAAGCTAGGATCGCTAATGCTATAGCCAATGGTACATTTGAGGAGTTTGAGAAAGTTTCTTTTAGTAAGGCTAGAGAGTTAGCTGCTGCATCCTCTGCATATGAAACTTTCCTAGAACAGAGGCAGTTTTATGAGACTTCTTATTACAACCTAGTTGATTTGAGGGAGGATATTTATTCATACATTAACGAGATAAAAGATCGTCTACGTACATAACATATAAATGATGAGCAAGTTAGAAAGATTGTTACAGGGTTTACATAAAGTAAATGTATCATATAAAAAGTTGAGGGACAATGCTATAATACCATTCGCTGCTACCGAGTTGAGTGGTGGTTGGGATGTAACCGCATCAGATGTCGAAAGAGTGGCAGATGATTTGGTTGTTGTAAGGTTAGGATTAGCCATGCAGCCAACAGAAGGTTATAGACTTATGTTCAGTCCTAGAAGTTCTTTTACTAAGCACAATTGGGTACTACAAAATAGTCCTGCTCTTGGTGATGCAGATTACTCTGGGGAGTATATGCTCAAGTTCAGAGCTTTGCCTATAGTGTCTGATATTATTGGTTCTCTTAAATATGAAGAGTTTCCTTATGCTGTTGGAGATAGGTGTGCACAGATGTACTTAGAGAAAATAGTATACCCAAACTTTGTGGAGGTTGAGGAGTTTGAGAATAATACAGATAGAGTTGGGGGATTTGGAAGCACAGATATATAACTAAACAAAATAATAAAAAATGAAAACTAAACAAAAAGACATATTCAATTCTAGGACAAATTTCATGCCTTATGATTATCCTGATTTAATACCATATGCTGATGCTATAAACAAATCCTATTGGATAGTATCAGAGTACAACTTTACTAAGGATGTACAAGACTTTAAAACGCAGCTTACTGATGTAGAGAGATCAATAATAGAAAGGTCTATGTTGGCTATATCTCAGATAGAGGTATCTGTTAAAAACTATTGGGCTAAGTTATATGATAGATTACCTAAGCCTGAAGTTGCTATAGTAGGTATGACATTTGCAGAGAGTGAGGTTAGGCATAGTCGTGCATACTCTGAGTTGCTTAGGGTGCTAGGATTGCAAGATAGCTTTGAAGACCTTATGGAGGTTCCTGCGATTAAAGGCAGAGTTAAGTATCTCAAGAAATATTTAGATGGTACAAGAGCAAGAGACAATAGAGTGTATACTAAATCAATTATATTATTCTCTTCTTTTATTGAGCACGTTAGTTTGTTTAGTCAGTTTCTGATTATAATGGCTTTCAATAAAGATAAGAATGTACTTAGTGGTATGAGTAATGTGGTAGAAGCTACATCTCTTGAAGAAGAGGTTCATGGAGATTTTGGTGCACATCTAGTTAGTATAATAAGGAGAGAAAATCCTGAGTGGTTTGATGATGAAATGACTGAGATGATTCAGTCGGCTTGTAGGAAGGCATATGAATCTGAGTGTGTGTTGGTAGATTGGATATACGAGAAGGGGGAATTAGATTTCTTGCCAAAGGAAAGTGTGAAGGAGTTCATCAAGAACAGATTCAATATGGTATTGGAGAAAGGGGATTTTCCTCCTATATTTGATGTAGATGAATCATTACTAGATTGTACTGATTGGTTTGAGGTTCAACTAAGGAGTTCAAAAGAAGATGATTTCTTTTACAAGGTTCCTGTTTCATACACCAAAGGTAGTCAGTCAATTACTGAGGATGACTTATTCTAAATATAATAAAGTATATAATATGGAAAGATTAGATAAATTTAATTGGTTGAATCAAGATTCTAGGAAGTTTCTTTCTAGAGGATATTTGGGTGAAGGTGTTACTGCTGAGCAGAGAGTTTCGCAAATATGTGATACAGCTGAGAATATATTAGGTATAAGTGGTTTTAGTGATAAGCTATATGACTATGCTTCTAGGGGTTGGATTTCTTTCTCTTCTCCTGTGTGGTCAAACTTTGGATTGAGAGCATTACCAATTAGTTGTTTTGGTTCATATACAGAGGATACTTTAGAGAGTATACTATCTACCAATAAAGAGATAGGTATGATGTCTAAGTACGGAGGTGGCACATCTTTATACTTAGGAGATATCAGACCTAGAGGAAGTGTTATATCTACAGGAGGTGTATCTGATGGACCAGTTCATTTTGCTAAGATTACAGATACAATAATAGATACTTGTAAGCAGAGTGAAACTCGTAGAGGAAATTGTGCAGTAACTTTACCTATTGGTCATCCTGATATTTTAGAGTTTCTGACTATCAAGCACGAAGGTAGTCCTATACAGAACCTGCAATTTGGAGTTACTGTTACAGATGAGTGGATGCAGCAGATGATTGAGGGAGATAATAATAAGCGTAAGATATGGGCAAAGGTAATAAAGTCTAGAAGTGATATAGGGTTTCCCTACATAATGTTTGTAGATAATGCCAACAATGCTGCACCTGAATGTTATGAGAAGTATGGTAAGACTATTAAGGCTAGTAATCTTTGTCAAGAGATTATGCTTTCTAGTGATGCTGAAACATCTTTTGTTTGCTGTCTAAGTAGTGTTAATCTTCTACACTATGAAGATTGGAGGAATACAGATTTTATAGAGACTATGATATACTTTTTAGATTCTGTTATGTCTGAGTTCATATCTAAGGCTAGGTCTTATCCTAGTATGGAGAGAGCAGTTAGGTTTGCTGAAGAGCAGAGAGCATTGGGTCTAGGTGTACTAGGTTACCATTCTATGCTTCAGTCTAAGGGGATTCCAATAGAATCAATGGAAGCTAAGTACTTGAATAGTTCTATATTTAAGCACATAAGGTCTAAGGCTGATCAAGCTACAGAGGAGTTGGGTAAGATGTTTGGTGTTCCTTTAATGCTGCAAGGTACTAATAGAAGGAATGTAACAACTATGGCTATTGCTCCAACAAAGTCTAGTTCTTTTATACTAGGTCAAGTATCTATGGGTATAGAACCTATTAAGTCTAATTACTTTATAAAGGATTTAGCTAAGATAAAAGTTGTGTATAAGAATCCGTATCTAGAGGCTGTGTTAGTTCAGCACGATAAAGATGATAAGGATACATGGAAATCTATATTAGATAAAGATGGTAGTGTTCAGCACTTAAAGTTCTTAACTGATAGAGAGAAGTTGACATTTAAAACTTTCATGGAGATTAGTCCGATGGAATTGGTTCAACAGAATGCTTCTAGGCAGAAGTTTATAGATCAAGGTATTAGTTTTAATTTAGCCATACATCCTGATACTCCTGCGAAGGATATAAATAAGTTGTATATCACAGCTTGGGAGTTAGGGATAAAGTCTTTGTACTATCAGATTAGTGAGAATAGTGCTCAAAGTTTTTCTCGTGATGTTTTAAATTGCGTTGCGTGTGAGTGATAATAATGTTTAGTTATTTGTTTAGGGGAACCTGCAATAAAGATTAATTTCTTTTTTGTGGGTTTTTTTTGTTTAAATACTTGCATATATCAAATATTTGTTTTACATTTGTATTGACAAGTAAAATATATTAATAATAATTTAAAAATTAAAAAATGTTAGAAGAAATATTAGAAAGGTTTGATGACGAAGAAATTTTAATAGCAGATGGATTTGATGATGCTGTGATTGGTGTATGTGAAGACTTTAACAATCCACCTAGATTAGTATACTCTGTACAAAAGTGCTTAGAGATATTAATAGAGGATTTTAGGGTTGATTCTGAGGAAGAAAATGTTGAGGTTGAAGCTATGGAATACTTTACCTATAACGTAAGTGGTGCTTATACAGGAGCGAGGACACCACCACCAGTTTGGTGTTGGGATCTTGATTATTAAAATATTTTTTTAAAAAAGTGCTAAATAATTTGCAATATTCATTATTTATTGTATATTTGTATTATATAAATTAATTACTAACAATTTTAAATTAAAAGTCATGGAAAAGGAAACTAAAAGAACTGTTATTGTGTTAGAATATGGGGATTATCCTGATTATGGTCATATATCTGCTGGTTATTGGCTTGATAAGCTGACTCAATTGACTCAGGAGGAGTTAGATATGGTGAATGAGAATATGGATAGGTATATTATAGATGGTGATATACTATTAGATTTAATGGGGGATATATAAAAAGATATATTATGAACAAAGAAGAGTATACAGAATTTTACAATAATTACAAAAGTTACGTTACCAATTTTCTAAAAAAGAAAAGTCGTGGGTCAGATATTGTTTCAAATCAAGATGTGGATGACTTAGTTTCAACTATATTTATGGATATATATAACAAGGTATGCGTGGATAAATCTGTTGATATGGAGGATCATAAGAGGTACGTTACAGTAATAGCTAGGAACACATACATTGACCACATACGCAGACTTAAGGCAGCCAAGAACATAAGGTCAAAGATGACATCTTTAGATGGTTTACTTGTTCCATATAGCATACCCTCAGTAGTAGATAATTCAAGGGTACATAAAGAAGAAATGCTAACAGTTATGGAAGAGTCTCCTTGTGAATTAATTAAATTGAGGATGAAGGGTAAGACTATGTCTCAGATTGGTATAATAAAGAATTTGAGCTACTCTACAGTACAAAGCAGAATAGAAAGGTCTAAAAAGAGAATAAGAAAAAGTTATAAAAATAGTTTAATATGATAACAAAAAGAGAACTTAACTCAAGAATTAAACAAGCAAGAGAGGATGTTGATCTAGATTTAGTTATAATGCTAGAACACTACCATCAACTAAGATTCAATTGGATACCACAAGTTAAAAAGAGATTTCTAGAACCTAATAGTAATGGTGACTACACACCCCATCAATGTCAAATTAAAAAAAGCGTAGTTGATAGTATAATTAAGGATAATTGCAATAAATGTATATAAATAATAATATGAAGAAATTAATAGTAATACTTATGATTTGCCTACCTGTATTATCTCAGGCACAACTCAATGATAATATGTGGGAAGTTAGTATAGCTCAAGGATTTGCAGGATTTGCAGATGGAACTAATCAAGCCTATCTATTTCACTACGACAATAGCGGTAAGTTTGAGAAGTGGGGTATTTCACCGAATGAAATTGCTTGGCGCAACAAATGGGCTACCGATGTAAATGGCAATACCTTAGTCGGAGTTGAGAAATTTTGGCTATCTAGTAGGTCGTTAGTTTGGACTACTGACTTTCATCACCTAACCAGATTTGCCAAGCATCGTGCTGATGAGATTTCAATGGTATATTATGCCACAGGTCATGGAATTAAAAAGTTCTATTGGAGCAATGGTAGTAAAGAATCAAGAAAGGTAAGAACGAAGAGGTGGTATTGGTTCGCTGCTGATATGGCTGTGGCATTTACAGCTAGGTCTGTCGGTTTTTGGTTGGCTTACGAGGTGGTGTTCAAATAATAAACATTAAATAATATGGGATCAATAGCTTTAATGATTACTGTGATACTTTTCATAAGCCTATTTTTTGATGATAGTGATGAAGGGATTTAAAAATAAAAAACTAAATATAATATGATATACGGAATTTCAGGAAAGAAAGGTACAGGAAAAGATTTAATAGGTAAAATACTACGCTCTAAGCTTGAAGGTAAGTACGAGATTAAAAAGTTTGCAGACAAACTAAAAGATATAGTTTGTTTGCTTATCGGATGTAGTAGAGAAGATTTAGAAAACCGAGAGTTTAAGAATAAAGAACTTAGTAAAGAGTGGTGGTATTGGGAGCATGAGGGAGGATTAATTCCTTATAACTGTAGTACAGGAACTATAGATTGCAAACTTATAAAGTCAACACCTAGACTACTACTGCAAAGAATAGGGACCGAGGCTATGAGAGAAATTATCCATCCTTCAATATGGATTAATGCTTTGTTTGCTGACTACAATGACAACTATTCCTGGCTAATTACAGATGTTAGATTTGAGAATGAATGTAAAGCTATAAAAGATAAAGGTGGTATTCTTATTAGGGTTAATAGAGAATCCGATGTAATAGACAATCATCCTTCAGAAACAGCTCTAGACGATTACAATGATTGGGATTTAGTAATTGATAATGATTCAGATATTCCTACTCTTATTGAAAAGCTTAATATAATAAATACAATATAATAAAACATGAAAAAATTAATAATAATTATTACCTCACTATTCTTTATTACTGTATCAGTATTTTCACAAGATCCTCAAGGAGAGTTTCAGCTACCTTTAGGCAAATACTTCTTATGGGATGGTAAAGAATCAAGAGAGGATGTACACGCTCTAATAGGTTACCAAGATGATTGGAATTTCTTAGTACAGATATTGGTTGATAGAAATGGTGAGCAAATGCTATTTAGTAAAACATTCAAAGCTGTAGAAAAGAAAGCCTTTGATGGTCAGTTTGGTGCAATCAAATTAGACTTCGAGGGAAATAACAATACACGAAGCATTCAGCTGCTAAAAGTTAATGTAAATGCTGATGGTGGAATTGGATTAACTAAGACAGTACACTACTTTTATATGAGTGAATTCAATGGTGTAAAAGAATTCAGAATGATTATTAAAGACCAAAATATGGTAGACATTATTGATAGTATTCTTAAATAAATAAGTGCCTGCTAAAGGTCTATCTATATCATTCTAGAGACTTTATAATTACTTTGGACACATAGTCCACCACCAATAAAAAAGCCCCTCACATAACTTAATTTGTGAAGGGCTTTCTTGTTTTATATGATAGCTATCTAGCTATTGAAATCAGGTAGGTACTCCTCAAGGGCTTCCTCATCGTAAAGATATGGATTCTTATTAATAGCCTTTTGGAACTTTCTGTTTTCCCTAGCTTTATAGTTAACTCCTGTAGTTATTGTACCATCTTCCTCTAGTCTTATACCTTTCAGTATCATTTGGTCTATCATCTTAGTACCATTGTACTTTGGACCATATGAATACCTATCCCATACATAACCAGATTTATTTAACTGATCTTGGAATTTTGCAAGATCTACCTCAGACTTATCTAAGGTAATATCATAGTCAATATCTACTCCTGCCTTTTCTAGCATTTCATTGACGAGCTTAGCTTTAATACTATTCTTAACTGCCTTTTGTATACTATTCAATGTAGACGTGAGTTGACTTTCATTAAGTTCATCTAAATCATCGTAGTTGTCATCAAGAATCTGATACTTAAGGTTGTCTGCTTCTCTCTCATACTTATCTAGAAGAGCCTTTGGAGCCATTGATATAACTCTTTCGAACTCATCTCCATCAGTCGTTTGGAAAGAAGACTTAGTTACCTCTGCTGATAAGAACGTAGGCTTAAAGTCATCATAAGATTCAAACTTGTTTATTATCTTATAAGGTTTCTCCTTCATTCTTTTTTCTAATGCCTCAGAAACTTTCTTGAACATCTTTCTCTCTAAAAAGTCAGGAATCATCTTCAAATTAACCTTAGAGAAATCAGGTCTACCAAATGCATCTAACCTCTCTTGAGATAATAATGGTGATAATATACCCTTTGCGTACTGTCCTATAAAGGCATCAGCGAATTTGTTATCCGTTAAGAAATCAACATTAGCTTCTGCTTTACCATATCCATAAGTCTTTCTTGCAAGTTCAGAAGTCTTCTTGTATAGGTTTGCATTCATAGGTAACATTGTACCTAATGTGTTAGTTACAAGTCTATTCATGTCTCTAACAGCTTTACCCTCTGCTCTATAGTTAGCATCAGCTGACATAAGTCCAGCTACTGCCTGAACAGTTGTTACTAAGCTCTCAATACTATTCAGTACACCACTATCTCCTGCACTTTTCATAATGGATTTACCCATGTAGTATGACATATTAGTAAAACTAAACTCTAAGTTATCTGCACTACTGTTTGCATTTCTTCTAACCTGATCTGATAACTCTCCTGCAAATCCAAACATAGTCCTTAATACAGGTATATCCTTGAATTCAAATACACTTTCCAATGTACCATCATCTAATCTACGATATAGTGTGTTAGGTCTTTCTCCTGCTGATAAATCCTTACCATAACCTTCACCTGCACCTGTTATGACAAAATTGCTATCCTTCTTCAACTTAATACAAGTCTTACCTTTCTCATCATCGCAATCTCCTGTCTCAAATAGTAAGGAAGCTATACCTAAAGCAATCATAGTAGGAGCTACAGCCCATAACACTCTACTTTTCTGCTCATTTATTGTCAATGGTCTAGAATCCTGACTCTTTGAGCTATTAAGTATAACCTTGTTCTTAGGTCTACCGAACTTCATCTTGTACTGTCCTGTAGGATTATTGTTATCATCAAGCACCTCCCTGTAATTTGCAATTAATGAAAATGGAGTAAGTCTCCAAGTCATATTGACAGCGTTACCTGTAAGTCTAAGGAATGGTACAGTTCCTACCTTAAGAAGCATAACAAGTGCTGCTGCTAACTGAGAATCTTGTGATCCTGTCTTAGTATTGATCCATGCGTTTATAGGATTTGTTAATGCCCCTACAAGTCCTTCTGTCTCATTCATCAAAGCAACCTCTCTAACGTAATCTGAAGCTGCTTGACCTATTTCACCATTAGTGAATTGCTTTCGTATAGTATACTCAGCCAATCTCTTAGCTGATGCTCTCCTAGTCCTAATGGAGTTTCTTCTAAGAAATGTTGCTGGGCTTGAACCCTTGACCTGATCTAACTGTGCCTGATATACTGCATCAAGCTCTGCCTTCTCCTGAGCTATGAAATCATTAGTAGCTTCTGTGCTACCAATTAAACCATTAATATGACCTAACAGCTCGGTACCTCTGAGCTTTTTGCCATTTTTACCATCGAATCTCTTAGCTGCTGTAAGTGCCTCTCTTCTACTTATAAAACGTGTAAGTCCAGGAGTTATAAGTGGATCTACTGCGTATAAAAGTCTCACACCCATTACTAATGGTACACCAAATGTAATAAGTGATACCGCTTTAGCTATACTAGCCGCTAACTTCCAACCAAGACCCTTGTACTTCTTTTTCAAGAAACGGAAGTATGCAGCTTCTACTTTACTTCTCTGTGCAAATGTCACCTCGCCATCTGTATCTAATATGTTAGCTGTAGACTTACCTGTCCACATAACCTTTGCAGCTTCAGGTACACCAACCGTAATTGAGTACTTAAATGCATCACCAAATGCATTAATAACAGCCCTTAATGCTCCTCTATCAAGTTTAGCTAATGCAGGTATTATATCAAAAATTATTGTCTCAAACCCTTGAGAAACTGCAGCTATACCTGCTGTAGCTAAAAATGCTGTTTGTGGTGTAGTAATACCTGATAGCATATTAGTATAAGAGAATGCACCTACCATCTCTGCCCAACTTGGGTCTAATATCCTCTTCCTCTCAAAGAACTTTGATATCTGCTCTGCATTCCTCTCTTTTGAGGCATTAGTGAGAGATGTACCATATTGTGCTGCTAATGTTTCTATCTCCCTTATATCTTCTGGAGTCAATGACATAATACCAAAAGCCTCTTCAAATAAAGCTTGAATATGTTGGTCGTTTAACTGACCACTCTTAGCTGCTGCAATAAGATTCTTTTCACTCTGTTTGAATCTAGGCTTACTTAAAAAATCCGATGCTGCCTTTCCTACTTCCTTTAATTTCTTATTTACAATCTTTTTCTCCTTCTTAGTTCTTTCTATATCACCTTTGATTTGATCTAAGCTCCTACCTTTTCCAGCATTACTTGCCTTTCTAGCATCAGCTAATTCGTCAGATAAATCCTTTAGCTTCTTTTCTAATCCAGCTATCCTATCTTTCATGCCTTGCTCATCTAAATCTGCATTGTCCTTAAAACTAGCTTTAATAGCATTTGAAAACTCATCAGCATCTACTATAGCATCAAAAGACTTCTCAAGTTCAGCTTGCACATCTGCTGCTTGTTGACCTGTTAACCCTGCCTCAACTATTAGTCTTGTAATAAGGTCTTCTTTAAAGATTCCATTTTTAGTTTCTCCTTCCCTGATTATTCTTGCAATTGTCTTGCCCTGCTTCTTAGCATCAGCTCTCATTGCTCTTCTCATTTCAGTCTTACCTATTGCAGTACCTGTGATCTTAGACATCAAGTTCTCTAATTCAACTTTTAGCTGTGCCCTTTCTTGACTAGTAACAGTTGACAATAAGGTAACATCATTTATAGCATCCTTAATAGTATTAAGTTGGAATTTATTATCCTCTAATTGCTGTAGGATAACCTCTACTGCTTCCTTCTGAGTTCTAACAGGAGTTCCGTTATTATTAAGTCCACCTTGCTTCCTAGCTTGTGCTAATAAAGATTGTGCTAACTTAGCAAATGGATCCTTAGTGTTAGGAGTCTGCTTCTTACCTTGCTCTTTGATCTTCTCTATTAACTTAGTCTTTAGTACTTCTGCTCTAGCTTGTTTAACCTCATCACTAAGTACAGCTAAATCAAACAGTTTACTAAATTCAGCATCTGTAAGAACTATCTTAGAATCTTTAAATATCTTCTTCAACTTTTTCTTAGCTAATACTAAGCTACCTGCAGATTCATAAATAAGTGCTTCAACGTGCTTAGCTGCGAACTGAATTAAATTGGCATTAATACCTGAATTGAATTGTCCTCTACTCTTCTTGAATAGTATTGCAGCCTCAGCTCTAGCTTTTGCAGCCTTAGCCTTAAACTTAGCTGCTGACTTAAGATCTTTTCTAGAACCATTATTAACAACTGCTGCTGCAGAGTTACTATCTTCAACCTCTACAGTAGATTCATTTGATGTTGCAGAATTTTGCTTAGCATTGTAAGCATCCATAGCCATCTCTATTCTCTGATCCTGTGTCTCCTCTAATATAGTATTGACATCTTTACGAGATTGCTCTATTCTTTCTTTAACAGTTCTCTTACCATCAGGAGAAAAATTCATCTTATATGACTGTATATCCATCAAGTCACTAACTAATACTATGTGTTGGTATTGTGCTAATACATCAGCTCTTGCTAATCTCAAAGTTCTACCTGCATCTGAAAATATCTCTCCCAAAGCTACGTTAGCCTTTGCAACAGTAGCATCATGACCATATTCACTAGCTAATCTAATTAACTCCATAATAGCTACCACCTCAAATGGAGCCTCAGTACCCTGTCTCAAATCAAATGACTCCTTAAGAGTTTCTAACATATCATTTAACTCAGCAGCATTAGTTGGGTCAATGCCATCTAAAGCTATAGCTGCCATCTCTCTTAACTGATCATCACTAATTCTAACAGGAGGTTTAGCTATATTTCTTATAACCGCTTTAACATCATCACTTACCTGAGAACCTTTGTCTAAAACTCTTTGTAGAAATTGATTGTATAGAGCCCTAGACCTCTGTGGTATATCTGCAGCCTTTTCAAATCCGAAATTACCTTTATCTAGTACTTGTTCTTTCTCGCTCTTTGTCCTCTTTTTGGAAGAGCTACTTTCTTTTTCTTTGGTTTTGCTTTCGTTGCCTTTTTTACCATCTTTTTCATTGCTTTCATTTTCTTTAATTTTTGATTCATTTTTAATACCCAATACTCTATCGAAAAATTCTTGAGATTGTTCTGATACAGCTATAGGTTTAGTAACTCCTTTAGAATTGTTGTACTCTAACACTTTTCCGTAGAATTCTTTCATAGTATTCGTGAAAGTATCAAACATCTTTTGTAGAGTAGCTCTTTTTAAACCATCTTTTACTTCTGACTTCTTTATTTTTCTACCATTAGATAAGTATGTCTCATACACTCTAGCAGCGTACTCTGAAACATCCTCATTAAATTCTGTAGCATTGTCACCAAACACTTCATTGTACTCCTCTATTAAAGCTTTCTTAGCTTTAGGGTCATTCATAAGTGCAGGTTCAATCAGGGCGTGGAATATCTCATGTTGAAATGTTGTAGGTATAGTATTACCTAGTGCTGCTATGATGTGCTTTCCGTTAGCTAATGCTACTGCTGCACCTCTATATACAGTTCCATCCTTAGAGAACTTCTTATCCTTTACTGCTGCCTTAGTCTCCTTAATTAGAGCAGAATTTTGTTTTATCTCTGCTCTTATTTCAGACTTTCTTTCCTTATTAGTTTCATTCTTTAATGCTACTTTAGCACTTTCATTAATCCTCTCTAATCTAGTAACAATATTATCCATTATCCTAGTAGATGCTTCTACTGTAGTTCCATCAGTAGACAGTCTTGCTCTAGTTGAAGTTTCTACACTAGTGGCATCAAACTTAGCATTAACATCTTTACCCTTAAATAAATCAGCTAATCCTATATTTATAAATTCATCAAGACTTACATTATTAACATCTATCCCTGATGACTTTTTAAATACTTTCTCACTTGTTACAAAATTACTCTGCACAAACTTGAATACACCATTCAACCAATTCTTGAAATTCTTCTTGGCTGCAGCTATAAGTGTTTCACCTCTATTTGCAATTAATGTTACCAATGCTTCCTCTAAAGCAATAGGAGTGTCTCCATACTTCTTTATAGCAGCTTTGTGAGCCTTAGTGCCCTTAACCAATTCCATACCTCTAGCTAAAAGTGCTGTTCCCTTTTTACCTGAAGCCTTTGACCTTAGATAATCTGTCCAAATGTGACCGAACTCATGGATAGGAGTATTCAAAGACCTCTTGTTAGGATTTAAGAAAACCTTTCCATCAACAGTAACTCCATAAATAGTATCACCATCTGCAACTCTTTTTCTTACATCAGGTCTATTAATTATATTATTAAATTCTGCATCTGATAATGCAACATTCACACTAGGGAAAGCAAATCTCAATTTACCTACTAGTACTGATAAAGAATCTTTGGCTGTATTTATAAGAGAACCACGAAATGCCTTGTCCACATAGAATGCTCCACCTGTTTGGTTAGCTACATTTTCAGCATCTGGGAATTTACCCTTTGCACCTGCAGCCTTTTTAAATACTCTAGTTGCTTTTGCTTCCCATTCAGGAAATACATCTACACCATTCTTAGGCTTGCCAATCAATGCGATAGGTCTTCCTACAGGACCCCAACCATAATTATTGTGGTCAGCTCTCTTAACACCTCTAGTAGCCTCCCTTACATCTATACCAACCACAGACATAACATCACCTTTCTCTGCCTTGTTCATGAATGGTTCACCTATCTGAGATAGTACAAAACCTTTAGTCATAGTCTTAGCTACCTCAACCCTCTTATCTTTAGGTAACCCTTCGTACAATGCTTTTGTACTAGCCATTGTGCTAGTTTCAGCACCACCTAAAATTGAATCATTTATAAAAGACCTAATAGGAAGAGAGAATTCATTGTTCTCTGCACCATCAGTCCTCTCTTTTGCACCCTTAACTATAAGGTCAAATAAACCATCTAAAGTAGTTACCTTATTATCATTTATTATCTTAAGTATTTTTGCTGATGTAAGATTCTCCATCTTAGTAGATACATCCTCTTTTACATCTTCTATTGTTCTAGGTTGACCCTTCTTCTTCTTACCTATCTTATTTTTGAATTTAGTAGCCTCTGTAGTTTGACCTATATTATCAGAATTTGCTATTACATTATCTACATACTCCAACACATCTTCAACAGTACTTAGTGTACCATTAGCTATGTTAGTATCTAGATCAGAATACCATGCTGTTTTTGATGCACCCTCAGCTTTAGATTTTAATGAATCTTTTAAGGATTCTAAAGCAGCCTTTCTATTCTTTAAAGGCAGAGTCTTTAAAAATGGACTCAAGAATCTAAATACTGCTTCGTTAGAATCAATTGCTGTATCTGCCATCCTTAAAACAGCCATAGGAACATGACCTTGAGGCAACTTACCTTCTGCCCACAACTTATCAAATAAAACTTTATTATTTTCGTATAATTTTATAGCTTCATCTAACTGCGCCTGTGCACCTGCTTGATTAACTCCTGCCCAACCTAATTTTGTATTATTGAGACTACCTATTACATTAAATAGTAATCCACCATTTAATTCCATATCATTACCTGCACCATCCTTAATTGTACCTGCAGCTAAATTATCTGACATTGCAGGGATAGTAGGTATACCATTGAAGAATGATATATCCTTTATGAACTTAGATAAAAAGTCTTTAGCTGATTTATATGGACTCTTAGTTTCTGGATCCTCTAATGACTGAGCTTGCTCATCTGTCATACCAACACTAGAGTTACTTTCCTCATATGCGTTTCCTTCTAGACTACCTGATACTTCAGGAGTAGTATAGTTCGCTTCTGCAGAACCTAGTTCAACCATTGCTTCAGCAACGTACTCCACATCGTCATAAACAGAACCGCCCTCAACTACAGACTTAGCTGTTTGTGCTGACTCTTTACTAAACCTAACATCACTTGATCCACTATTAATTGCATTAGGTTCTCTGTCTCCACCAAAATCATCTTCTTGTGTATTCAATCCTAATGCTGCATCAAAGTATGATAGCTCACCTGATTCAAGCTTCTTCACGTTAGATGGAGTTACATCATCTAATACGTGATCACTATTATAATATGTACCTTTATTATTAGACTTAGTGTAACCCTTAGCCTTCATATCAGAATCTATTTCTGCTGATGTAGGTTTAGTACCTTCTATAGCAGGTTGCTCTATTACAATAGAAAACTTACCATTTCTCTTACTTACACCTATTACAGTATATGCAGCTTCAGGGAATAACATATTGTGTATTGCTAACCTGTCGAAAAACTCTGCTGGAGTATCGTGCATACTCAAGTCATTAGACTTAACTACAGTATTTGGATCACCAGGCTTACGATAAACATTTTGCTCATCTCCTTTACCCATGTACTTACCAAACACAGCAGGATCTTCCTCTTCAAAGAGTATACCTTCTTGCTCAGCCCATTCAGCTAATTCTTCTCGTTGCTTTCTATTTGGATCTCTTGCATCCTTACCCTCAGACCTACTAGCTATAATAGTAGCTTGTACTGCTCTTTCTCCTCCTACTATAGTACCAGCTTCTTCTTCTTTTGTCAAACGACCGATACTTGATGTACCTTCCATTACCTCAGCTGACAACTCCTTAGCTTCCTTTACAGGAACAGATTCAGAATCTACTATTGCATTCTTCGTATCTGAAGATTTACTAAACTGAGCTGAACCTAAATCCTTAACTTGCTCTACACTAAGAGTAGTTATACTTGATATCTTCTGTGCCATATATTCTACAGCATCTAACTCACTCATAGTACTAGCCATTGCCTCTAGTGCAATCATGTTAGCCTCAGCAAGCTGCTCTCTCTGCTCATTACTCATACTCTCATCAGTAAAGCTATCTATTATTTGAGACTTCACTTTAGACCTAGTGGTACCTAATTTTTCTAAACCTTTTGCAACTACATCTGCTGCCTCAGTTTTAACCTCACTATCTTGAGCTACTTCACTATTACCTAATACCTCTGAATTCAACTGATCTTGTCTAGCTTGTGGTAGAGCCTTAGCATATGGCTTACCATCCTTCTTCTGCTTACGCCATTGTCCATCAGAAAATATAACAGGTACATCAGAACCACTACTTAGTTTTATACTAGATACATCACCCTCATTTATTGTTTTTTCTGTTTTAACCTCCTGCTGAGTGCTATTTCTGTTTGATCGTACTGATCCTTGAACGATTGGTTCAGACTCTGCAGCTTGTTGAGGGGCATTTCCATCAACACCTCCATTAGATTGTACTCCTCCTGTATTTCCTTGAACTTGTTCATTTCCTTTGTTTAGATTAGTAATATCATCTTGAAGACTGTTTCTGCTTGACAGTCCCTCTTTTCTTGAATTATAATTCTCTATTATAGTTTCTCTATTAGCTATAGTAGGTGGTAAATCCTCAACTACTAATGGCTGACCATCTTTAGTTTTAGATATATCATTTAGTATTTGTAATGGTGTATCCCCATTATCAAGTCTTGCCTGAACTCCTGCTCCTTGCTCAGAGATTGCCTGCTTAGCCTCTATAATAGCTTTCCTATCTTTTCCTAGCTTTCTACCTTTTTTAAATTTGATTTGTTTTCTTCCTGTATTATCTTTATACTCAACTGGAGTTTCTCTGTAATACTCTCCATCCTCATATAATTTATAATCTTCTCCATCGAAATCTATAGTATCACCTACCTCTTTCTTCTCAACTATCTCTACTGAGTTGTCAGGCTTAAAGCTGTTGTTTATAGTTGTCTCTTGAGTCTTAACAGTCTCATTAATAGTATCAACCTCCTTCTGCTTAGATGCTACTTGCTTAACTGTAGCCTCTTTCTTTACCCTAACCTCCTCTATCTGCTCAGGCGTTAGTTCAGAAGGAGTAACACCAGCCTCACCATCTGGTGTTACTTCACTCCCTTTACCTGTCTTATCGGTAGCGATACCCTGGTCACCTGTAGTAGGTGTAACGACAGCTGTCTCCGCACTCTGAGTCGGAGAACTTTTCTTTTCTACTTTTTCTACTTTTGGAGCTGAATTCTTGTATCCAAGTGTCTCCATATTACTAGTTGAATCTTCATCATTAGATACCTCCAACTTAGCATTTAATTTACCTGCTTTTATTTTTTCACCATTGTCTTCAATATAAGTGTCAAACTCATCTTTCTCTACTCTTTTACCATCTATCTTATAAACAGGTAAGCCTTCAGAAATCTCTTTCTTCTCTGCTACTAGCTCCATAAGCACATCGATTTTTAAATCTGCTTTGTCTGCTGCTTCGTTAGCTATCTTCTTACCCTTAGCACTATTTGATGTACTAGCCTTTAATGTTTGTCTAGTTTTCTCTGCTGCTAACGTAAATAAAGCCTCTGCATCCTCACCTTGTACTTCATTTTCTTCAATGTATGTCAGTACATCAGCTGCTTGTTCTAATGCTAATCTTTTATTAGATATTTCTAACCTAGCCTTTTCTTTGTCCTGAGAGTTATTTATATAAGTTTCTCCTACTTCATCAAATTTATCTAAATTAAGTGCTGAATATCCTATAAGCTCATCTGATCTTGTACTTCTTTCTAGCAACATCTTACCACCTCCCATGAAACCTGTAGCTAAAGTTGTCAGTATAAAAGTGGTCTCCAAATCCTCTGCTGTAACTCTATCACTTTCACCATAAAACAATTCATTAGTTACAGCCTCTACAGGGAAGTTAGTAAACTCCTCTGCTAATTCGCCTTTAATATCACTAGCTAGGGTTTTAGACTTCTCTACACCTCTTCTCATGAGTGACATTACACCCTCACCCTTAACATAACTTTCTACACCTCTTTGGGTAACCTCATCTGTAGCTGATTTCACAACATCAACTACAGCCTTCTTTTCAGCACCAGATATAGCTCTACTTAACTTGCTCTCAAAACTACCAAGCTTACTCTCCACGTATCCAATACTTGCTGAAGTCGCAATTGCGTAAAGAATTGCCCTGTCTGAATCACCATGCTTACGAAGACCCTCCTCATAGTATCCTCCTGCTGATACTATCATAGATCCTCCCATTACACCCAAAGTAGATCCACCTGTTAGTGCTCCTACTCCTATCATAGGTACCATATCAGACACTACCTGAGCACCTTGGAATATTATGTTCTTACCCCTGTAATCAGTAAAAGTTTCTGTTTTTTCAGGATCAAAAGCCTTTGCTATTTCTATATCAGACTTAGTTGGGAACATTACCTCACTATTATCAGATAGTCTTCTAATCTTAGTTACTACACCATTCTCTACTACAAATCTCCTATCTCCTTGATCAAATACCTCCTCTTTTAATGCTCCTTGATACGCAGATCCTGGATTCATTAATACTGATTCAACCATATCTCCAGCTCGGTCATATATTACTTCATCTTTAGCAGAATCCCTATTACCTTCACTAGCTATACCTACTCTTCCTAGACTTTCTATTTTATTAAGAGCTGCATCAAGTAATCCAGTAACAGTACCCCCAACTTTGTCAGCTGTATTAGCTCCAATTGCGCCAAAGTAACTATCTGTTGCCTGAGCATCTTTCACCATAGTCCTCACATCTTCTACACGATCTGCATCATTAGGATTAATCTTCAACCATTGATCCAAGAAGTCATTAGATTTTTGTTTCTGTACAGACTCACTATCATCAATGTTCTTAGATTCTCCAATAACATTAAACAGACCTCCAAGAATATCCTGATACCTACCCCTAGTTTCCCTCTCAAGTGATCTTTGAGTTTGAGCTATTTTATCTGACTTAAGGTATTCATTTAATTCTTGAGACTCATTACCATCTGATTGGTATTGGTTAGTTCTTATTAGATTTACTTTTTCCTTATCTTCTTGAGATAATAATTTATATTTAGACTCACTAAATGCGTTTATTCTTTCAGTATGCTTAGTTAATGCTATAAGAGTTTTTCTACTATTATCCTTTGCAGTATCTCCATCCTCTTTAGATCTCTTTAAAGTTTCTTTATGTATGTCATCATAACTAGATGGTTTTATTTCATCAGATGACATTTTTGCATATACATCCTCATCCCTTTTCTTTTCTATAGCTTTTATCTCCTTAGCTTTCCTTTTATCCCTTTTCTCCTGATTACCAGCCCATGTTGAAAAAACACCTTCACCATCAAATGGATTTAGGTATGCCATTGCAGAGGTACCAACATCATAAATAAATTCCCCAGCACCCATAAGAAATCCACCTTCCACATCTGCAATAGCCTCCTCAGATTGCTTTAACCTACTCTCTAATTCTAAAAAACCTGACTTTGGTTCATCAGCTTCAGGACCTATCTCAGTAACTATAACAGGTCTATCTTCAGATAACCCATTTTCAGAACGTACATCTCTTTCTACACTTGCTTGGGCATTCTGCTTATTCTCAGCTGCCTCTACTTCTTCAACTGTTCCTAAAGGAATCGTGCCTAAAGGTACTGCATTTTCAGGTATAGCATCCGTACCATCATCATTCATAGGTATGATATCGTACTGCTCTTCAGGTGCTGCATCATTCATAGGTACTGCATCAGTACCATCATCATTCATTGGGATAACATCATACTGCTTTTCAGGTGCATTCTGAGAAGAACCATCTTGCTGTGGCTTATTAAATTTAGTATTTAATGCTTGGTATATCTCATCTTGAGCATCCTCATTATTTTCTAGTGTACTATCATTAGTCTTACCGCTATCTAGGAAATCCATTCCACCAGTAGGTCCTTGATGATGAAGAGTATACATTAACTGCTCATCAGTTAAATTCATCTCCTTAGCCATCTTAGTCTCTCTTGCCTTTTCAAGCTTAGGTAGGTACTGCTTCTCATACATGTGGTTCATGTACAACTCTTGAGCACCTTGAGCAGCAAAGAAATCATCTTTGTTGTCAATTCCTGTTACTCTTTTTATCTCATCTTTATGAAGCTTATATCTAACTTGGTATTTACCAACAGCACCTTCTCCACCTCCTTTCTCATTGAAAGCATCGTAACCTCCTGTTCCTTCAGACTCAGCTCTACCTATTCCAGCAGTCTCTTCACGAGCAAAGATACTAGGTAAAGTGTATAACTTATTCCTAAACTGCTCGAAAGTAGCCTTCTCCTGTATCTGAGGAGACTCATCGTACAGCCTCTGCATATTCTTAGTACTTAAAGATGCGTAGTTAGCTGCCTGTTGTGGGTCAGCCTTGTCCTTAATACTATTTCCAAATAACTTATATAATTCTTCAAATTCCTCCATGCTATAAATATACTATGTATAATTTTAAAATATCCCCTATTAAATATAAATTAACTCTACTAACCTTAAATTATAAACCTCCTGTATCAAATCCTGTCTTTGCTTGTGTTGGCTTTGCTTGTGTTGGCATTTTACCAAAGAATTTCTCTGCTGTCTTTATATCAATATCCACTTCTGATTTCATAGCTCTGTATGGTATTACCTTTCTATCTTTGCCTGTTTTGTCAATTGATATTATCTTAACACCAAGCTTGGTGTTCCTAGTTAATAAGTCTGCTACCCTATCTTCGTATGATAATATAGTAGTTCCTTGTTTATATGTAGTGGAGGACTCAGCTATCATCCTCTCACCCTTATCATTAACTACAACAATACCAACATGTTGTGTTTTACCATCACCATTCAAGTCCATCAATACTATATCACCATCAACACTATCTTGTAAATCTATATCCTCGAAACCTTTTGTAGCCAGATCAGGAAAACTCCATGAACCTGTGTTAAACTTATCCAACACCTCTTGTCCTTGTGCTGTGGCATTTTTAATTGTACACACAGCTCCAGAACAATCTATCTCACCAACATCAGTTGTAATTGTTGTAATTACCCCTGATTCATCCTCTTCAGAAGTAGTGTTACCTGTTCCCTTAGCTCCAAGTTGATAAGTCTTATCTTGTATAGTAGACCAATTGGCTGCTGTAGTACTACCTGCAAGAGCTGATGTTCCTTCATAATTATTTATTCCTTGAATATTTTCACCGTTACCTACTGTTTTTGTCACTTCACCACTATAATCTATAGTTCCAAAAGTTGGTGCAGTATTATTATTATCTGCATTACTATTACCTTCCTCACCAACAGGAGCAGTATAACCACCTAGATCTATTGCAATTCCCTTACCAATTTTAGTGAAATTTAGATTTAGGTTCTCTTTAGATAGATTTAACTCATCTATGTCATCACCAGTAGCAAATGGAGTCTTATCATCAGTAAGGTAACCTCCTCTGATTAAAAAGTCTCTAGACGATGTAGAATTATAAGGTAAGTATAGTTTATCACCTCTTATCTCTGCATCCTTTAATGTCTTACCCTGAGAATCTTCTATAGTCTTTTTACCAGTAAGTTCACCATTAACCCTTTCTTGAATTACTTTAATATCTAATCCTGGTATGTCTTTACCATCTTCATCAGTAGTCTTACCAATTGTATAATTATCTACTTTTGGTTTTTTAGCAGCTTTCCTTTCTTGTGATACTTTCTCATCAGCAGCAGCTTTCTCATCAACCCTCATCTTTGTTGGGGTTGAATCCTGCTTCCTATTCCTAGCAGATTGTAGACCAAATTGCGTATTGAAGTACGTATCAGCAAATGTAGCTTCCTCACCATCCTTTATGTTATATAAAGACTTAAAGTCAGGATCATCAGCTATTACAGCAGACACGCTGTTAATATAATCATCTTTCACATCAGGAGTTATTAGATCCATATCGTTGTAAACTGACAGCCACTCGTAACCATCCTTTTCCACTCTCTTATTAGAAACGGTCTGATCAAGAAGAGAAGTTGTAATGTTTAATAAAGTCTTTTCAGTAGCTGCCGATCTATCTGCATAAAGGTTTAAATCAAATATACCTTCAGGCAGCTCATCTATCTTACCATTCTTATAATCACTAATTGGTGAATACATATTATTATATAACCTACTTTGACTAAATTCACCTGCTTTTGACTTCTTAACTCTTGAATCAATAGCTGCGAAAGAGGCATTTATCTCCCTCTGCTTTCTAATCTCTTCGTTCCCATCAATATTAGACATAAAGTCAATTTTCAACTGAGCTAAACCTGCATCTATGGCTCTCTGATTACCCTTGTTCTTACCTAATACTACGTATTGCTGATCCTTAAGCTCCTTCTCCTTTTGTCTAATAAAAGATATAAGCTCTTGGTCTCTCTTGTACTTACTATCTAACCCCAAGTTTTTAATCATGTTATCAACACTAGGTGCATAAGAAGCCATTAAAGTAGATTCTGCTCTATCCCTTTCCTTACCCTCCAACTTAGCTACTCTAGCTTTCTCCTGCTCAATTTGGAAATCTAACTGCCTATTCTTAACTGCTAAGTTATCAGCATTCTGCATAATTTGTACAGCACCACTAGTATCAATAGCTTGTGCTCTACTCTGCAAAGTTGCAACAGAACCAGGATTCACAGATTGTGGATTAAATGTATATGGTTGTGGATTAGGACTAGACACAGGACTACCTCCACCTGCATACTTAGGAAGTTCAGGGTAATCCCCCTTATTCAACTTCAATACGTTTCTTTTATTTTTACTCATTATTCTTGTTTGATTAGGTTCAATCAGAGGTGCTCCTCCTAAAGCCATACTAGCTAAAGATCTAAAGTCTTGAGCTTCTACAATACCTCTACCCATCATATTAGGCATAGTAATTTTAGGAGCTACTTTAGGTAAAGGAATTCCTTCAGTATTTGATTCTGCTTTTTCCATATTAGCAGTTACACTATTAAAGTACTCTAGCTTCTTAGGTCTCTCTTCTTTAGGACCTGCATAATGATGGTTAACATATACATTGCCATAGTCACCTTTATTAATAGCATCTATATCACCGCTAGGAGATTGTCTCAGATTAAATAGATCAACCATGTCTTGAGACTCAGGTGACATAGTAGAGAAATCCCCATCACTATTTATAATATCATCAGGTAAAGTTAATCCATTATTTTTAGCGTATTGCTTAGCTCTATTCAGAGCTGTAATAGCACTACCAGACCCACCATCTCCTCCTATTTCATATTGGTAAGCACCACGACCAGGAGCTACCTTATAACCCTTTCTTGGTTTTTGTATAGCAGTATAGTCACCATTAGATTCTGCCTTACGTACCTTACTTTGGTACTCTAAGAAATTACCTATGTTCAGCCCTCTTTCTCCGCTTACAAAGTTTAAAGCTTCTTTAAAAGTTAATGCTTTTGATTTAGCTAACTTTGATTTATTGATTTTATCTGCCATTTTATCTAATTGATTCAATTTTCA
>ENA-UZWU01002872-UZWU01002872.1-metagenome-genome-assembly--contig:-Day-4--1m-contig-2872_pt1 | contig 36660 bp, 32 predicted proteins | sample MGYA00260345_ERZ794905 | MGnify/ENA metagenome assembly ERZ794905
TTATCAGAGAAAACAATCATCGTGCTTTTATTTTTTAAAGAGGTGATGCATGCGTTTTTTTAATAGTATCTTCCTACACAGAGAAGTTGTTTTTTTACTCCTTTTTTTTGTTGAGATACGCTTTTATGATGCGTTGTATATCTTTGTTGTCTTTTTTAGGCTGTACAAATAATTGGTAATCTTCTGGGTTTTCTAATTGTTTAGATTGTTGCAAATCTACATAACCAAACCCCTTATAAATGCCCTCTAAAATAAGGGCAAAACCAACCTCGTTCTTGGTCCTTCCGGTTTCTTTAATCACTAAATTTTTTGCACCAATACCAACAGATTTAATGGCTTTTTTTACGCGTTTATTATAGTTTACCACTGTTTCTTTGTTGCAACAAATGCCCTTGCATTCTTTTATTTGATAATGAAAACAACTACTCACATTGGTTTGTAAGTGGCAGTATTTTGGGCACAATTGAAATTCTTTGCACAAGGCCTCTAAATGATTTCTGGCTTCTGCTACAGAATAGTATTTTGTAATGGGGTTGGGTATTAACTTTAGTCTATTATAGGCTAAATGCACAATGCCTTTTTGGTCTTCGTAATAGAATACACCCACGGCTTCGCCGGCTCTGCGTTGTGCTCTATTAAATTTGGGATATATGTGTTTTATTTCTGCAGACTCGTGCAAAAGAGCGAGTAACTCGCTGCCTGTTTTTTTAAAAGAAACGTCGGCAATTTCTAAACACATGTTTTGCGATTTTTTCTTTTTATCGTAAAAATGACTAATTACACGCTGTTTTATGTTGTTTGCTTTGCCCACATAAATTACTTCTTTGGCACTATTTTTAAAGTAATAAACGCCAAAGGTTTCTGGCAAAGCGTCTACTGCTTTTTTGTCTAATAAAGGCGGCAAGGTGGCTTGCCTAGATTTTGGGTTTAAAAAAGAATTGATGGTAAAATTATCATCTCTTTCTAGCAATCGTCTAAACAACTCTGTAGTGGCTTCTGCATCTCCTTTGGCTCTGTGCCTGCCGTTTATGGGTATGTTTTCTGCAGTACAGATATTGCCTAAACTATAAGAGCTTAAACCAGGTATAATTTTTCTTGATAAACGAACCGTACACAGTTTTTTTCGTTTAAAGTTGAATCCTAAATTTTTAAATTCTTCGTGAATAATATTATAATCGAAATTGACGTTGTGCGCTACAAAAACAGCGTCTTTGGTAAGTTCTTCAACTTTTTTTGCAATTTCAAAAAACTTAGGTGCATTTCTTACCATTGCATTTGTAATGCTTGTAAGGTTGGTAATAAATGCGGGTATATGTTGCTCAGGATTTACCAAAGAAGTAAACTCATCAACCACAATTTTTCCGTCAAAAACAAAAATGGATATTTCGGTTATTTTAGCACCTTTATATCCATTTCCTGTGGTTTCTATGTCTACAACTGTGTATAGCAATTATTCGATCGTCTTTTTTAAATCTGCAATGGTTTTTGTAGGATTTTCAGCGCCAAAAACATAACTACCAGCAACCAAAACATTTGCGCCGGCTTCAATTAATGCGTTTGCGTTGTATGAGGTAACACCGCCATCTATTTCTATTAGACATTCAGATTCTGTAAATTCGATTAAATGTTTTAATTGGCTTACCTTTTTGTAGGTGTTTTCTATAAATGATTGGCCACCAAACCCCGGATTTACACTCATAATACACACTACATCTAATTCTTCTATAATGTCCTCTAAAACCGCAATTGGTGTATGTGGGTTTAAGGCAACACCGGCTTTCATACCTGCTGCTTTTATGGCTTGTATTGTTCTGTGTAAATGCGTGCACGCCTCGTAGTGTACGGTTAAAATATCTGCGCCTAAATCTGCAAATGTTTGTATGTACTGATCAGGATTTACAATCATTAAATGTACATCAATTGTTTTTGTAGCGTGTTTCGCAATCGCTTTTAAAACGGGCATTCCAAAAGAAATGTTGGGTACAAAAACGCCATCCATAATATCAATATGAAACCAGTCTGCTTCACTATTGTTTACCATTTCAACGTCTCTTTGTAGGTTGGCAAAATCTGCGGCTAAAATAGAGGGTGCAATTAAATTACTCATTTGTTTGTTGTTGTGTTGTTGTTTATTTTTACAAAGGTACTTAATTTGTTATTGTGAGGTACAAGGCAATGCATTAAAAATTAAACAATAATTTATTAAAAATCTGTATTATTAAGTGCATCAAAAAACAATAGTTAAAGGTTAAAAAAGAAAATTTCTCTCTAATTTTTACGCTATTTTCACCTCATTTTGAGCTATTTTTATATCTTTTTAAGACAAAAAAGCGCAAAATACAAGCCAGAAAAAGCTACATTTAATGCGTAAAAACATAAAATTATTACCATTAAAAGAGGTCTTAAAAAAGTTCTAGTAACTTTTTTAAAAAGTATCAATACTTTTAGGAAAAAGTATNNAAAAGTATCAATACTTTTTAGAAAATAAATGAGATAAAAAAAAACTCTCGAAAATGATTTTCGAGAGTTTTTAAAGTTTTTATTTTGGATAATCAACCAAAATGTCATAAGTGATTCCTACCCTAAATAGGTCATTAAAATTTTAGATCTAGAAGTATGTTTTAATCTTCTAATTGCTTTTTCTTTAATTTGACGAACACGCTCTCGTGTTAAATCAAAAGTTTCACCAATTTCTTCTAAAGTCATTGGTTGGTGCTCACCTAAACCAAAGTATAATTTTACAACATCTGCCTCACGTGGCGTTAATGTTTCTAATGCTCTATTAATTTCTATTCTTAAAGATTCGTGTAATAATGTTTTGTCTGGGTTTGGCGATTCTCCAGAGTTTAATACATCGTACAAGTTAGAGTCTTCACCTTCAATTAAAGGCGCATCCATAGATACGTGACGACCAGAATTTTTCATAGATTCTTTTACGTCATTCACAGTCATGTCTAATTTCTTAGCAATCTCTTCCGGACTCGGCGGTCTTTCGTTTTCTTGCTCTAAGAAAGCATACATTTTGTTAATTTTATTGATAGAACCAATTTTATTTAACGGCAAACGTACAATTCTAGATTGTTCTGCTAATGCTTGTAAAATAGATTGACGAATCCACCATACGGCATACGATATAAACTTAAAACCACGCGTTTCATCAAAACGTTTTGCCGCTTTAATTAAACCTAAGTTTCCTTCGTTTATTAAATCGGGTAATGTTAATCCTTGATTTTGATATTGTTTTGCAACAGATACAACAAACCTTAAGTTGGCTTTTGTTAATTTTTCTAATGCTCTTTGGTCACCAGCTTTTATTAACTGCGCCAATTCTACTTCCTCATCAGCTGTAATTAAATCTACTTTTCCTATTTCTTGCAAGTACTTGTCTAACGACGCAGTTTCTCTATTTGTAACCTGCTTGGTAATTTTAAGTTGTCTCATCTAAATTTTCTATTACTTTGTTAAGGATGTAATTGTATTGCTACATTATATTATACGTTAGAACCTTTGTTTTTGTTACAAAAAAAATGGATTTTTTTATCATTTTTATTTTTTTGTTGAGAAGCGCTGTCTTAAATTAGGTGAAAAGAATGGTTAAAGGTTTGTAAATAAGTGTTTTGGGTATTTTTTTAATGCATAAAAAAAGAGACCGTTTTCGCGATCTCTTTTCATTTTTTTTCTAAATTATTAAAACAACCCGTTTATTTGAGCGTCTATTCTGTCTATAATATATCCTAAATCTTCTGGGTTTTCTATAAAATCAAGATTATCAACATCAATAATTAATAGCTTTCCTTTTTTGTAGGTAGATATCCATGCTTCGTAACGCTCATTTAATCTACTTAAATAATCGATACTAATAGAGCTTTCGTATTCTCTACCACGTTTATGAATTTGACTCACCAACTTAGCGATATCTGCTCTTAAGTAAATTAATAAATCTGGCGGAGTTACTAAATTTTCCATTAATTCAAATAAAGATTTATAATTTGTAAAGTCTCTATTTGTCATTAATCCCATTGCATGCAAGTTGGGTGCAAAAATATTGGCATCTTCATAAATGGTTCTGTCTTGAACAATATTTTTGCCACTTTCTCTTAATTCTAAGATTTGACGAAATCTGCTATTCAAAAAATATACTTGTAAATTAAAAGACCAACGTTCCATTTCTGTATAAAAATCGTCTAGGTAAGGATTTTCATTCACAGATTCGTAATGAGGTTTCCATTTATAATGTCTGGCTAGTAGTTTGGTTAACGTAGTTTTACCAGCGCCAATGTTTCCTGCAATTGCAACGTGCATATATTTAAAAATTAAATTTTTTAGGTAGCCCCAAACTTACAAAATTTTGAACTTTTTTGAGTAGTTTTTTATTTAGTTTTTTACCACCCGATATGTGTTTGTTTCTTTTGTTAACTTATCAAAAGCTTTTACTAAGTAGGTGGCATTAGACAGCACAGACATGTTAAGTTTGTTGCCTGTTGTTTCCATTACTTTTCTGCCATTAAGATCATAAACTTCTATTTTATAATTTTGGTCAGAGTTTAAAGACAATTGAGAATTTGTTGGATTTGGAAATAATGTTGGCGCCGTCTTTAAATCTACAGAAGCTACTGATAAAGAAGAGTTGTAGGCCAGAATATCGTATTCAAGAGCCAAAAAATAATTAGCATTCTCATTTGAACTTATTTCTCTTCCAGCAAATAAAATATCTCCTCTTTCGAACCCTTCAGTATACCAATTAGTTTGTAACACATACCAAAATTTATTCTCTGGGACAGTCCAAGTATTCCAGGTATCTTGACTATTTATTGTAATCGGTTTTACATAAGAATTTTCATTAAAAGCATATAAAATACCATAAACACCATCATTGTTATTAGAGTGCGCTACCGTGTTACCTGGCCCTATAATACATGGGCAATCAAGGCCTTGATAGTTATTGGTTCTGTATTGTATACTTCCAGTTCTATCCAACATATGAAGTATTGTGTTGTCCGGAACCGTAAACTCGACACCTTCTTGAATCAACTGAGTTCCTGTGATTTCTAGAGGGAGCAAAAAGTTTTGTTGTAGATAGTTTTGACTGTAATTAATAAAGGGTAAGACAAAAAAGATAAAGAATAGTTTTTTCATAAGGGTTGATTATTAACGACTTAAAGATAGAGAATTATTCCCAAAAATAAAAGTTCTTCTTTAAAGGAAGTTACGCCTTTACGAGTAGTCTAAAAAACTATACAGTAGTTACTTAGCAAATTAATTTATAACCAAAACCTCTAATGTTTAAAATCTGTATGTTCGGATCCTTTTTTAGTTTTTTACGTAATTTACTAATAAAAACATCCATTTTGTTATAATCTAGTTGTTTATCTAAAAATGAAATAATAATGGGTTTTAGGGTGGTAACAAGTTTTATACTGTCTGTATCTTTTTTATTGTTAAAATGAGAGGTGATTTTTGAGGGACGGAGCATTAAAGAATCTATGTTCTCCGGAGAAAAATTTTCATCGGAAGAAATCTCGATACTGCTAATACTCAACTTCGACTTTGTAAATTTTTGAGCATTTATCCTGTTTTTTAATCGAGAGAACAGGGTTTTAGACGGTTGATTGCTGGCATTGCTTAAACTTTGTTTATCATCATTTTTAATAATGGTTAAGAAGTTACTTTTGGCAAGAGATGAATAATATTCTTCTACGGCATTGTCTAAACTTAATTGAATTTCATTGACAACACGTTGTTTGTTTTCCTCGTAATTTTTAAAGTTCCAATAAAACTGAATAGCAATCGTTGTAATAATTGTGACCACAATTAAATAAAGAATCCATTTGTATTTTTGGGTATTCATGCAGCAAATATACTTTCAAAAATGCATAAAAACTTTGGGTTAACACTCGTTAACACTCGTTAACACTTGTTAACTTTATTCTATGGTTTTAGTGTGCACTTTTGCGGTGTTCTATTTAAAACCAAACATTATGAAAAAAATAATTACCGTATTTGCACTATTATTAATGACCTCTATCCACGCTCAAAACTTTAAAGGAAGAGCTATTTACAAGACACACAGAAAATCATCATTTGAATTAGACAGTACTACATTTGCTGCAAATCCAGGGATTCAAGAACAAATGGAGGCTCAAATGAGAAAAATATTTCAAAAGACATTTACACTAGATTTCACCAAATTAGAGTCTATTTATAAAGAAGATCAAGAATTAGATGCTCCAAAAGGGCCATCATCTAATGGCAGTGTAATGGTAATGATGATGGGCGGCAATGGAAGTTCAGATATATTGTATAAAAATATTTCAGAAAATAGAATGGCGAATAAAAAAGAATTGATGGGGAAAGTCTTCTTGATAAAAGATAATCTTGTAGCCTATGATTGGAAATTAACAGGTGAAACAAAAAATATAGGAAATTATACTTGTTATAAAGCTGTGCATGAAAGAGAGGAAGAGAGTATTGAAATTAATATGATTGATGGTGAAGTAAAGGAAGAAAAAGTAACAAAAAAAACAACCCTAGTTGCTTGGTATACTCCAGATGTTCCGATTAGTAATGGACCAAGTAATTATGGAGGTTTACCTGGATTAATATTAGAAGTTAATGATGGAGATTTAACCATTGTATGTTCAGAGATCATATTAAACCTAAAAGAAATCAATAAAATCAATGAACCTGCGAAAGGAAAAATAGTTACTCGACAAAAATTTGGTAAGATTTCTATAGAAAAAACGAAAGAGATGATGGATCTTTACAGGACTAGAGACGGTAATGGAATGAAAATTAAAATGGGAGGCTGATTTTTTGTTTAATTTTTTAAAATTAAAGTTAAACTTTTAAGTTTTTTTTAAGTCTTATCAAAAATTAATAAGAGTACTTTTGAAAAAAATAAAACCAATTCATATGAAATCAATTTTTACATTCCTACTTGCAATTGTTACTGTCACTACATTTGCTCAAAAAGACTTTCAAGGAAAGGCTACTTACATGTCTAAAAGAACCATGGATATGAGTCGATTCGGAGACCAAATGAGTGAGCAGCAAAAGAAACAAATGATGGCTCGTTTTAAAAATTATTTAGAAAAAACGTTTACACTAAATTTTAATAAAACAGAATCTTCTTTTAAGGAGAATGTAAAATTAGACGCTCCAGGAACTGCAGCCCGAAGATGGGGAAGTAACAACGGGCAAGGTTCTATCTATAAAAACCTTAAGAGTAAAGAAATGATTGAAGATGTTGAGCAATTTAGCAAGCGTTTTAGGGTCATGGAGGCAATGGATCAACCAAAGTGGGAAATGGGCGCGGAAACCAAGAAGATTGGGCAATATACTTGCTATAAAGCAACCATGGTTAAAGTAGATAATACAATTGATTGGGGAAGTATTTTTAGTAGAAGAAGAAATACTAAAAAGAAAGATTCTACCAAAACAGCTACTGAAAAAGACGCTGTAAAAATGGTAGCCGTAACTGCATGGTACACACCTCAAATACCAGTAAGTTCTGGGCCAGGAGTTTATTTTGGTTTGCCAGGTTTAATCTTAGAGATAAATGAAGGAAGAACAACAATGTTGTGTACAGAAATTGCATTAAATCCATCAGAAGCAGTAGAAATAAAAAGACCAACAAAAGGAAAAGAGGTAAATAGAGAAGATTACAACAAAATTGTAAAAGAGAAAACAGCAGAACTAAAAGAACAATTTAAAAGTAGAAGAAGCGGCGGTCGAAGAAATTAATTATTCTATCACAACGTAATGAACAACAAAATACAAATGAAAAAAATTATATTTCTTGCTATTTTTATGGTGTCTTGGGTTTCTATGGCTCAAATTAATTTAAGAGGGGTTGTTAAAGATTCTATTGGCGCACCTTTAGAAATGGCAAACGTTATTGCATTAGATACTGTTGCAAAAAAAATTGCTTCTTTTGGTTTTACAGATGCAAAAGGAAATTTTAAACTAGATCTTAAAAAAAATACCGTCTACAATATTAAAATTAGTTACATAGGTTTTAAAGAAATTAGTCAATTTATGACGACTAAGGAAGCCGATATGTCTGGTACTTACAAGATGTTTGAAGACAGTATGTTAGACGGAATTAGTTTGGTTTCTAAAATGCCAGTAACCATAAAAGGGGATACCATAATTTACGATGCAGATTCGTTTAAAAATGGTTCTGAAAGAAAATTAGAAGATGTATTAAAAAAGTTGCCTGGAGTAGAATTAAATGACGCCGGTGAAATAGAAGTTGAAGGAAAAGTCGTTGAAAAAATAATGGTAGACGGCAAGGAGTTTTTTAGTGGTGATACAAAATTAGCTACAAAAAATATTCCTTCTAATGCAGTTGATAAAATTCAAGTTCTAAGAAATTATTCGGATGTAAATCAATTAAGTAGCGTTCAAAACAACCAAGACCGGGTTGCTATTAATGTGAAGTTAAAACAAGGTAAAAAGAATTTTTGGTTTGGAGATATAACTGCAGGTGCAGGAAATTCGCCAGATGATGGCTTGTATCTTTTTCAGCCAAAACTGTTTTACTACACGCCAAAATATACTTTAAATGTTATTGGAGATGTAAACAATATTGGTGATGTTGTATTAAGTAGGAGAGATGTAAGAAGTTTTGGTGGCGGTTTTCAGAGTCAAAGTCCATCAAACGGAACAAACATTAATATTGGAGATGCCGGTATTGGTTTTTTAAATGCAAGTGCTAGGAATGCAAATAAAATTGAAACCAAATTGTCTGCTTTTAACTTTAGCTATTCACCAAACAAAAAATTAGATTTAAGCGGTTTCTTAATTTGGTCTAGTAATAGTAACGGACAAAGAAATATTAGAGATATTGATTATATAGACCCTACTACGCCAGATGATTTTGTTGATAATGTAACAGATCAGACAAGTAATACAGGTTTGTTTCGATTTAGCTCAGTTTATAAAAAAGATTATAACAATCAATTAAATTATGATGTAACGGGGCGTTTCTCTAATGAGTTTAGAACAGATAACGTTAATTCTAGAGTGTTAAGTGATATTTCTGAAAGAGAAAGTGCTACTCCATTTAAAATAAATCAGAATTTCAGTTATTTTTATACTGCAAGTGAAAAAAATATTTTTGCTTTAGAGGTAAAACATTTATTACAAGATGAAGATCCCTTTTACGTTGCTTCTTTAGAAAATGATCCGATTAATAATGATGCTGTAGATAACGATGGTTTTGATGATGCCGCAGAAAGTTTAGGTTTAGACAGATCTAATATGTTTTACACATTAGAACAAGATAGAAAAGTAAAAACAAACCAATTAGACGCTAAATTAGATTACTATTATATCTTAAATACAAAGAGTAATTTAAACTTTGTTGCCGGAACTATTTTAAGTAAACAAAATTTTAATTCTCGGTTCTTTCAAATTTTAGATAATGGAACTGAGTTTGATCCAACTCCAACGATTCAGGGTGTTAATGATTTACAAACAACCAATGACACCGAGTATAATTTTACAGATATTTATGCAGGGTTAAGATATCGATTAAAAGCAGGTATTTTTACATTTACGCCAGGTTTTACCATGCACTCTTACAAATCTGAAAATACACAGTTTGCCACAGAATATTTTGAGGATACCTTTGCTAAATTTTTGCCGGAGTTTGATATGATTGTGCAGTTTAAAAGAAGTGAGAGCTTAGCACTCACCTACAAACAAGAGGTGAATTTTACAGACGTAAACAAAATAGCTAGAGGTATTGTAGCTAATAATTACAGTTCTTTTTTTGCAGGAAATGCCGAATTGGTAAATGCTAGTTTTCATAATGTCGCTCTAAGATATTCTAGCTACAATTTATTTAATGCAAGTAATGTGTATGCAAGAGTGAGTTACAGAAAAACAGCAAATCAAGTAAATCGTAATACTATTTTTGAGCCACAATCTGTAGTTTCTAGTAGTACGTATTTAAACTCCCTTTTTGACAACGAAAATTTTAACGCTTTTGGTAGAGTTGAAAAAACCATCAAAAAAATAAAAATGTCTTTAGGAGGTAATTTTTCACACAATAAAACCTTCCAATTTATTAATTCTAGAGAGAATACGAATGAAAGTATATCAAAAGGATTGATTTCAAGTATTGGAACAAACTTCACGAAAGCACCCAATGTTAGTTTGCGTTATAGAGTTTCTTTTGTAGACCAAAGCAACAGTGCGAGAGCAGCAGATGTCAAGTCTATTATGCACATGCCGTCATTTAATTTTGACGCGTATATTTGGGATTCATTAACGGCAAAATCAGATTTTTCTTATACTGAAACGAGGCAAGAAGGAAGTGTTGTGAATTCCTTTAAAATATGGAATGCTTCTTTATCGTATAGAAAAGACAATGATGCCAAATGGGAATATGAATTGGTTGGTAATAATTTATTAGGAACAGGTTTTCAGTCTTCTGTAAATCAAGGTGTTGTTTCTTTTACTGTAAATCAGACATTTATACTTCCAAGATTTGTAAGTGTAAGAGTGAGATATCAATTATAAAATAAAGACATATCCTTTTTAAAATGGCTCAATTTTTATTGAGCCATTTTTATTTTCTTTACTATTTTAGCGGCATGAGTTTGTTAGCATCAAAATCTTCTTTTTACGCGACTTCTAAAAGTTTAGGAGCGCTGTATTTATTTATACTTTTTGGTTTGTTTTTAGATAGTTTTTACATGTTAGAAATTACTAAAGATGCCCATTTTTATGCTAATATTAGTATGTTTATTGGTTTTGCTATCACTTTTTGGCAAGTGAATAATCGTATTAGAGAACAAATGATTTATGCAGTACTGATTGCTATTTTAGGAGAATATTTGTTTTCAATCTTGTTAGGCATGTATACGTACCGATTAGAAAACGTGCCACATTATGTGCCTCCTGGTCATGCATTGGTTTATGTTGGTGTAATGTATTTTTCTAGAGCAGCATCCATCATTAAAAACAAACATAAAATTGAAAAGATACTCAGTATATTTATTCTTATTTATGCAACCTCTTTTTTAATTTTTGGGAACGATGTTTTCGGTTTTGTCATGACCATTGCAACGTTATTAATTTTAAGGAAAAAGCCAAGAGAACGCCTTTTTTATTTAACAATGTACATTACAGTTGCTTATTTAGAAATTATAGGAACTCACTATTTATGTTGGAAATGGCCATCTACGGCTTGGGGAGTTTTTGATTTTTTGCCTAGCTTTAATCCACCAAGTGGCATTAGTCTTTTTTATTTTTTATTAGATTTAGGTACTTTGTGGTTTTATAAAAAACGTCATAAAATTGCTTGGTCTAGAATGAAAAATATAAGAAGGATGCGTTTATAAAATCCTATTTTTGTAAACTAAAAAAGGATTAACTTCGTTATTAATAGAATAAAAACTACACCTATAAAATGTCAATTAAAGTTACTGCTGTTTCTAAAGTTTATAAAAGTCAAAAGGCATTAAACAAGGTCTCTTTTTCTGCGGATAAAGGTGAGATCATTGGTTTTTTAGGCCCAAACGGTGCAGGGAAGTCAACTATGATGAAAATTCTAACCGGTTTTATAAAACCAAATTCGGGTGAAGTTTTAGTGGATGGAATAAATGTGTTACAAAATCCTTTAGAGGCTCAAAAAACGATTGGTTATTTACCAGAACACAACCCGTTGTATACAGAAATGTATGTGCGCGAATACTTACAGTTCCGAGCTGAAATTTTTAAGGTTGATAAAACGCAGATAGAGGCTTGTATCTCTCAAGTAGGATTAACCATTGAAGCTCATAAAAAAATAAATCAATTGTCTAAAGGATATCAGCAGAGGGTTGGTTTGGCAGCAGCGATTTTACACAATCCAAAAGTGTTAATTTTAGACGAACCAACTACAGGGTTAGATCCAAATCAGTTGGTAGAAATTAGAGCATTGATTAGAGCATTAGGAAAAGATAAAACCGTGCTTTTTTCCACGCACATCATGCAAGAGGTAGAGGCTGTTTGTGATAGAGTTATCATTATTAAACAAGGAGAACTTTTGGTGGATAAAAGGCTGGCAGAGCTAAAAGAGGATCACCAACAAGTAATTGTAGTTACTTTTGATTATAAGATTGAAGAACAATTTATAAGTAGGATACCCAACGTAGTGTCATATAAAAATAATTACGATAATACCTGGTATATTACTTTTGAAAGTGAAAAAGATATGCGTCCGGTAATATTTGATTTTGCTCAAGAAAATGGTTTAAAAATTCTTGAATTGAATACCCAAAACAAGAATTTAGAAACCCTTTTTAGAGAAGTAACATCAGCTTAAAAATAGCCAATTATTCTACGTTTAAATATTGATAAGCTTCTAATAATGTTGGAAATATGAACATACTGCCAGCATTTTTCAACTCTTCTTCAGCGTGTTGTGTTGTGATTCCTATGGGAATCATTCCTGCTGATTTTGCAGCCTTTGTTCCCGTTAAGCTATCTTCAAATACCCAAATATCCTTAAAATCATCTTCTTTAAAACCTAATGCTTTTGCTAAAGTAATGTATGCTTCAGGAGACGGTTTAGGATGCTCATAATCTTCAAAACCAAAAACTGTTTTAAAGTTTAATTCTAAATGGTGAATACTATTTTTTAGAAACTGTTTTGTCGCGTTACTCGCAATACCAAAAGGAACGTTCTCTTTGGTTAAATAATTTGTAAACTCATGCACGCCAGGTAATAATGTGGGTACTGTAAAATTTGTAAGAATATGTTTGTCTTTTAAATAATACAAGTCTTCCGTTTTATTTTCTTGGCCAATTACACTGCAAAAATAATTCGCAATGATCATGGGCGTTTTTCCGATACAACTTGCAGGAAATGGTGCGATGTCAGCATCAAATAATTCTTTAAAAGCAGAGCTCCAAGCCGAGTAATGACTTTTGAAGCTATCTACAATAACTCCGTCAAAATCGAATAAAAATCCTTTAGGTATTGGCATTCGTTATTTATTTATTTATTCGTTAAATATATCTTTTAAATATGGGTTTAAAAATTTGTTGGAAGGATCTAATTTTTTTCTCAACATTTTAAAATCTTCCCATTTTTCATAAACTTTAGAAAGTTCTGCATCTTTCGCTGCAAATCGTTTTGCCCAATGCGGTTTTCCTCCATGTTTTAGAAAAATTCTCTCAACGCTTTTAAACGCCTCATAGGTATCTGCGGTAGCGGCGTTTCTGGAAACGCATCCCATGGTAACCGTATCCTCTTTATAGGCATAACTTAACCAAGATGTGTCTTTGTATACAAAACGAATATCCATAGGAATATGAATAAATGATTTATTGCTCCACTTGTTAATTTCTGTTTTTAATTCCTCAAAAACTTTTGGAAATTTATCTAGGCCAATCGTCCATTCTGCTAATTCTAAAGTAGAACCTCTAGATTTAGTTACAGTCGCCTGATATAATGAACCTTTGTGTTCCTTGGTACTGCTAAAAAATCCTAGGTATAAAAGTTTATTAGCAATTGCAGTAAACCAAGGAAAAATGTGCGTGTATTTATATAACATCTTAGAAGCAGTTCTTCTGTGTTTTAAGTAAGAAGGACCTGCATCTTCTTTAATTTCTTTATTGGGATCAATTTTGTCGCCTTTAATCACATATCCTTTGTCGGTATGAGGTAGCCATAAAATTCTTAAGAAATCGTGTTTTTTTAATCGCTCTTTAATTTTTGGTAGCCAAATGCTATCATTTTCAGGACCTTCTTTTACATGCAATGTGTAAAGAGGCTCGCATTGAAAAGTAATTTCAGATAAAACACCTAAAACACCTAGTGAAACTCTTATGGCATCAATTAAATCATCTTTTTCCGTTATTTTTTTTACAGAACCATCTGCAAGAACAATGCTACATTGGGTGATGTATTCAGATAATAGTTTTCCGCTTGTTCCGTGTGTTCCGGTTGCTAATGCGCCACCAATTGTAATCGTGTTTATGTCTGGTAAACAGGGTATACACCAACCTTTCGCTTCAATTATTTCTAGTAATTCACTTAAAATAAGGCCAGATTGCACTGTAATTGTATGGGCAGCGTCATCAAAAGATAAAATTTTATTGTAAGAAGTAATGTCTACTAAAGTCTCTACACCAGATGCAATATCTGCTGATGACTGTTTGCTTCCGAAAACACGAATTTTTTCTGAATTTTTGACAATTTCTTGTAATTCCTCCTCAGTGGTTACTTTATAAAGTGATTTGTAGTTGTGTATTACGTTTGCGTTCCAACTTGTCCAAACCCCGTTTTTATTTTGTTTCATGTATCTTTTAAAATGTTAAACAAAATTAAGTATAAAATTTTAGATTAATTGTTTTTAAGTGTTTAAAAATGTAATTAAATTTCTTAATAATTGTGAATTACTTTACCGGTATAATATGTGTTTAAACTTATTATATTGGGTTTTTTAAACAGAACAACGTCTCCCGTGCTATAGAGATTTCCGCTAATTTCATTGTTTATTTTTAAAAGGATATCATTCGTACTTCGAGCGAACAAATAGGCATTTTCTGCTGTTAAATTTTCTCCATTAAATCTAGGATTGCTGCCAGCTAAATGAATTCTTAAATTAGTTGCAGTTCCTGAAATAGTATGATTGCTCGGCCCGTTAGCAAGTAGGCTGAGGTTGTTTGTGTTTATCATTAAGTTAAAATCTCCAGAATTTAAATAACTTGATTGGTGGTTTTCAGAAATTAAATCTAAATTAGGGAAATTTAAAACACCTACACTGTTTACCGCAGCCGCTGAAGAATTTCTGATTTGAGTAATATTTTTTTTGTAGAGATATACTTTTGTAATATTATAATCTCTGACGAAATTACATTTATTATTATCTATAATTTCTAGTTGATTATTTTCCACTTTTAAGACAATATCTGGCATTAGATTTTCTCCTGTCTCTACAATAATTTTTTCATCATCACTCTGTTCTATATAAAGTTCGATGCCATTATACACAATAATTTTCTCGAAATCAGCTAAAACAAACTCCTCTTTAATTAGATTTCCTGCTTTCTGAAAACAATCATTGGCATCTTTATCATTGCACGAAAAACATAAGAATAATGTTATCAATAAAACAGTAATATTTTTAAATATGTTCATTTTTAAAATCTATATCCAATTCCAAACTCTAAACTTTCTGCATTTATAATGTGAACTTTAATACCTACACTGGCAAAAAATGATTTTCCAAAATAAGTTTTTACACCAACTCTTTGGTAAATACTCTCATTTAAAATAGCAGGAGCATATAAGTAATACCCAATTTGGGTTATGATAGAAAGTTTGTTTATAAATAATTCATGGCCGGCAAAAATACTTACTCTTTTCCAATCCGGGAAATCGGTTCTTGTAACATCTCCATCAAAAATATACTTAAATCTAATGTGATCTTTTAAGTAGTTGTGTAGATGCAATTCTGTACCCAATTGCAAAGCACTTTTTCTGTTAATTCGTTTATCAGCGAATAGAGAAACTACTAAAAAAGGATGAATACCGGTATTGATAAAATCAGCTTCATTTACACCAGTTAATAATGCTAGATTAAGATGTAGGGGTTCTTTGTAATTTATGGTGTCTGTCGACTTTATAAAAACTTCTTTTTTGGCATCTAAATTATAATTCAATCCTAAATTTACACCATAAGAATTTATGCCTTTATTTGGTGCTTTTAGACTTGCATTAGAAGCATGTAAAAAGTTGAAACCAAACTGTAAACCAACATTCTCAATAAGGTTTTCTCTTTGATAGTATAATTTAAAGTACGTACTCAGGTTTATGTGACTTCCTAAGGCAACGTTTTTATTATTTGTAAGTCTATCATATGGTTTTGTGTTATAGCCAAGACCAAAACCCGTACTAAACATTAGTTTATTTTGAGAGGCTCTATTAAAAAAATAAAAATTGTAGTGCGCGTGCGCTGAATAGAGTTCGCCTAAAGACCTGTTTTTAAAATCTTGATAGCCAAACGTGAAACCAATATCTGGGTAGTTAAAATCTTGTTGCCATGCTTTATTGCCAAGCGAGCGTTTGTTCCAGCTAAATAAAAAACCTTGAGGATGCCCGGTAACTAAATGTTTAGAACCTCTTTTTGGTAAAATATTTCCGTAAAAATAGTCTAATTGAAGATAGTTAGAATTTTTTTCCTGAGAAAAACTTTGCAGTATTATCAGTAAAAAGAAACATGAAAATATCTTTGTCATCAATTTTTTTTAGCAAATATACTAATTCAACTTAAAGTCAATATTCTGATTTCTTAAAGTTGCCAGCAATTCATTAGAAACATGAACCTTTGTATTTCTGCTAGGTAAATTCACTTCTATTTTTTCTTTCGCATCCCAAACAGTAAAATGTAAAGATTGTTTACCTGGATTGTTTTTAAGGATTGCTTCTAAATTTAAAATACTATCTTCTTTAATCTCTTGTAAAGGGATTTTAATCGTCACTTTTTTACACAATTCGTCCATGATATCGTGTAACAATTTAAAATCTGTAAATTTTAAACGAGGTTCTCCTTTCACACCATCTTTGTTTGTCCATCCTGGCTGAATTGTGCAACGCACGAATAAGAAAGAGTTCGGTGTTAAAAAGTGTTTCATTCTTAAATAATCTTCCCCAAAAATTCTGAATTCGTTGCTGTCTCCATAATCTTCCATTGTAAACATTGCCCATCCTTTACCAGCTTTAGAAACGCGATGTTGCACATCTGTAATAATTGCGGCGAACGTTAAGTTTGCGCCTTCATATTTGCTGATATCGTTTTTAAAATATCTTAAAGATGCGTTACAGAAAGTCATTTCATTTTTAAAATCATCCAACGGATGAGCAGAAATATAAATTCCAATTACTTCTTTTTCTTGCGATAAAAGCTCCATTGTTCCCCAAGTTTCACATTCGGGAATATCGGGTTCTGGAAATTGAATATTAGAGGCTTCACCAAACATAGAAACCTGTGCAGAATTTTCGTTTTCTTGAAACTTACTTCCAAATTTCATGGCGCGCTCTAAAAAAGTGATTCCTTTTTCATCTGTTTCAAAATACTGCGCTCTGTGTGTATCTGTAAAAGAATCGAAAGCTCCTGCTTTTATTAAACTATCAAAAGATTTTTTATTGGCGGCACGCAGATTTACACGTTTTGCCAAATCGAAAATAGAGCTGTAATTACCATTTTCTTTTCTTTCTTTTATTATTGCTTTCACAGCTCCAGCACCAACACCTTTTACAGCGGCCATTCCAAAACGAACAGCACCCTCTTTATTTACAGAAAACTTTAAGAAAGATTCATTTAAGTCCGGGCCAAAAACAGGTAATCCCATTCGTTTGCATTCTTCCATAAAAAAGGAAACCGCTTTAATATCTTTCATATTATTAGAGAGCACAGAAGCCATGTATTCTGCAGGATAATGCGCTTTTAAATAGGCAGTTTGATAAGCAATCCATGCATAGCAAGTAGAGTGCGATTTGTTGAAGGCATAACTTGCAAAGGCTTCCCAATCTTTCCAAATTTTCTCTAATTTTTCTGAATCATGGCCTTTTGCAGCAGCTTGCTCTACAAATTTTGGTTTCATTTTATCTAGCACTGCAATTTGCTTTTTACCCATTGCTTTACGCAAAACATCGGCTTCACCCTTGGTAAAATCGGCTAATTTTTGAGAGAGTAACATTACTTGCTCTTGATATACAGTAATACCATATGTCTCTGCTAAATATTCTTCCATAGCAGGTAAATCGTACTCAATATCTTCTGTTCCGTGTTTTCTGTTAATAAAAGACGGGATATATTCCATTGGCCCCGGTCTGTATAAAGCATTCATAGCAATTAAATCCGCAAAAACAGTTGGTTTTAAAGATCTCATATGTTTTTGCATTCCTGGAGATTCATATTGAAAAATACCTACAGTTTCTCCTTTTTGAAAAAGCTCATACGTTTTTACATCATCTAAAGGAAACGTTTCTGGGTCTAGAATTACATTATGTCTTGCTTTTACAATTTTAACGGTGTCTTTAATTAAAGTCAACGTTTTTAAACCCAAGAAATCCATTTTTAATAAACCAGCATCTTCCACAACAGAGTTATCAAATTGGGTAACATACATGTCAGAATCTTTAGCCAAAGCAACAGGTACATAATTGGTAATATCGCCCGGTGTAATAATTACACCACAAGCATGAATCCCCGTATTTCTGACAGATCCCTCTAAAATGGTAGCTTTATTTATGGTCTCAGAAGCTAAATCTTTGGCATAAGACATTTGTTTTAGCTCTTCAACTAACTGTTTTTCTTCTGCACGTAAAGCATCCACTTTACCTTTACTTTTTGCATCTTCACCAAAGATATTTTTCAATTTAATTCCAGGAATTAACTTGGCAATTCTATCTGCTTCAAAAAGTGGTAAATCTAAAACTCTAGCAGTGTCTCTAATAGAAGATTTCGCTGCCATTGTACCGTATGTAATAATTTGTGCCACTTGATTTGCACCGTATTTATCAATTACATAATCCATTACACGTCCACGGCCTTCATCATCAAAATCAATATCAATATCGGGCATAGAAACCCTTTCTGGATTTAAGAAACGCTCAAAAAGTAAATCATATTTAATGGGATCAATATTTGTAATCCAAAGGCAATATGCAACTACAGAACCAGCTGCAGAACCACGACCAGGTCCTACGGCGACATCCATTTTTCTTGCTTCTCTAATAAAATCTTCTACAATTAAGAAATAACCAGGATATCCTGTTTTCTCAATTACCTCTAATTCAAAATCTAAACGTTCTTTAATAGCGGCTGTAATTTCTCCGTAACGTTTTTTTGCACCCTCAAAAGTTAAGTGTTTAAGGAAATTATTTTCGCCACGTTTTCCATCATTTTCTTTATCTCTTTCATCTTTAAATTCATCTGGAATATCAAAGGCAGGCAGTAAAACGTTTCTTGCAAGCGTAAAAATCTCAATTTTATCTACAATTTCTTGAATATTGGTGATGGCTTCTGGGATGTCTAAGAAGAGTGTTTTCATTTCATCCGAAGACTTGAAATAATACTCATCATTCGGTAAGCCATATCTATAACCACGTCCTTTACCGATAGGTGTTGCTTGTTTTTCACCATCTTTTACACATAATAAAATATCATGAGCATTTGCATCTTTCTTTTCTAAATAGAACGTATTATTGGTAGCAATAATTTTAACATCGTGCTTTTTAGAAAACTTTAATAGAGTTTCATTAACAATTTTTTCATCTTGTTGATTATGACGCATCAACTCAATATAAAAATCATCTTTAAATTGCTCTTTCCACCAAATTAAGGCATCTTCCGCTTGTTTTTCTCCGAGATTAAGAATTTTACTCGGCACTTCCCCGTTCAAGTTTCCTGTTAAAACAATGATATCTTCTTTGTGTTTTTCTACGAGTGCTTTATCAATTCTGGGAACGTAATAGAAACCATCCACAAAAGCAGCCGAAGACATTTTTGCTAAATTGTGATACCCATTTTTGTTTTTTGCTAATAAAACTACTTGATATCCATTGTCTTTTTGAGATTTATCTTTATGATCTTCACAAATATTAAACTCACAACCAACAATTGGTTTCATAGGAGTTTTTGCACTTTTATTATGATTTAAAACTGCATTCACAAAGTGAAAAGAGCCCATCATGTTTGCAGTATCTGTCATTGCAACAGCTGGCATATTGTATTTTGCTGCAGCTTTTACAATATTATTAAGTTGAATGGTAGATTGTAAAACAGAATATTGTGTATGATTATGTAAGTGAGAAAATTGTACGTCTTTTAGTTCATCTAAACCAACAGCAGTAGATTCTGTAGTTGCATTGTCTTTTAATTTTTCTAAACGTTTGCGAATTTTATCACTTTCTCGTTTTAGGTTGATGTGTTTTAAACCAATTACTTCAATTGGTTTAGGGTTCGCTTCAGAGAAATTTTTAAAATAATCAGCATCAACATCTAGTTGTTCTTTTGTAAATTCTCTTAAACGAATCAACTCCAAAAAACAACGTGTTGTTGCCTCAACATCGGCCGTTGCGTTATGGGCATCGCCAAAACCAACCGCAAATAAATGATTGTGTAATTCCGTTAAAGTTGGTAATTTAAATTTTCCTCCACGACCACCAGGAATCTGACACAATGTTGCTGTTTTTTCTGTACAGGTATCTAAAACAGGTAGCGAAAGCATTTTATTTTCTAAACCTAATCTATGGAATTCACACCCCATAATATTAAGGTCGAAATTTAAATTTTGACCAACTACAAAGGTTGTTTTGTTTAAAACTTCATTAAATTTCGTTAAGCACTCATTTAAAGAAATACCCTGTTCTGCAGCTAATTCTGTAGAAATACCGTGAATTCTTTCGGCATCGTAAGGAATATTAAAGTTGTCTGGTTTTATTAGAAAATTATTGTGCTCTAAAACAGCGCCCATTTCATCATGTAATTGCCAAGCAATTTGAATACACCTAGGCCAGTTGTCTGTGTCTGTAATTGGGGCATTCCAACTTTTGGGTAAACCTGTGGTTTCTGTATCAAAAATTAAGTACATGAAAAATGTTTAGTTGTTGATGAATTTATTCATTTAACGGATTGTAAATTTACATTTTTTTGATGGAATTTCTGGGTGTAAGTTATCAACCATTATAGAAAGCTGAACGCATATAGTATTCGGGGTTTATCGGCTTTTTTAAGCTCTTTTTAAAGAATGAAAAAAAGTGGGTAATGATAGACCGCAATAAGGTCATAAAAATTTTTGATAATTGGGGTTTTAGTTTAAAAAGGTTTTGTACTTTTGCGGCTACTTACTACGGGATAGTAAGAATATTAATAACCAAGGTCGAGAACCTTAACAAATTAACGAATTATGTCTGTAAAGATTAGATTACAAAGACACGGTAAAAAAGGTAAACCATTTTATTGGGTGGTTGCTGCTGATGCTCGTGCAAAAAGAGATGGTAAATACTTAGAAAAAATTGGTACTTACAATCCAAATGTGAACCCTGCAATTATCGATTTAGATGTTGATAAAGCTGTAGAGTGGTTACAAAACGGTGCACAACCGACTGATACTGCAAAAAACATTTTATCTTACAAAGGTGCAATGTTAAAGAATCATTTAGCAGGTGGTGTTAGAAAAGGGGCTTTAACTCAAGAACAAGCAGATGCAAAATTTGCAGCTTGGTTAGAGGCAAAAGCAGCTAAAATTTCTGATAAGGAAGCTGGATTATCTAAAGCTCAGTCTGATGCGAAAGCAGCAGCGTTAGCAGCAGAAAAAGCTGTAAACGAAGCAAGAATTGAAGCTGCGAAGCCAGTTGTTGAAGAAGTGGTAGAAGAAGTAGTTGCAGATGTTGAAGAAGCAGCGGAAGCGGCTCCTGAAACAATCGATGATGCAGCGGCAAAAGCAGCAGAATAAATTATAAATTTATACGAGAATGCGTAAAGAAGATTGTTTTTATTTAGGCAAAATCGTAACAAAATATAGTTTTAAAGGTGAAGTTATTATCAAATTAGATACTGACGAACCTGAGTTGTACACAGAAATGGAATCAGTTTATGTCGAATTAGGCACTAATTTGGTTCCATTTTTTATTGATAAAAGTTCTCTTCATAAAGGAAATCAATTACGTGTTCAGTTCGAAGATATATATACCGATGAAGAAGCAGATACGATATTAAAATGTGGTATTTATTTACCGACAACGATGTTACCGAAATTATGTGGTGACAAATTTTACTATCATGAAGTAATTGGTTTTACGGTTGTTGACGCAAACTTTGGAGAGGTTGGGCAAATTACTCATATAAATGATAAAGCTGCGCAACCACTTTTTGAAATTGACAGAGATGGAACAGAAATTTTTATTCCTATGGTCGATGACTTTATAAAAAAAGTAGATAGAGAAAATAATACAATAGAAGTGGAGACTCCCGAAGGTCTTATCGCTTTGTATATATAGAAAGGTGTCTGAGTGGTCGAAAGAGCTACCCTGGAAAGGTAGTGTACTGGCAACGGTACCGAGGGTTCGAATCCCTTCCTTTCTGCAAAAGAACACTTATTTGAAATCAGTCAAATAAGTGTTCTTTTTTTTAAACAATAGTGAGCAGTGAATTTATGATTTAATTATTTTTTTAACGTTACTGCATCATTAACATATATTTTAATAAAATATAATCCTGATGCAATATTTTTAATTGATATTGCATGGGTCTCTGAATTGTTTAGTTTTACTAGCAGTCTTATTTTGGTATACTCTTACGTAATCAATAACCATACTACTTTGTGTAAAGTTTGCATCTGGAGTGCCAGCATAACCACCCATAGCAATATTTAGTAATAAAAATTGATCTTTATCAAAAGGCCAAGTACTTGTGTTTTTTGAACTTGGTTTATAGGTGTAATACGGATTACCATCTATCATAAAAGTAATTTGATTTGGAGACCAATTCATAGAGTAAATATGAAAATTTTCAGCCATATTGGGTAGTGATTTTGAAGCTGTGTTTATTGTGTTTCCATTACTTGATGGTGTGTGTAAAGCACTCGATACAGAGTTTGTTGCATGCAATCCATGCTCCATAATATCTATTTCACCACATTCAGGCCAATTTGTTGATCCAAAATCTTGGGTTTGAAAATAGGCGCCTACTTCATTAATATTTTTTCCTAAAGTCCAGATTGCGGGCCAAGTGCCATTTCCTGAAGGAAGTTTTGCTTTTACATCAACTCTTCCGTAAGTAAATGCATATTTAGAGTTTAATCTTGCTGAGGTATAATTTAAACGAATTCCGTTCTGTGTTTTAGTTTCTTTTTTTGCTACGATATGCAAATTTCCACCAGAAACAAAAGAGTTGGTGTCGCTATTAGTGTAATGTTGTAGTTCACCATTATACCATCTTCCGCCATTAGGGCCAGAAGTTTGACGAAACCATTTGTTCGTATCTAAACTGGTTTCTTCGAATTCATCAAACCAAACTAATTCATTATAAATGATGTCTAAATCATTAGGTAGCTGTTGAGAAAACAATGCTAAAGAAGATAATAGAAATGTAATAATAAAACTGTAAGCTATTTTCATGTTCGATATTATAATAAGGGAATCAAAAGTAATTTCTACCCTGTTCAATATCAAATAAACAAACAATACAATAACTATACATTTTAATATATTATAGTATTTTTGATGCATGAGCAAACCATTTCAATTTAAAGAGTTTACAGTGCATCAAGACAAAGCGGCAATGAAAGTTGGAACTGATGGCGTTTTACTGGGGGCTTGGTGTTCTTTGGATAAGTATCCGGATTCAATTTTAGACATTGGTTCTGGTACAGGAGTTATTTCTTTGATGCTTGCACAACGCTGTGACGCTATGACAATTGATGCGGTTGAACTTGATGAAAATGCGTACGAGCAATCTGTTGCTAATTTTGAAGATTCAGATTGGGGAGATAGATTGTATTGTTACAATGCCAGTTTTCAGGAATTTTCTGATGAAATATCAGAAGAGGAAGAAACGTATGATTTGATAGTTTCTAATCCGCCTTTTTATACAGATGATTTTAAAACGCAGGATGTGTCTAGAAATAAAGCACGTTTTACTTCGTCACTTTCTTTTGAAGCACTAATCAGAGGTGTTTCTAAAATTTTATCAGAAAAAGGAGTTTTTTCAGTTGTAGTTCCTTTTAAAGAGGAAACTAATTTTATAGCTTTAGCGAAAGAAAATAATCTGTTTTTGAACAGATTATGCAGGGTAAAAGGACATGAAACCTCAGAAATCAAAAGAACGTTAATGGAGTTTTCTTTTTATGAAATTGAATTAAAACAAGAAAGTTTAGTTATAGAAACTGCCCGTCACAATTATACAGAAGCATATATAGAATTAACAAAAGATTTTTATTTAAAAATGTAATTACCCAATTACATGATTGGGGTTATATCCTAAATATGGCACCTTTCTCTCTGTGAATTTTATTCCATATAAAGACAATTCTTTTAAAATAGGTTCATATATCTCTTTGGTAATAGGGCGTTGAACACCTGGAGTTTTAATTTTTCCTTTTAATATTTTTAAAGCTGCAATGCCAACAGGTAAGCCAACTGTTTTTGCCATGGCTGTGTATGTTTGATTTTCGCCATAAACAATTAAACTACTTTCAATTTGTTCTTTTTTTCCATTTCTCTCATAGCCAAATAGATGTTGCATAACAATCATGTCTTTATCATCTTTATCTAGTGTCCACGATTCTTCTAATATTTTTTGAAGCATTTGTGCGGGAGTTGCATTTTTCAATCCAATTTTTTTCTTTGGATTGAAAATATCAAGTTCAATTAATTTTTCCCACATAATATCATCTTGATCAATTTTTAAATACGAGCGTAATTTTAGTTCTACAGAATCGGATGGAGAATAAGCTAAAAATAAGTTTACAAAATCTCGATAACTCATATTTTCAGAATTTTCTATTGTATAAGAATCATCTGTCATACCTAGTTGAATGAAGATATTCCAAGCTCGAGAAAACCCTAATTTTCTTATCGTTCCTCTATACATTGTTGGGATTTCTTCTAATCCATAAATACTTCTATATTTTAACGAATCTCTATTAGCGTAAGCTTCAAATTTTTTATTTCCATTTATATTTAAAAATTCTGTTCTTCTAAATAATTTATGATAAGGTATGTATTTGTAAGTCCCTTCTTGAATAAACATGGCTGCTCCACCTTGTCCCGCTAAAACTACGTTTCTAGGATTCCAAGTAAATTTATAGTTCCATAAATTAGTATCACTTTCTGGAGCTACTAATCCTCCAGTAAAAGATTCGAATAATAACATTTTGGCATCATTTTTTCTTATTCGATCAATTACTTGCATGGCGCTCATATGATCAATACCAGGATCAACACCAATTTCGTTCATAAAAATCAAGCCTTTTTCTTTTACAGCGGTATCTAGTTCTTTCATTTCCTCAGAGATGTAGGAAGCGGTGACCATATGTTTCTCATAGTGGATACAATCTTTAGCAATTTCTAGATGAAACCTTGCTGGTAGCATTGAGATAATTATATCGGCCTTTTGTATAAAATATCGACGTTGTTCAATGTTAAAAATATCGAGAATTACGCTTTTTGCATTTTTGTGATTATTAATAAGTTTGTTGGCATTCTCTGTAGAAATATCTCCTACTGTTAATTGCAGTTTTTCTTTATTAGATTTCTCAAGTAAGTACTTTATTAAATAGGAACTTGATTTTCCTGCGCCAATAATTAGAATATTTTTCATTAATAATAACTTATTTTTGTTATAAACTAATATACTACTTTTGTTTAATATTAAACACAAATCGTTAAATATGTTTAAAAATTTAGTTATTACCTGTTTCTTAGGGTTGATTGCAATTGTTTTGGGGGCTTTTGGTGCTCATGCTCTTAAAGATGTTTTATCTAGTTCTGAGTTGTCTAGCTTTGAAACGGGAGTTAGGTATCAAATGTATCATGCTATTGTGTTGTTATTTGTCAATATTTTTGATGGATTTACCACTGCACAGAGAAATAAGATTAGTTTTATTTTCTTTTTAGGAATTTTGCTCTTTTCAGGCTCTATTTATGCGATTCAGTTAACATCAATTACAGCAAGTTCCATTTGGTTTATTACACCATTGGGAGGCTTAATTTTGATGATCGGTTGGTTCACAATGATTGTCATATTCTTAAAGAAATCTCTAAAAAATAAATAATTGATATTTTTAGGCTAAATAGTAAAGCTATATTGAATTATTGACTAGTTTTGCTTGTAACAAACTATACTAAACAAATACTATTTATATGGAAGATGTGATTACGAAATCGATTGCGTTGGATGCTCTAGGAATTAAAAATGCAATAGTCCGTTACCAATTAACATCAGACGAATTACATGATGAACTTGTTAAAAATGGAGAAGGTGTCGAATCTTCTTCGGGTGCAATTGCGGTAAATACAGGTGAGTTTACAGGTCGCTCTCCAAAAGATCGTTTTATTGTAAAGGATGATATCACAAAAGATGAGGTTTGGTGGAGTGATATTAACATACCCTTTGAAGCAAGAAAGTTTGATTTATTATACACCAAAGTTGTTGATTATCTATCTGAAAAAGAGATTTATGTAAGAGATAGTTATGCTTGTGCAGATGAAAATTACAAACTAAATATTAGAGTTGTAAATGAATATTCTTGGAGTAATATGTTTGCGCATAATATGTTTTTACGTCCAACAGATAAAGAGTTGGAAACTTTTTCTCCGGAATGGACTATAATTAATGCGCCAGGTTTTAATGCAGATCCTGAATTAGATGGTACACGACAACATAATTTTGCTATTTTAAATTTTACCCAAAAGATTGCTTTAATTGGAGGTTCAGGTTATACAGGAGAAATTAAGAAAGGAATCTTCTCTGCATTAAATTTTATTTTACCTGTGTATAAAAATACATTACCAATGCATTGTTCAGCAAATGTTGGTAAAGAGGGAGATACTGCTATTTTCTTCGGTTTATCAGGCACTGGAAAAACCACGCTTTCTACAGATCCTAACAGAAGTTTAATTGGAGATGATGAGCACGGTTGGACAGGAGAGAATACTGTTTTTAATTTTGAAGGAGGATGTTATGCAAAGGTGATAAATTTATCGAAAGCGCAAGAGCCAGAAATTTTTGCAGCCATAAAAAAAGGTGCTATTCTTGAAAATGTTGTTATGGATGATAAGGGAACAGTAGATTTTGCAGATACTTCAATTACTCAAAATACACGAGTTAGTTATCCTATTTATCATATAGATAATATAAAAACCCCGTCAATTGGTACAAATCCAAAAAATATTTTCTTCTTAACAGCTGATGCTTTCGGGGTTTTACCTCCGATTTCTAAGTTGACTCCAAATCAAGCAGCATATCACTTTATCTCAGGTTATACCGCAAAAGTTGCAGGAACAGAAGCAGGAATTAAAGAACCAACACCGAGTTTTTCAGCTTGTTTTGGAGCGCCTTTTATGCCTTTGCATCCAACGAGATATGCAGAAATGTTAAGTGCAAAGATGAAAGAGGCAGGGGTAAATGTTTGGTTGATAAATACAGGATGGTCGGGTGGCCAATATGGTGTTGGTAGAAGAATGCCATTGAAATATACAAGGGCAATGATCTCTGCTGTTTTAAATGGAGATTTAGGTAGTTATAGATATGAGGATTATCACATTCATTCAGTATTTGGAGTTGCGCAGCCCAGGTCTTGCCCTGGTGTTCCAACAGAATTACTAAGTCCAAGAGCAACTTGGAATAATGATGAGGAGTATTATAAAGTAGCTTTTAAATTATCGAATGCTTTTAGGCACAATTTTAAACAATTTGAAGATGTTGCAAGTGAGGATATACGTAGAGGTGGCCCACAACGTTATGCATTCTAGTTTTATTTCTTGTTATTTATACGATTAAAAAAGCACCCATAAGGGTGCTTTTTTAATCGTATAAATAAAGGTTTGTCTAACTATTTTAAAGCAAGAACTTCAATATTGTTTTTATTGATTTTTAGCTCTTTGGTTTTACTGACTTTTCCTTCATTTTTTTCAGTTTGTTCAGTTGTATTTGTATCTAATGTTCTAACACTTGAATTATTGGTTGTGGCTTTCTGCACAATCTCAGTTTTAACCTCTTGTTTAGCGTTATTGTAATCTGCTACTTTATTACTATTTAAAGCAATACTTGGAGCAATGACTAACGCAACTACAGACATTAACTTTAAAAGAATATTTAAAGAAGGCCCCGAAGTGTCCTTAAAAGGATCTCCAACCGTATCTCCAACAACTGCAGCTTTGTGCTCATCAGTTCCTTTTTTTCCTTGTTCTTCAATGGTTTTCTTGGCATTATCCCAAGCACCTCCTGCGTTAGATTGAAATATTGCCATTAAAACACCACAAGTAGTTACACCGGCAAGTACACCACCTAACATTTCTGCTCCACCAATAAAACCAATAGCAACTGGCACAGCAATAGCTAGTAATCCAGGGAATACCATTTCTTTAATAGATGCTTTTGTAGAAATATCTACACATTTATCATATTCAGCAACACCGTCAGCAGCATCAAAAATTGCTCTTTGTTCTTTAGTAGCTTTAGTCATGTCAGAATCTACAGCTCTCATTACTTCTAAGGCAGCTTTTAATTTTGGAATATCTCTAAATTGACGACGAACTTCTTCGATCATTGCCATAGCAGCTCTACCAACAGCATTCATAGATAATGCAGAAAATACAAATGGTAACATTCCACCAATTAGCAAACCAGCCATAATTTTAGGTTGAGATACATCAATTGCGGTAACACCAGCAGTTTTCATAAATGCAGCAAATAATGCTAAGGCTGTTAAGGCAGCAGAAGCAATTGCAAATCCTTTACCAACAGCTGCAGTTGTATTACCAACAGCATCTAATTTATCTGTACGTTCTCTTACCTCACTTGGTAATTCTGCCATTTCCGCAATACCTCCTGCGTTATCACAAATAGGCCCATAAGCATCAACTGCTAACTGAATTCCTGTATTCGCTAACATTCCCACAGCAGCGATAGCAATACCGTATAAACCTGCATAATGATGTGATACAATAATTGCAGCTGCAATTAAAATAATTGGAATTGCAGTAGACATCATACCAACACCTAAACCAGCAATAATATTTGTAGCTGCTCCAGTTTTAGATTGTTCTACAATAGACAAAACAGGTTTTTTACCTGTAGCCGTGTAATATTCTGTTATTTTACCAACAGCTAAACCAGCAATTAAACCGGCTAATACCGCCATAAACGCTCCTATTGACGTATATTCTGTATTATCGACTACAAAGGTTTCTGGTAACATTGCATTGATAATAAAATAAGATGCTACTACCATTAAACCTGCAGAACCAAATTCTCCAATATTTAACGCTGTTTGTGGGTTTCCACCATCTTTAACTCTTACAAAAAACGTACCTAAAATAGACATTAAAATACCTACAGCTCCAAGAACTAAAGGTAAATACACAGCTCCTAAGCCATTAAATTCTGGAGTTATAATAAAAGCTCCTAAAACCATTGTACCTATAATTGAACCTACATAAGATTCAAATAAATCTGCTCCCATACCAGCAACATCACCAACATTATCACCAACATTATCTGCAATTGTAGCAGGGTTTAAAGGGTGATCTTCAGGGATACCAGCTTCTACTTTACCAACTAAATCAGCACCAACATCTGCTGCTTTTGTGTAAATACCACCACCAACTCTTGCAAATAATGCAATTGATGAGGCACCTAAAGAAAATCCAGAAAGTACGTTTAATACTAAAGTTAAGTTTTCTGCTCCAGGCCACATAGATTGGTAAGCTATAAATAATGTGCTCAGACCTAATATACCAAGTCCAACAACACCTAATCCCATTACAGCACCTCCTGCAAAAGCTACTTCTAAAGCTCTTCCTAAAGATGTTTTAGCAGCTTGAGTTGTTCTTACATTCGCTTTTGTTGCAACTTTCATACCTATGAATCCTGCCAGTGCAGAGCAGATAGCACCAATTACAAATGATAATGCTACCATTCCACTAGATCCTGCTTCTGAAGAACCTTTAAAGAAAAGTAAGATTGCAACTGCAATCACAAAAATTGCTAATACTTTGTATTCCGCTTTCAAGAAAGACATTGCTCCCTCAGCAATATTTTTTGCAATACGTGACATTTTTTCATCACCCACTTCTTGTTTAGAAACCCATCCGCTTTTTATAAAAACGAAGATTAAAGCTACAATACCAAAGAGGGGTAAAAAATTTACGATTAATTCCATATTAGTTAGTTTAGTTATTAATTTTTTTAACGGTGCTAAATGTAGTTAAATTAATGTGATAAAAAAAGCATGTATAAATTAATGATTATGTATTTGTGAGATGTTTTTTTTGTTTAATTTATAGCGTTAGGTGTATTGAAGTTATTTATCTGTATTCGCCGATTTTATTTATTTTGGGTATTGCAGATAATTCATAGATTCACTTTAAAGGTTTTAGTGGTCTTATTCAACAAAAAAAACATCTTATTGAAATAAGATGTTTTTTTTGTTGAATTCTATTGTATTTAAATCGTAAATGTTCTCTTTTTCTTATGCTCACTTTCATCATAACGTTTAACACAGTCGTGATAGATTTTTGTGGCATCTGCAGCGTTTCCCCAACCTCCTGTATCTACTTTTTTCTTTTCTAAATCTTTATAAACTTTAAAAAAGTGCTCAATTTCTTTCAATCTATGAGGTGTTAAATCTGCGATGTCTACTTTGTCACCCCAAATTGGATCAGAAACCGGTACACAAATGATTTTTTCATCTGGTCCTTTTTCGTCTGCCATATAAAAAACTCCAATAGGCCTTACTTCCATCACTACCATTGGATAGGTTGGTTGATGCCCTAAAACTAAAACATCTAATGGATCTGAATCTAGTGCTAAAGTTTCTGGGATAAATCCATAATCACCAGGATACATCATTGACGAAAATAACATTCTATCAAATCTAATTTTTTTCAAGGTGAAATCATATTCGTATTTGTTTCTACTTCCTTTTGGGATTTCTATTAAAACGTCAAAAGTTAATTTGCTTTTTATTTCTTTACTCATAATTTTATTTTTCTATCATAATTTTTAATCGCCGACAAAAATAGTGATTAATTAAGGTTATTTTAAGTTTTTATATATTATTTATATAATGGTTTTCTTTTATTTGACTGAAAGGAATTTAAAAAAGTAAAAGTCCTACTCACAATTGAGTAGGACTTTTACTTTAGGCTTTCATCTTCTTATATATACATGACTTCTTTTACAGCGTCAATAACATTTTGAGAACTTGGTAACCATTTCTCAAATAAAACAGGAGAATATGGTGCGGGAGTATCAGAAGTTGTGATTCTTTTGATAGGAGCATCTAAATAATCAAACGCTTCATCTTGAACTCTATAGGTGATTTCTGTAGAGATACTGGCAAATGGCCAAGACTCCTCTAGTATAATTAATCTGTTTGTCTTCTTTACTGATGCAATAATAGCAGCGTGATCCATTGGACGAACTGTTCTTAAATCAATAATTTCAACAGAAATATTTTCTTTTGCTAGTTCATCGGCTGCTTTATAAGCTTCTTTAATGATTTTTCCGAAAGAAACGATTGTTACATCTGTCCCTTCTCTTTTGATGTCTGCAACTCCAATCGGAATAATATATTCCCCTTCAGGTACTTCCATCTTATCACCATACATTTGTTCAGACTCCATAAAAATAACTGGATCGTCATCTCTAATAGCAGCTTTTAAAAGCCCTTTTGCGTCATATGGATTAGAGGGTACAATTACCTTTAAACCGGGTGTATTCGCAAACCAGTTTTCAAAAGCTTGTGAGTGCGTTGCTCCTAACTGACCAGCAGAACCAGTCGGTCCTCTGAAAACAATTGGGCAATTAAACTGTCCACCCGACATCTGTCTAATTTTAGCAGCGTTGTTTATAATTTGATCAATTCCAACTAACGAGAAGTTAAACGTCATGTATTCTACAATTGGTCTAAGACCATTCATCGCCGAACCAACAGCAACACCTGCAAATCCAAGTTCAGCAATTGGTGTATCGATAACACGTTTTGCTCCAAACTCATCTAACATACCTTTGGATGCCTTGTAAGCACCATTATATTCCGCAACTTCTTCACCCATTAAATAAATGCTATCATCTCTGCGCATTTCTTCACTCATAGCCTCACAAATAGCTTCTCTGAATTGAATTGTTTTCATTTAGTATAATTGTAATTAGTTTTTCAGATGCAAAAGTAATAAATTATTGGCATTTTTATGGTTACACTAGTGTAAACTGTATGATTATTTTTAAATTACTCCGCAATCGTTTTCGTTAAATGTTAAATTAATTAAAAAATACTATGCACGCATAGTATTTTTTAAAAAAAAGCTGTAGCTTCGCAGAGAACAAATAGAATAAAAAATAGAAGTTTATGAAAATATTAGTTTGTATTAGTCACGTTCCTGATACCACATCTAAAATTAATTTTATTGAAAATGACGCTAAATTTGATACAAACGGAGTTCAGTTTGTAATAAATCCATATGATGAATTTTGCTTAACAAGAGCAATGTGGTTTAAAGAAAAACAAGGAGCTTCTGTGACGATAGTTAACGTTGGAGGACCTGAAACAGAGCCTACATTGCGAAAAGGTTTAGCAATAGGAGCCGATAGTGCAATTCGTGTAAATGTGAGCCCGACCGATGGTTTTCAAGTAGCAAAAGAATTGGCGGCAGTTGTTAAAAACGGAGGATATGATTTAGTTTTGGCGGGAAAAGAATCTGCAGACTATAATGGTCAAATGGTTCCTGGAATGTTAGCTACATTACTCGATTTTAATTTTATTAATGCTTGTGTTGGTCTTGAAGTAGAGGGAGCAACTGTTTCTGCAATAAGAGAGATTGATGGAGGAAATGAAACATTATCAGTAAGTCTACCGTTGGTTGTTGGTGGCCAGAAAGGAGTAGTAGAAGAAAAAGATCTTCGTATTCCTAACATGCGTGGTATTATGATGGCTCGTAAAAAACCTTTACAAGTCTTGGAAGCTGCAGGCGGTGAAGCATCAACAAGCATTGAGTCTTTTGAAAAACCAGCGCCAAAAGGAGCTGTAAAATTAGTGGATGCAGATAATGTAGATGAGTTAATTAGCTTATTACATACCGAAGCAAAAGTGATTTAATTATAAACGATTTAATTATTTAAAAATGTTATTATTTTCTCCAAAAATATATTAACCTATTAAATAATTTACTCAATAAAAAATAAAAAATATGTCTGTTTTAGTCTTTGCCGATTCATCGGAAGGAAAATTTAAGAAAACTGCTTTTGAAGTAGTTTCATATGGAAAAAAAGTTGCAGAACAATTAGGTACAAATGTTATTGCACTTACCATAAACGCAAGCGATTCATCAGAATTATATAACTACGGAGCAGAGAAAGTTGTTTCAGTTACTAACGATTCTTTAAATACTTTTAATGCAAAACAATACGCTTCTGTGGTTACACAGGTAGCCAAGGCAGAAAGTGCTAATGTTTTAGTTTTAGATTCAACTATTAATGGTTTGTATTTAGCACCAATAGTTGCAGTAAATTTAGAAGCTGGTTGTGTTTCTAATACTGTAAGTTTGCCGTCAAGCACCAATCCCTTTAGCATAAAAAGAAAAGCATTTTCGAACAAAGCATTTTCAAATACAGTTATTTCTACAGAAAATAAAGTTATTGGTTTAGCTAAGAATTCTTTCGGGGTTCATGAAAACCCAGTTTCAGGTGCCACAGAGCCTTTTGATGCTGAAATCATAGAATCTTTAGTGAAGTCAGAAAAAATAGAAAGAGTAACTGGTAAGGTAACCATAGACGATGCAGATATTGTTGTTTCTGCGGGTAGAGGTTTAAAAGGCCCGGAAAACTGGGAAATGATAGAAGAATTAGCAGATACTTTAGGAGCTGCAACTGCTTGTTCTAAGCCGGTTTCAGATCTAGGTTGGCGTCCACATTCAGAGCATGTTGGTCAAACAGGTAAGCCTGTAGCGTCTAATCTATATATTGCTATTGGAATTTCTGGTGCAATTCAGCATTTGGCAGGTATCAATGCTTCTAAAGTAAAAGTAGTTATTAACACTGATCCAGAGGCACCTTTCTTTAAGGCTGCAGACTATGGTATTGTTGGTGACGCTTTTGATATTGTTCCAAAATTAATAGAAAAAATTAAATTATTTAAAGCCTCATAATATTTTTTGGGTATATCGAAATTATAAACTTTTAAACCTATCAGAATTTTTATTTTTGGTAGGTTTTTTCATTAATTTCTCTCTACTAATAAATAATTTTGTCAGGTTTTCAACACTCGGTTTTTTATTTTCAAATAAAAATAAAAAGAGTTCAAATAGATGCTTCAATTCTTCACGCGAGCGCATTCATCTTTTTTTAAAGAAATATCATTTTTTAAGCTATTATTTTTATTAAATTGTGCTCTCTAAAAAGTTTGTGAAAAGCAACTTCAAAATTTATGAATTACTTTTTAGCTTTATGTGAATATATTTATGAGTTTAATAAAATTAAGTATAAAAGGTATTTCTTACAGTCAAACTCAAAGTGGCGCTTATGCTCTAGTTTTGAGTGAGGAAGAAGGTACTAGAACTTTACCCATTATTATTGGAGCCTTTGAAGCACAATCTATAGCCATTGCTTTAGAGACCGAAATTAGACCACCAAGACCGCTTACCCACGATTTATTTAAAACCTTCTCAGACCGTTTTTTAATTACAATAAAAGAGGTTATCATTCATAAATTAGTAGATGGCGTTTTCTTTTCTAGTTTAGTTTGTGAAAAAGATGGCTCAGAGGAAGTAATAGATGCAAGAACTTCAGATGCAATAGCAATTGCAGTTCGTTTTGATGCACCAATTTTTACGTATGAAAATATTTTAGAAAAGGCAGGAGTTTTTCTAAAGTTAGAGGATGAGTTTGGTATTAAAGATGATTTAGAATCAGACGAAGTCTCTTTGGAATTAGAAAATTTAGTCGCTAAAACAGAAACTACATTTTCAGATTTATCTACAAAAGAACTTCACAAACAATTAAGTGATGCAGTAACTAATGAAAATTATGAGCTAGCTGCAAAAATTAGAGACGAAATAAGTAAACGCTCTTAATAACGTATATTTAGATTATGAAAGAAATACTTACAACAGTTTTGTGTTTATTATCAATTTCAATTTTTTCTCAAAATACAGGTGAAGTTATTGCTGTGTCAGAAATTTTACCAAGTCAAGGATTTACCTTAGGTGGTTTTTGGAGAGGAGCTTTGGGAATGTTTTCATTAATTGTTATTGCTTTCTTGTTTAGCGCAAATAAAAAAGCAATTGATTGGAAAAAAGTTGTAATCGGTATTTCATTGCAATTATTAATAGCAATAGGTGTCTTAAAAGTTGAATTTATTCAAACTATTTTTGAACTTATTGGTGGAGTGTTTATCGAAATATTAGGATACACAAAGGCAGGTAGTGAATTCTTATTTGCAGGTATTGTTGGTGATATGAATAAATTTGGATACATCTTTGCGTTCCAAGTTTTACCAACAATTATTTTCTTTTCAGCATTAACATCGCTATTATTTTATTTAGGAGTTATTCAAAAAATTGTAAAAATTTTAGCAATCGTTTTATCTAAATTTTTAGGTATTTCTGGTATGGAAAGTCTTTCTGTAGCAGGTAATATATTTTTAGGACAAACGGAAGCACCTCTTTTAATAAAAGCTTATTTAGAAAAAATGAATAAGTCAGAAATGTTATTAGTAATGATAGGCGGTATGGCAACAGTTGCAGGTGCAGTACTAGCAGCTTATATTGGCTTTTTGGGAGGTGGAGATAAAGTGTTGGAATTGGTCTTTGCAAAACATCTTTTAGCAGCTTCTGTTATGGCTGCACCTGGTGCAATTGTAATTTCAAAAATATTATACCCACAAACAGAAAAAGTAAATTCAGATGTTACGGTATCTTCAGAAAAGATTGGATCTAATATTTTAGATGCAATTGCGAATGGAACAACAGAAGGTTTACGATTGGCTGTAAATGTTGGTGCAATGCTTCTCGTTTTTGTTGCTTTTATTGCAATGCTAAACGGTGTATTAGGATGGGTTGGAGATATGACAACTTTAAATGATATAATTGCAGCAAACACAGCATATAAGGCGTTATCTTTAGAATTTATTTTAGGTTCTGTCTTTGCTCCATTAATGTGGTTAATAGGTGTGCCAACCATAGATATTTCTATGATGGGGCAACTATTAGGTATTAAATTAGCGGCAAGCGAGTTTATTGGTTATATACAACTGGCTGAACTAAAAAATGTAACAAGTGTAACACATTTGGCGTATAATAAATCAATAATTATGGCTACATATATGTTATGTGGTTTTGCTAATTTTGCTTCCATTGGAATACAAATAGGAGGTATAGGTTCTTTGGCTCCTGGGCAACGTAAAGTTTTATCAGAATTCGGAATGAAAGCTTTAATAGGAGGTACAATAGCCTCTTTAATGTCTGCAACAATTGCAGGTATGATTATAGGTTAAAATAAAAATACAATCGGTAATCATGAAATGTTATTTTCATTAGGTTAATAACTTTTCGATAATATTACAAAAGCATCAAGAAAAATTATTGATGCTTTTTCTATTTTTACACAAGTCTATTATTTATGCTTGCACAAATAAACAATTTAACGCTTATACATTAGAATGAAACAATATCACGACTTAGTAAAGCACGTCTTAGAAAACGGAAACGAAAAAGGAGATAGAACAGGAACAGGAACAAAAAGTGTTTTTGGATATCAAATGCGTTTTGATTTAAGTGAGGGTTTTCCTATGGTAACCACAAAAAAACTTCACTTAAAATCGATAATATATGAAATACTTTGGTTTATAAAAGGTGATACAAATATTAAATACTTACGAGAAAATGGAGTTAAAATATGGAATTCTTGGGCAGATGAAAATAGAGAATTA
>ENA-UZWU01003892-UZWU01003892.1-metagenome-genome-assembly--contig:-Day-4--1m-contig-3892_pt2 | contig 36206 bp, 25 predicted proteins | sample MGYA00260345_ERZ794905 | MGnify/ENA metagenome assembly ERZ794905
TATTTTTTTACGTCCAATTTTATCACTTAATCTGCCGGAAAAAAGCATTGCTATCATTGCTGCCCATGAGGGAGAGCTCACCACCCAACCAGATTGAATATCATCTAAATTAAATTCTGGCCCCGCATAATTCATTACACCTGATATGATACCTGCATCAAAACCAAATAAAAACCCACCTAAGGACACTACAAAGGCAATAAACACTAATTTCTTATTCATAATATTTTTCTAGATAAAGTATGGCTTAATAGAGAATAGTTTGCATGGCATGTGGTAAAATTTCTATAACAGATTCCAAGCTACCAACTGCTAATTTATAATTAATTTTTGCATCTGTTTTATTCATTACCACAGTTACCAAAGAACCATCAGAATTTAAAAAAGAAGTACTTTCTAAGCTAGTTCTGCTCGTCGTTGTGCTTACACGTTTTGCACCGGGATTTATAAATTTAGAAAAGTGACCAATGTAGAAATAGATTGGTGTATATGTTAATTCGCTTGTTTTTGTATTGGCATGAATAGGCGCAAAACAAAAGTTTTGAACATGGTTAGGACCTCCCCTTTCATCTAAAAGAATGTTCCAATCTGTCCAACCAACAACACCGCTATTAAAATCGTTAATCATAGAATTTCCATAACGCTCAGCATTCGGCCAGTAATGCATTCTTTCTGTATCAAAACCTTCTTGACAACCTTCTGTAAACATCATGTTTTTTGATGGAAACGATTCTTTTATATTCTTTAGATTATCATATTTAGGCAAACCTCCTGTCCAAGTTTCATACCAGTGAAAACCAATTCCCCATGCATATTTTGCTGCTTCTTTATCTTCAAAAATAGTATTTGCTCTTTCTGATATTAAATCTCTATTATGATCCCAAACAATTATTTTTTTATCACCTAAACCTTCTTTTTCTAGAGTAGGTCCTAAATATTTTTTTAAAAAATCTCTCTCCTCTGCGGCAGTATAAATACAAGACTCCCATCTTTGCACTGCCATAGGCTCATTTTGAATGGTTAAACCCCAAACGGGAATCCCTTCATCTTCATAAGCTTTTATAAATTTTGCATAATAATTAGCCCAAGCTTGTCTGAATTCTGGTAATAACTTACCACCTCTTAACATATTTTTATTTGTTTTCATAAAAGCAGGAGGACTCCAAGGACTTGCATAAAAAACCAAATCGTCTTCAATTAATTCTATTGCTCTCTTGATAAAAGGAATTCTTTTTTCTTTATCCTTTTCTATCGAAAATGTTTTTAATGCTGCATCTCCCTCGTCCACGTAGGTATGACTTCCTAGACCAAAATCGCTACTATGAATACTCGTTCTAATAATATTATAGTTGATACCATTTTTACCAAAATATGCTTGTAAAAATTCTTCTTGCTGTTCTTTATTTAAAGTTGCAAACACTTCTGATGAAGCGTCTGTAATCGCCCCACCGATACCTAAATACTCTTGAAATGTTTTTTTAGGATTCACAAAAACAGCTAGTTCTGTTTCTAAGGTTTGTACTTTTTCGCTAAACACTCCATCTTTTGTTTTGGTTAACTTTAAATTGGTGTCTTTTGCTGTAGTAAAGATTTGAAATTTAGAATTAATATTAATTTCTTTTACTTTAGTTTCATTATTGTTTGACACGTGATTTTCTGTTTTTGATGTATTACAAGCTATAAACACGCCAAAAGTTAGCACGGTAATTAAGTTGACTTTTCTCATTAGTTTTATTTAAATTATTTTCTGGCTTCATGTTTTACCCAATCAACTTCCATAACCCATTCATCTTTCATGGGTGAATCTGTAATTTTTGCAAAATTTAAAATAGCGAACATTTTTTCTCGATATTTATCACCTTCACCAACATTTCTATATATTTCTTTTCCATCAACACTGTATACTAGATCGCTACCCTCCCACTCTACAGAATATTCATGGTATTCGTTTAGAGTAACGTCAAACCCTTTTCTTAAAGTCCACCAATCTCCTTTGTCACAATTTCCCAAACTCTTAATAGCTCCGGTTGTAAAGTGATCTTTTTGATGATCTCCATGATGCTCAAATATATCAATTTCTCCAGAACCTTTTAAAGGCCAACAAATATTTTCATTTGCTTCTTGCACCGGAGATTCATTATTTTGAGCTCCCAACAACCACCAAGCAGGAAACATACTCTTTTCTCCATTACAAGATAATCTTAATCTTGCTGTCCATTTTCCTTTTACAAACTCTTTTTTATTTTTTGAAGCAATTCTACCGGCCACATATTGCGTTTCTGGATGCTGTTTGCCGTGTTTATCAAAATTATCACAAGACAATTTTTTACCAGCATTAACCACTCTTAATTTTAGAGTACCATTACTCACTTCTCTGGTATTATATTCGTTATTTGGCACATAACAATGTGTTTCATTGTTTACCCAAATGCGTTGATCTTGCCAATTGTTATTGTTAAAAGTTTCAAATTCATCTAAAAAGTCCGTATACCAAAGCTTTGAGTTATTTGTATTTTCTGCCTCTTTTTTTACATACGATGACAGCACGATTGCAATTACTAAGAGTAAACCTGAAATAAAAACATATTTCATTTGATTCTTTTTTAAAGGAGTATATTTATTCATTGTTTAAAGGGTTTAGTGTGTTATAAAGCTCATTATCATCAATATATTCAGATATTAACATTTTACTTGTTTCATCTAAATCTGATACGTCTTCTTGTTTACTTTTTAATTAATTTTTTATTAAATTTCCCGGAATCAGTTTCAATTACCACTACATAAATACCAGATTTTAAGTTTGATAAACTATAATTTACTTGCTGATATATGGGATTTATTTCTTTAACTAATCTGCCAGAGAAGTCAAAAACCTTTACGTTATTTATTGTTAGCTGATTTTGAATTTTGATCTGGAAATTATCAGATACTGGGTTCGGAAATACTGCGATACTCTCTTTTACCAAAATTTCTGTACTTAAGCTATTAACAAACTTAAATTCAAACCAATTGAGATTAAAACCCGATTTTGCTATCTTCATTCTTAATGTGTAAACACCTTTATTTAGAACAACAGATGTTGAAGATGTGGACCATGATTGCCAACCACCTGTAATAGGCAAATTAACTGATATTAAATTTTCTACAGAGTTTTCATTAATAATTTCAAAATCAATAGAACCAGAGTTATTTTGAGCTGCAGATCTAATATCTAATTGATAATTCCCATCTTTTGAAACAAAAATTTTATATTCTGCATAATCTCCAACATCGGTATAACCTAAATTTTTTCCTCCTCCGGTGTCTGATGTGTTTTCAGTTTGTAAACCTTCTTGTGAACTATAATTTTCTGCTTCAATTTTACCAGGAATAAATGCTCTTGTTAATAAGTTGTTTTCTACATTTAAGTTGTTAAAAACTGGTAAATCTATATTGTTTGAAGATTGAATAATAGTGCCAGAATAACTTACTTGTATCTGGTTTTGATGAAATAAAAAGTCTTCTAATTTTATGGTTACAAACCTTTTAGAATCTGCATCTAATATGGCAGATTCTATAGAAACGACCTGATTATTTACCTTCACTTCAAAATCGTCTTTTGACAGTAAAACATCATTAGCAAGTTGATTTAAAGTAATTTGAATTGATTTTTCATCATCAGCTGTACATGCACTTAACACTTCAAAATCATTTAAAGAAACCGAAGATTTCATAAACTCAATACTACTCATATTAAAAGATGAACTGCCATCAACCTTAACCTTTAATACGTGTATTCCTTGCTCTAAATATATATTTTCTACAAACTGATTTACAAAATTTGACCATCCTCCAGTATTACCAATAGCAATACTTCCCGATACATCAACATCATCCATAAATAACTTTACTTTACAACCAGATTGCTCTGTTGCATACCTAAAATTGAAATTATAAAATGATGTTTCTGCAATATTAACGGTATATTTTAACCATTCATTTTTTTCCGTGTAGCCAATATGATAACCATTACTATTCATTTGATCTTCATTGGTTTGAATATCTACACCATCATTTCTATAATTCCAACCAGAATTCCAGGCGGTAAAGTTTCCGGTAGATAAATTATAATCAGCGACCACGGCATCATAGTATGCAAAATTATTTTTTCCTAAATCATAATCAGAAAGGTAAATGATTCCTGGTATTGAAAAGGGGCTGCCATGATATGGTATAATTTCGTCTGTTTGAACTTGTCTTATAATAGCATCGGGAACATCTTTTCTAAACTTACTGTTATCAACCAATAAATTGTCAGATAATTGCATCATAGCGTCAAAAGTTTCTTGCTCTGTTGGCTTAGCTCCTTCACCTTTCCAAAAATCAATTACTTTTTGGTATCCTGGATTAATATCAACAGCATAAGGGCTATCTATATCACCAATTTTACGCACAGCCCACCAAGCCCAACCGATGTTATTGTTTTCAAAAAGGGTAATAGCATCTGTAAACCAGGTATTTGAGTTTTCCCCTGATTCTCCCATCCATAAAGGAACATTGTATTGTTCTCTTAATGGCAATATCCAATCTAAATCAGTGGAGTTATTATAATTCCAATATTTATGAAAACTATAAACTAAATTATCATCCCAAGGAGGTAAAAGTCCTCTATGGTCATTAGCATAAGAATTTCCTTCAATATATAAAATATGATTATCTCCAACTCCTCTTATACCCGCAGTAATATCCTCAAAAACTTCTCTCAACAAAGTATTTTGATTGCCTAAATCCCAATGCGTCTCATTAATAAGGTCATAACCGCCAATCCACTCATTAGACTTATATCTTTCAGCGATTCTAGTCCATAAGGCCACAAGCTTATCTCTATTCTGCTGACTTTCCCATAGTGAAGGTTTATCAGGGTCATAATCATTAATTTCAGAGCCTCTTCCCTGCCCACCTGGCGTTGCATGCATATCGAGTATAATATACAAATTATGAGGTGCAGCCCATGACAGCACATTATCTATTAATTCAAATCCCGTTTCTAACCATGTATTTTGACCTTCAATCGGTTCTTCCTCTATCGGAAGCGTAAATAGGTTATAATGCATCGGTATTCTAATACTATTAAAGCCCCATGCCGCAATAGAATCTACGTCACGTTTTGTAAAGTGATTTTCTCGCCATTTATTAAAAAAGGTTTCAGTATGAGTCACCCCCATTAAATCAATTAATTTTTCTTTGATTTCATGCTGAGATCCGGCAACTCCAGAAGTTTGCATCATGTAACCTTCCATAATTTGCCAGCCTCCTGGGCCATATCCCCTTAAAAGAACTTCCTCTCCATTTTTATTAATGATGTTTTTCCCTGAAGTTCTTAAACCTTGGGCATTTATTTGAAAAGAAAATAAGATGCATCCTAAAAATATGTACTTATAAATTTGCCTCATCTTATAAATTATCTAGACCAAATAAAGTTATTTCTGAACCAACAGTAATTTGAGTACTTCCGTAGTTTGAAGTAATCGAAAATTTTAAGTATCTAAACTGTTCTGAAGTATTTGGCAAACTAAATTCGTGACCCTCTATGGCTTCTTGAAAAGCCTCTGTAGGAATATTACCAGCTGCATCTCTTGGGTCTCCAATATCAAATTGTCCCAATAAATTCCAGGTTTGCCCATCGTTACTCGAGAATAAATCAAAAGTTTTTATGTTTTCTTCTTGATAGTGATAAGTAACGCCACCTCCTTGATACCAATACGCTCTTTGCCAAACTTTAAATCTTTGAATTTTCACATTTTTCTTTAAATCAATGACAATATCTAGTGGAAAATTTAAAGCGCCTCCATTATTATCTCTCGTAATGATAAAATAGCTATTGTCTGCGTCTGTTTCTACAGTATCTACAACGTCATCCCAAAAATTTACAGTTCTACCCTCATAAGCATTTCCGTTTATCGATTGTCCTGAAATGAGTGTCCACGAAGATTTATCAATTTTTTCTTCAAACAAAGGTGTAAATTTTCCTTTTTCCTCTAATTCAGTTATGTTTCCATCAAAATCTTCTACTTTCGTTGAAAAAGTAAGTTCTTTTGCTTCTAATCCTCTTACAAAAACATTTTCTTGAGGATTATTAGAAGATAAAATTCTAACAGTTTCCTCACCTTCATTCATAATATGGACATAAACAAAAACTGTTTTCGATGCAATGTTATCCCAAGTAATTTTAACTCCACCTAAATCTGGAGTAATTTGTATACTTTCTTGAACCAAGAAAATAAATGATTTTAATGGTGTAAATTCTATTTCGGTAATTTCAGACATATTTTGACTTTCATCAACCACATATAGTTTTACGTTTAAGGGTGATGTTTGGTTTAATCCATTCACCTCTAGAGAAGTATTGTGTTTACTAGATACTCTAAAAACTTCCTCTCCCAGAGAGTTTGTATACACCGCTTTTACATACAAAATATCAGCATCAGATGGCAATTTATAACTGATTACCCCTCCTCCATTTGTAGGAACAACTGTTACATTTGATACAACTCCCGGTGGTGTTGTATCTATATTGTCATCATCTGAGCACCCAATAATTGTTATAACAACAACTATTGAAAAGAATATAATTTTATTGATTTGTTTTTTCATCATGTCTTTTTTTTACCAACCAGGATTTTGAACTAGGTTAGGATTTCTAGAAAGTTCTGTAAAACTAATTGGCTGTAAATAATCTCTTGGCGAATTAAACGAACGCTGACCAACATCTCTAATTTGATAATAATTGGCTTCGGTATCTTCATTTACAGACCATCCTTTTATAGGAGTTGTAAAGTATTGATCTGCTAATTTCCATCTTCTAATATCATAATAACGATGTGCTTCAAAGGCTAATTCAATAGATCTTTCTTGTTGAATAATTTCTCTTAACCCGTCTTGCGTTAAATGCTTGTTTACAGTTATAGCATTGGTAGCATTACTCCAAGCATCTTCTACAGTTGGCACACCTGCCCTTACTCTAATTACATTTAGAGCATCATACACTTCTATAGATGGGCCGTTAGACTCATTTAATGCTTCTGCATAATTTAAGTACAACTCACTTAGTCTTATCATTGGCCAGGGATAGGTGATTGCCTTATTATAAGCATCTCCTTCTGTATCTTGATGCACTAGTTTTTTAAGTGCATATCCGGTTACTAAATAGTCTCCTGTATTTGCAACTCTTCCATGTCTTTCACCACTTCTCATTTTTATATTCCAAATACTACCCCAGGTTCTATTGATACCTCTATCAAAACCTATAGATGAATAAAAACGAGGTTCTCTATCTAGATTTAATTTTGCAGTTCTATTTGCAAATTGAGCATAAAAACGTTGATTAAAAGCTATGGTAGTAATGTCATGTCTATTCGCGTAATCAAAATTCTTATCTTCATTAATTGGCAAACCATTTTTAGTGTAATAGGTTTCTGCCATTCTTAAACTTGGTGCTAACCATTGCCAAGCTGCTTCTACTGATGAGGAACTAGGGTCTTTCATTAATGCAGGAGACTGTATTTGCCACCATTGTCCATTTGTTACCGGACTAGAATTTCCCCAAATTAATTCAGAGTTCCAAGGATCTGTAATAGCGAAACGACTATTATACTGGTCTCTTACTAATTTATATTGAAAATTATTGGTATCAAAAGTAGGAGGAGTATCTGTGTAATAATACATATTAGAACCCTGAGCAAGGGCCGCATCAATGGCTTCTTTGGAAGCTTCTGCAGCTAAACTCCATTTATTTTCATCAAAAGTTTGATTAAAAAAATGAACGCCTTCTTTATTTACAAAATCAGAGTACAGTTGAGAGTTACCATTAAACAAAGGACTTGCGCTATATAGTAAAACACGTGCTTTTAAAGATTTTGCAATCACTTTATCAATTCTTCCCAAATCGTTATTACCAACTACTTTTTCAGGTAAATTTGTTATAGATTCATTTATGATGTCTACGATATAAGAAAAACATTCATCCACGGTTTTTCTTTCTACTCTAACCTGTTCATCAGAAGCATCAATCGGTAAATTCACATCAACAATTGGTATCGGACCGTAATTACTAACCAATAAAAAGTGATAGTATGCTTTTAAAAAGTTAACCTCTGCTTTCCATTGATTTTTTTCTGATGCATCCATATCAACCACTACATCAATATTTTCATTAAGAATGTTGCAACTTCTAATTCCTTCCCACAAAGAACCTTGACCTTTTCCTGTTGCTGAAAAACCAGACCAATACCCCATTAAAGGGTTAGACACTGTTTGTTGCCCTTTCATGACTCTAGTTGCATTTGGTTCTTTTGCCACAGGCACCGCCAATTCATCACTTAATAAGGCATAACTTGCGTATGTGCCATCATTTTGTGGCAGATAACTATAACAATTTGCCAATGCATTATAAGCGGTTTCTTTTCTATTGAATAGCAAACTTAATTCCTGTGTACCATCAGGCACGATGTCTAAGTATTTTTCACAACTACTAAAAGCAAAGATTGAGAAAAATAATACGGTTATAATTTTATTTTTTATTTTCATTTTTTTGTCTTAAAAGTTAACTTGAACTCCTAAATTAAGGACTCTTTGAGGTGGATAACCAAGCCCGTTTCCTGCCTGTTCGGGATCCCATAATTTGAATTTTGAAAAATACATTAGGTTAACTCCTGTAAAATAAAGTCTGGTTTGTGTATTAGAAAAAATCTTACCTGCAGACTCCGGTATTGTATAACCAAATTCTAAATTTTTTAATCTTAAAAAATCACCATCTCTTAACCACCAAGTAGATTGCTTTTGATTGTTATCTATGGCATAAGTTGATAAACGAGGCCAAAAAGCATTTGGATCTGGATTATTTTCTGACCAATGATTGTTTGCAATGACGCTTAATGCATTACGTTCGTTTACAAAAGGAGAAATATCATTTGGATTAATAAAGAATGAAGACCTTGCGACTCCCTGCATAAAGGCAGAAAAATCAAAATTTTTGTATTTAGCTGAAAAACCAAAACCATAAACGATTTCTGGAACATTTGGCATGCCAATAGGTGCTTGATCTGATTCGTTTATAACTCCATCATTATTTACGTCCTTATATTTAATATCTCCTGGTAAATAAGAGTTGGTTGTAGAAAAACCATTAAACTGTTCTGGAGAGTTATCAATATCTTCTTGATCTACAAATAATCTTTCTGCGGTATAACCCCATTGTTGATTTACTGGATACCCAATTCTACTTAAATTTTTATCTTGAAACTCTGGCTCTCCATTCACTAAAATCTTATTCGTTGCATAGGTAAAATTACCTCTTGCTGTAATATAAAAATCGCCACTAAAAGCGTGATTAAAATCTAAAGACAAATCAATACCATTCGATCTCACTTCACCAATATTACTGCTAATTACAGTAGTTAAACCTGAAGTTTCAGGAATAAATTGACGTTCCATATAAATATCTCTTCTATTTTCTGTAAAAATATCTGCAATGATATTTAACTTATTAAACAAACCTAATTCAATACCAACGTTAGACTTCGTGGCAATTTCCCAACTTACATTTTCATTTGCATATCTATTTACGATAAAGCCATTGTAATAGTTGTTATAGTTTGATCCAAAAGAATAACCTGTATTGCCATTATTTAAATTGACATCAGACAAATAGAAAAATCGATCGCTTGCGCTTGAAATACCATCATTACCCACTAAACCATAAGAATATCTTAATTTAAGTAAATTTACTTGTGGAATATTTTTTTCAAAAAACTTTTCATTAGAAATAATCCACCCTAAACCAACGGATGGAAAAAATCCAAAACGATTTTTCTCTGCAAACTTCTCTGAACCATTGTAACCAAAATTAAACTCACCAAAATAACGATCATCAAAACTATAAGAAGTTCTGCCTGATATTCCCGTATTTCTTGAGGGTAAAGTTGAAAAAGCGGTGTTACCTCCTATGGTATTGAGCGCCTCCTGGAAATAATTCACTAATAACCCACTTACGGCATGCTTTTCATTAAAAGTTCTGTTGTATTCTAAAACAGCTTCGTAGTAAAAATTACTGTTCCCATTATTACCAACCGTAGGATTGTTTAAAAACTCCGTTCCCTCTTGAATTTGATTTAATGAGTTTTCAATACCTGTTGGGGTTTGAATCACATTAGCGCCATAATAAAAAGGTGTAAAACTGCGCTCATTTTGATTTTCTGTATATGTTCTTACAGAAGCCATTGCTCTTAACTTTAAACCTTCCGTAATAAAATTTAAATCTTGTTTTATTTGAAATTGCGCTAAAGTTGTATTTGCAAATCGATCTTTAAAACCTTTAACACTCTCTGCATACGGATTTGGAAAACCACCATTCCCTTTATTTCCAAAAAGAGTATGATTAAAATTTTGTGTTGCCAAATCTGGCTCATAAGCTTTTGGGAAATTTGCTGGATTCGCTTGTGAAACTTGATAAAAAATATCTGATGCACTTACTACAGGCCCATTATATCTTTCAAATAACGAATAGAATTTAGCAGCAACTTTAGTTGTTTTGGTTAAATTAATGTTGATGTTAGCTCTTAAATTAGATCTATTAATATCTATATTATTATTAAAATTATTTAAGGCATCTACTTTTAATAAACCCGTTTCATTGGCACTGGTAACAGACAAGTAATATTGAGCCACTTCTCCACCTCCATTAATGTTCACATTAAATCTTCTATTTAAAGTAAAATCTTTAAATAATTCGTTGTGCCAATTTACATCCGGATAAATATTAGGATTTAATCCATTTCGTGTCCCTTCAATTTTTTGTTTAGAATATAATAATGTTGCAGAAGGATCTCTCATTCTTTGCGCTCTATTATACAATTCCATATAATCTACTGCCCCTAAAAAATCATTAACTTGTGATGGAGCAGACATTGAATTTTCATAACGAACAGATACTTTTGCTTTTCCTTTTTTACCCTCTTTCGTAGTAACTAAAACCACACCATTTGCACCTCTTGCACCATATAATGATGTTGCCGTAGCATCTTTCATAATAGAAAAAGAAGCGATGTTATCTGGTTCTAAACGTGCTAAATCTGAAGTAGTAATTTGCAAACCATCTAATAAAATTAAAGGACTGTTATTAAATCCAAATGTGGTAACCCCTCTTATAAAAAAGGCAGCGTTATCCGCACCAGGTTCACCAGATCTCTGATAAGAAATTAACCCTGAAATTTGCCCCGCCAAAGAATTTGTGATATTGGCCGTTGGTTGTTTTAAGTCTGCTACTTTTATAGCTGTAACAGAACCAACAATACTCGATTTCTTTTGTTTAGAAAATGCAACAATCTGCACTTCATCTAATTGGTCTGCACTCTCTTTTAAAATTACATTTATAATTTTTTGAGTACCAATTTCTATCTTTTTAGTTTCAAATCCCAAATAAGAAAAAACCAGAGTGGCATTCGTTTTCTTTACATTAATCAAATATTTTCCATCAAAATCAGAATCAGTTCCATTCGTGGTTCCCTCAACAATTACCGCTACTCCTGGTAAAGGATTGCCAAGGTCATCATAGATTTCACCTTTTATGATAGACTGTGAAAAAAAAGAAAATGTGAGGAAAAATAGAGAAAAATGAACAGATTTTAACAATAAGCTTTTAAATATAATCATGCTTCTTTTTTAAAAGTAACAGCATAAAGCTAAGTAACTTTATGCTGTTAAAGTAATTATTGTTTAATTAATTTTTGATAAGCCCCATTCACTTCAACAAAATAAAAACCAGATTTTAAAGTACGAATAGATAATTTTTTATTGTTCGTTTTCTGTTTTAAAACTTGCTTCGCATTAATATCATAAATTTTAACCATTGTATCCTTCTCTAAATTTGAAAAGTGAATCGCATTATTTGCTGGATTTGGATAAAAACGTAGTTTATTTTTCTCGAAAACACTTACAGATGCAGTACCTTGTAATTGCGGACCTTTAATATCATCTACATAAAAAGTTGTTCCTCCAGATGCACCTCTTCCAAGAAAAATAAATATATGGTCAAAGCTAACGCCATCTGCTAACTCAGATGCATTTAAATATACTGTTTGCCATTGATTTTCTAATATAATTTCTTCATCAGTTTCATAATTAGCAGTAATTTCCGAATCCTCTTTTGCATTCGCTAATTTAAATCGAATCCCTGTTTTAATTGGAGAATACACTCTAAAAGAAAAGATATCATCTTTGGACGCATCGTAAGGAGCGTTTAATTGTAAGTGAATTCTTTCCCATCCACCCCATGAGTTTCCTTTGTCCCATTTAGCCACCATGTTTGCCCCTCCAGCAGGATCAGCTACTGTTGCAAACGCTCCGGCAGGATCTCCCATCGTTTCAGAGACTGTAGTCAGTGAAGTACCATCAAAATCATTGTACATTACAAAATTAATACCAGTGGCTTTTGTCGTAAACATTGCGGAGATAGCAGTAATGTTGGTATTGTTTTCTTTGTACTTAATTACGTTATCTTTAATACCATACCAATATTGTGTATTCGCTTTTAGTAATTCTGATGGTTTTAAAGAAATACTATTTTTAGCAGCATTTATCGAAGCGATTGCAGACACTAATGTTCCAGAAGCATCCCCCTCTCTTAACTCAACAAAAGGAGAAACATCTGTAATTGTTGAACCGTCTAAATTTACAAACTGAAAATTGGATGAAATGGTTGGAACAGCCGTTTGAGAAACATCCGTAGCAGCCTCTAAAGGACTTAATGTAGTTACCACATTTGGCGGTACATTGCTTTTTAAATAATCATCAAAATAAAACTTATCTCCAGCTTCTGAACCTCCCGCTTTGTCTTTATCGAAATAAATTTGAGCCCTATCGTAATTTGTTGCTGTAATAGAACCATAGTTAAATACCACTTCTACCCATTTATTTATTTCTGTTACCTCAATTTTTTGCTCATGTCCTTGACCGTAATCAGGATAGTTTTGTAACTTAATAGATACCGCTACCGGTTTATTTACCCACACCTTTACCTTAATAAATGGCGTTTCAGAAAAATCAAAAGGAGTTAAAGGTGTTGCGTCATTTACTAAATTATTTTCTAAACCAGAGTCGTTACCGGCGTGTGTGTATTCTGCAACATTATCCGATGTATTGATTCCTGATTTGTCTGGATTTGCAATTTTTGCAAAACCCGTACCTCCCCAAGATGAAAAACCTAAATCTTGATTGGTTGTATCAAAATCGAATAACATTTCGTTAATATCTCCAGAAACAGCTGCTTTTGTAGTAAATGATGCAGAAACATCAGTAACTGCTAAATCCGTTGTGTATTCTATTGCATTGTCAATGATTCCATACCAATAAGTTTTAGAATTCTCTAAATCATTAATAGGGTCGATGGTTATGGTATTTTTATCACCATTAATATTGGCTATAAATGGCACATCTGCTCCATTCTCATCTCCTACTTTAAGCGCTAATTTACCCGTAAAATCCATAATTTCTGAATCATCTATGTTCCTAAATTTACCATTAGACGCTATTTCTAAATTGGTAGAGATAGAAACATCTGAAGCAGCATTTGCTGGATTGTAATTTTGTGCAGGCTTTGCATATAATTCCGGACCTTTAATATCATCAAAGAAAAAGATGTCTCCCTTCATAGTATTAGCACCACCAATTTTAATAACAATATTGTTCATATAAATATTAGATGCATTATCAGAAAAATCAAAGCTTAATTCAACCCATTTATTTATATCTGCAGCTCCAACAGAAGAAGTTACCTCAATATTGTTACCCCAATCTGGAGCATTTTCTAAATGGAATGTCACATCTATTTCTTTCGTTGAAAAAATTTTCATTTTAAAAACTGAATTTGACACTAAATTAAAAGGCGAAGTAAAAACGGTTGTAGGGTCAAGGACTCCGACACCAATATCATTGTTATCACCCGATGTAAATTGACCAACAAATGCAGAGGCGTTTGTTGCATCCGAGGCCGGGTTTGCTACTTTAGCAAAAGTTGAAGAAGTGTTCCAACTATTAAAAACAATGTCAGGATTGTTTATATCAAAATCTACGTGTGTCACCTCTTGGGCACTCATTACGCTCAAAGCGAAAATAAAAAGTAAAGTAATTTTTTTCATCATTAAATTATTTATTAAGTTAATTGTGGTGAGGTATGTGAAAGTTAATTTCTAACATTTATGCTTTTCCCGAATTAAGTGGCCTAATTATATTTATGAAAAATACACATATCAAAACACATTGTAAAATTATTACGATGGTAAATTTATCATTAATAACACAGCTAAAGTTAAAATACAACACATCAAAAACTCATAACCCACCAAAAAATAACTCATCAAAAACTCTCATAATTTTTTTTTTACATTGATTTCATTGAGTTTAATGAATTTTATTAATACATTAGATAAATTAATTTAACTCTCTATATGTATTTTCGAATACTCAATTTTATTTTTGTTTTTTTATTTGTAAGTGATTTTTATTCACAATCAAATGATGGCTTTCATTTGCACAAAATTCCTCTAAAATCTCATTTTAGTTCAGAAATTTATAATGGGAGCATTCAAAACTGGAGTTTTGATCAAGATGCGAATGGCATCTTATATGTTGCCAACAATGAAGGATTGATAGAATTTGATGGAAACGAATGGAGCAAATACAAGGTTCCATTATCCACAAAGATTAGAGCCGTTAAGGTAGATCATCAAAACAGAGTTTTTGTAGGCGGTCAAAACCAACTGGGTTATTTTAAAAATACTGAAAAGGGTTTTGAATTCACTTCATTAATTGATAATCTAGAGCCTAACGCTCAATCAATTGCGGAAATATGGAAAATTATTGAAATTAATAAAAGCATTTATTTTCATACTGAAAGTAAGCTTTTAGTATATAATGGTGCAGAAATAAAGGAATTAAACTTACCTGGCTACCTGCAATTTTTATTTAAGCATAAAAATAAGTTGATTGCTCAATTTTACAAGAAAGGTTTATTTGAGTTGGTGAACGGCGAATTTAAATCTATCCCTGAAACAAAATTACTTCCAGAAATAATTGGTATTACAGAAAGCAATGATGAAGATTTTTATTTCAGTAAAATGGGTGTTATTTTTAAGTCAAGTAAACTAAACAAACCTTTTAAAGATTATTCAAAGGAATTTGGATCAATAAATGTGGTTATTAAGCTAAATAACGGAGGTTATGCTGTAGGTACTCAAAATAATGGTTTAATTATTCTTAACTCTAATTTTACCATTAAGCATCGGTTTACAAAAAATAATGGTTTGTCTGGAAGAACGGTGAAGTCAGTTTATGAGGATGGCTTTCATAATTTATGGGTAGCACTTAATAATGGTATCGATTATTTAAAAATGAGCTTACCCTTTTCATTGATAAACGAGGAGGTTGCTATTGAAGGTACGGGTTATGCAGCCCATAAGTTTAAAGATAAAATTTATTTAGGCACTAATAATGGTGTATTCACTCAAAATTTAAATAAAAGTTTTAAGTATCCTGCTAAATATAATCTCCTTTCAGGAAGCGAGGGACAAGTGTGGAATTTTTCACAAATTGATGACGAGTTAATATTGAACCATAATAAAGGTGCTTCAATGATTAGAGGAAGTGAATTGATTAAATTTCATGATATAGGAAGTTGGGGTTTTATTAAAACAAATATGCCAAATATGATTATTGGTGGGGATTATAATGGTCTCAAATACTTTACAAAACAAAATGGAAAGTGGACTTACAAAAGTAATATGCCTAAACTAAATGAATCTTCTAGAATAATAAAATTTGAAAATGATTCTACATTATGGATGACACATGGGTCTAAAGGAGCCTACAAATTACAATTAGATAGAAATATGCAACTTAAAAATGACATTCAACATTTTAGCGAGTCTAGCGGGTTTCCTTCTAACATATTAATAACATCCTATTTATTAAATGGTAAGTTGATATTTACTTCAGAAAAAGGCGTTTACAATTTTAATCCAGAAACTTTAAACTTTACGCCAAACACTTTTTTTAACAACATGTTGGGTACAGACCATATAAGTCAAATAATAACAGATAAAAGTAATTCTATTTATTACATCCAAAATCTAGAATTTGGCGTACTTAAAGAAGAAACTTACGGTAAATTTAAAAAAGAAACAGCGATATTTAAACACATTAATAAATTTATAAATGATGATCTTCAAAATATTACAATTTTAAATGAGCAGAATATATTAATAGGGGCTAAAGAAGGTTTTATCCATTACAATCCCTTAAACAAACATGATGTCTGCAAAGATTTTTCAGTGATCATAAAACATATTACTACAACAAACAGCGAAGATTCTTCATCCATTATTAATCCGTCATTTACAAAAAAATTAGAATTAGATTCAAACGAGACTATCGAAATAAACTACGCCTCGCCTTATTTTGATGGTTTTGAAGACCTAACCTATAGCTATAGATTAACACCTTTAGATGAAAACTGGTCTAAGTGGTCGTCCATGAGTAAAAAAAGCTATGAACACCTACCATATGGTAATTACACTTTTGAAGTGAAGGCACTAAATTTATATGGCATAGAAAGTGAAACCTCTGCCTTTAAGTTTAAAGTATTAGCACCCTGGTATGCATCGCAAGCAGCAAAGCTAGGATATATTGGTTTAGGATTATTAAGCTTTATTTTAATACCTATAATGCAACGTAGAAAATATAAAACAGAGCGCATAATTATTACAGAAGAAAAAGAAAAAGAGCTGAAGATTAAAGATGAGGAGATTGATAAATTGAATTCCGAAAAATTACAAACAGAACTCGACCTTAAAAACGATCAATTAACGTCGATTACGATGCAATTGCTAAAGAATAAAGAATTTATTCAAAATGTTCAAGAAAAAATTAGTGACACTTTACACAAAGGAGGGTCTAATGTAGCGCTAAAACACCTCATTAAAACTATTGATCAAGAATTATCAAACAACGATTCTTGGGATCAATTTGCGTATCATTTTGACCAGGTTCATGGCAATTACTTAGAAAAATTGTCAATCAACAATATTCGGCTATCACCTAGAGAGATAAAATTAGCTGCTTTTCTTAGAATGAACATGAGTTCAAAAGAAATCGCAAAGCTTTTGAATATCACTACAAGAGGAGTTGAACTTGCCAGATACAGGTTAAGAAAAAAATTAAACCTAAATCGTGATCAAAATTTAGTGGAATATTTAATCGATTTAGACAATACATAAATAAAAGCTTTGAAAAATTCAAAGCTTTTATTTGTCACATCAATCCTTTTAAAAGCGGCTAGACACTCTCGTCGAATACAATTTATTCTGTTGGCTGACGAACTCCGATGAATGGGAATATCTATGAAATAGCCAAAATTAAAATATTGAGCTCTAAAAACGCAACTTATCGCTCATTTTATCATTATATTTGAACTATAACCATCCTATTTATAGCACATTATGCATAAAAAAGAGAATTGGACTAAAAGTCTTTGGCATCAATTAATTTATAAAATTAACTCATTAACTTTTAAGGGCTTCTATTTTGATATCAAACTAAAAAGAAATCAAATTATTAGAATTCGTTTTTGGTAGGATGCCACCATACAATTCTTTTAATTGACTTAAAACCCTATCTCTGAAAACTACTCTTCTTCTTCCACTTAAGCTATAACTACTTTCATCCGTTATTTTTTAGTTATTCATTATTCGTTTTTAGTTTTTCGTTGTTGGTAGTTTTCTATATCTATGCTCGTAATAAAACTATTTTTAATTTTGAGATGGTAGATAATTGTAGTTTTAAGTTTTCTTCAAAAGCTGTTATTTTTTTGAGTTTTTTAAGTTGCATTAAATTTATATTCTTCTTGAGAGATTGGTTTTTCCTTATTTACTATAATGAGAGTAATAATTACACTCATTAATTAAACGAAGGTAAATTTTCACTATATTTACCCTTGTTAAAATAACACAAGTAATATTTACTCTTGTTTAAAATGAAGAAATTTAATAGAAATACACCTTATAATAAGCTACCCTTATTACCACCTAACACAAATTTAGAGAGCACCAAAGTGTTACGCAAAACTATTGATGCGAGTAGAGCTTTAGCTCAACTCAATGGAATGCTAACGAATTTACCAAACCCAACATTATTTTTAGACACTATCCATTTACAAGAAGCTAAAGCAAGTTCTGAAATAGAAAATATTATTACTACTAACGATGATTTGTATAAATCTTTAGTAGCAGATAAAAAATTTGATAACCCAGCAACAAAAGAAGTAATCAGCTATAAAGAAGCACTTTGGAATGGTTTACAAGAAATAGAAAGACGTCCATTTATTAGTACAAATTTATGCATTCAAATTGTACAAAGTATTAAAAAAAATACCGCAGGTATTAGAACAACGCCTGGAACTGCTTTAAAAAACTCAAAAGGGGAAACCATTTATACACCACCTACAAGCGAGACAGTTATCAGAGAAAAGATGGCTAATCTTGAAACCTTTATTAATAGTAAAGACAGTATTGATCCACTAATTAAAATGGCATTAATGCATTACCAATTTGAAGCCATACACCCTTTTAGTGATGGTAATGGTAGAACAGGACGTATTTTGTTGTTATTGTATTTAAAATTTGAAAAATTATTAGATACACCAGCTATTTATTTGAGTGAATACATCATAAAAAATAAGGCAAACTATTATACTAAATTACGAGAAGTAACAGAAAACAACGATTGGGAAACTTGGATACTGTATATGCTTGAAATGATAGAGTATACTGCCAATAAAGGATTACAACGTTTAAAAGACGTCACCAATTTAATGGAAGTAATGGCTTCTGAAATTAAAGAAAGTTTACCTAAAGTATATACCAAAGAATTGGTTGAAATATTATTTAGATTGCCCTATACGAAAAGGCAGTTTTTGATTGATGCAAAATTAGGCACACCAAAAACGGTGGGTAATTATTTAATGGATTTAGAAGAAGCAGGTTTTTTAATTTCTGAAAAAGTTGGTAAAGAAAAATTATATCTCAACCATCGATTAATGGAAATATTAGAAAAAAATTAACGGGGAAAAGTGCGTAGGTGGAGGTAATTAGTGATGTTGTAGGAGTGGCAAAAATAAATAAAGGACGTTTTGAGGAAAAACGTTCTTTTTTTATGCGCGGTGTTGAGGTGGTTGAATGGAATGAGAGAAAGGAAACCGAAGTTGCTGGATGCAAGGAAGCATTGAGGTGTCTTGAATGAATGGAATGAAACTACCACAGACACATGGCAAACATTACTAATTGCTGTAACCTACACCTAATCAACGCGACAAGCTGGCTTCTTCACTAAAACAGTCTGCTCGACTGTTTCTTAACGTTCGACCCGGTGGGGAAAGTGGACTAAAATCTATTGCTTAGTGAAATGAAACAAACAAATACTTGAGATAAGGAATACTTGGACTTAGCGATGGTTTTGTGCAGCTTGAATGAGATAAGTAATAGATTTTACTTACGGATTTCAGCTTTGAAAGAAAGGATTTACGTTTTATGTTTTTTGAATTATATCACTATTTATATATAAATCTAGAATAATATTGACAGCACCTATCTGAGCGTTGGAAAGCGGCTATTTAGTTCACGACTTTTTTATTTTACGGGTGTTCATGAATAACGGCGAATATATTTAGAACTAAAAAGTTAAGACGCGTGCGCCGCTATTTTACATAATGGCGTTATAGACCAGAAAGTGAATGAATGTGTATATAACTGCGCATTATGTTACTTAGCTTTGGATAGATGATAATACCATATGATTACAAAACTGTGTTTTTACACTATTGATCTTTTGATATAAATTACAAGCCTTAACGGTTTGGCTAAACTACATTTTAATGCAGTTTAGATTGGGTTAGTGTTGTACTTCTCATATAATTAAAAAACATTGCTTCAAATGTGCCTAACTTATTTATTTATTTTGTCGAGTATGATTGAAGGCATTGCATTTACGTGCATTGTAAGACTCATAGCCTGAACAATCTAAAATAATATTAATATCTGTGTGTGTGTGTTTTCATAGTTATGTGTTTTAAAAAATTAAATAGGATATCCCTCATAAGAATTTTTAAATTCTTATATATATGAAGGTGTTTAGTATTAAAAAAGTAAATTAATTTAGTTGACTGCGCAAAATATGCTTCGCTCGATTTAATCTTGTTCTTGCATTTGCATAAGAAATATTTAATTCTGCTGAAACTTCTTTGTGACTTAAATCGTCTAAATAGAAAAGTGTTATAATCTGCTTATCACCCTTTTTAAGCTTATTAATTGTATTAAGGATGTTCCTATACTCTTCTTTTAAAACAATCTGTTCTAAAGGAGATAAAGCAGTGTCTTGAATCTGAGAATGTAATTGATCTTCCAAGTAACTAATTGTATTACCAGCTTTTCTTCTATTGTCTAAAAAAGTATTTTTACAAATTGTGAAAATCCAGTTCTTAAATTCTCTATTAGTGTCGAAATCTTTAATCTTTAGAAATGCTTTAGTAAAAGTTTCACAGGTTAAATCCTCTGCGTTGTGATGATTTCTAGTTTTAGATTTTGCATATAAATAAATTTCGGTCCAGTAGTTTTGGAATAGTTCATTCAAGGATCGTTCGTTCAATTCTTGGGTACACAAGTTTTTTGTCAAAGGCTAATGGGTTTAAATGAGTGGTGTGTTTATATGATACGCTAAACTTTATTTTTTGTTACAGTTTTTATTTTAAAATCATTAATAAACGATTTAATGATACGTTTCTATTTTTGTCTAAAAATTCAAAAAGTGCCAGTCTAGAGTCTTCTGAATAATTAGAATGCCCGTAACTGCCGTTACTCAAAATATAAATCATATTACTTATTTTCATAAACACAGAGTCTGTCGTTGTACCAATAGAATTGGCTATGTTTTGTATGATTAAATCATAATCCTTGTGTCGATAGTTTTTATAAACTTCTGTAATTACAAACAGATTGTCAAAATAACTCCAATTGTGGTTTGTATGCATATATATCAAGTTTTAAAGGTTTCTATATACATGTAAAATAATGCACTCCATCTGCATTATTTTATGTAGCTTTGAAAAAAAGCCTATGTCTACAAATAAAAATGCCTTTACTCGCTACAAAATTTTGGATCGATGTTTACGACACAGTTCTCAAATTTATGATATTGAAACACTCTTAGATACTTGCAATGCCGAATTAAAAAATAGAGACGAATGTTCTAAAGGAATCAAAAAACGACAACTATACGATGACATAAGTTTTATGAAATCTGAATTTTCAGCACCCATTAAAAATAATAAAGTAAAAGGATATTTCTATTCGGATAGTGATTTTTCAATTTTCAGTGCCAACAGCAAACTAACAAGTAAAGAAATTAATAATCTTTTAGCAGATACCTATAAATTGAGTAAAATTATAGGATTAGAACAACTACAATTATTTAATAATTTTGACAAGTATTTAGATAAGTTTTCAAATGGCAATACCTTAAATTTCCCTAAATTAAACTTTGTATCTTTAGACAGTAATAAATATTTAAAAGGAGCAGGATATTTAAAAACTTTGTACGATCACATTTTAAAAAAAGAAGTCTTGCATATTACGTATAAAACGTTCAAAGGAGTACAAAATAAACTTGAAAACCACCCCTATTATTTGAAACAATACAACAAGAGGTGGTTTTTGATTGGTCAAAATCCAAATTTTGAGTCACTCACAATTCTAGCGCTAGATCGTATTACCTCTATTTCTGCATGTAATGATAAAGATTACGTAGAAACAAAGATCAATTTAGAAGAATATTTTGAGGATGTGGTTGGTGTTACAATTCCTAAAAATAGACCAGTTGAAAAAATAGAAATATTTGTAATAGAGCAAAAGACTAAAGGTTATATAGAAACTAAACCATTACATGAGACACAAACACCATTGCGAAAGTTCAAAGACGGTTACAAATTTTCAATTAAAGTGATACCTAATAATGAATTAGAAAGTTTAATTTTGAGCTTTGGAGAAAACATAAAAATATTATCCCCTGAGAGACTAAAAGAAAGCATTAAAAGTCGTCTTCTCGACAATATAAAAAACTACGATTAAGATAAAAATATAATTTTTTAATGATGGGAAAAGAAATTAATTTATTTGGTGCATTTTCAAAATTTATAGAGATTATAAGAAATTTAGTACCAGAAATATTGGGAACAGATGATTGGGAAAGAGAATATTTCAATACTCTAAAAAATAACCAACAAGAAAATTGGACTAACCAAAGAGGTGATACAGATGATCCAAAATATTTAATTGATTTCGGGAATTTGCATAGTTTTGTTTTAAATAAAAAAGAGTTTTTAGGGAGGAAATATCAAATACGGAGGTATAATAATTTACCTACTATGTTTGATCAAATTAGTATAGCAAGAAATGACTTGATGCACTTTATGCCATTTGATCAAATTAAAGCAGACACAGCTTATTTACAGATGATACAAATTGCTCAATGTTTTCAATTGGATGAGCTTGAAGATTCTCTCAAAAATTTAAAGAATAACACTTTTAAAAAAGAAACCACAACTACAATCCAAAAAGAAGAATCCAATAAGATAATTAGTATTTCTAGTGAAACACTTAGAATTGAATTAAACCCATCAGGTATAGACGAATTTAAGAGATTACTATTAATAAATAGACGAGCTTTCATCACCACACATTACAATAATCAAGAGCCAGTTAGAAAAGAATGGAATGCAAATAACATGACAGAAAATTCAAACATCATTGGGAATTTAAGGTCTCGTCCCGAATTTAGACCTAGGAATTGGCAAAAAAATAACATCAGCCATGTATGCGTATCAATTGAGGAGGATTAGGTTTCGGTATTTAATCAAATCCTCTCCAAAAGTGTTCGACTTCGCTCATATTGGCTCCGCAGCATTATTGCTAATAATAATTTTTATTTTAGGAAATATTTTTTTATTTGTCTAATTTATCTGAGGCATTCTATTATAATTAACACTTGTTTTTTAATCTGTAAAACGGTTAAGCCCATTATGCACAAGTTATTATATTTTTATCTGCTCATTCAATTCTTTTGGTAAACTTTTTATAGACTCCTTTAACTTCAATTTTATTCGGACTTTTTCGCTCTCTTCTGTCTGATTGTAAAGATAATTGTCCATTATATAAAATCCTAAAATTCTATTATACAAATCTAATTCCTTGTTTTCAATAATTGAGAGCAATTGATGCTCCACCTCATCTCTTTTTTTAGTTTCTGCTAAAGCTCTTCCAATTCTTCTAATATTTCCATAATAATGATTTTCAGAAGTGTTTTCAACTCTTAATGATATACCCATAATTAAATCCAACACATTAATGTTTAATTCCTCTAACTCCCTGATGTAAGTTTTTCTTTGACCCCAAGCATAACTACCATCACTTATTCTTTCAAATCGGTCATTCATAATATCTAAATGTGCTCTTAGAAAAATTTTCCAATTTTGAGTTTCTGCTGAAAGCATTGCAATGTTAACTGCGTGCTCCCTCGGGCTGCTGTCTTGACTACAAAGGCCAACAACACGAGTACTTCTTAATTCTTCTAAAATCTTTTCTTGCTTCTTTTTAGATTTTGTGTTCCAGTTTTTGGGTAAATCAACCCAACCAGATTTTAAATCATCTTTAAATTTTGTAGTAGTTGTATCAATTAAACAATCAGAGTAATTAATCATTTGAGAATACATTTTTGGCAATTTTTTACTATCCATTTTATTAGGGAAATAAAAGGCAGCAAGGGTTTCATCAGAATATGAACCTTTGTTAGAATATACAAAAACCCAATTAGAAAGATTCTCTATTTTGTGTTTTTCTAATTTTTTATCAAATCTAAGTTCAAAACCATAACCACCATTTAAACTAACTTCACTAAATGCAACAATATCCATTTTTTGATAATTTTTGTAATTATCTTTTACTATTAGTAAATTCTTTGTGATTTTTGCTTCAAGATATTTTTTCTGAAACTCCTCAAAATCAATATTATTTTCAATATCCTTTTTTGCTTCTTTTACTTTGTTTTTCTCAATAACAATTTTGTGTCCGATAGATTGATATTTAGAGTTGAAGCTTCTATTTATGTCACAGACCTTAAACTTTAAATTTAAAGAGTCAACTATTGTCTTTAATTTGTTCATGGTTGATTTGCTGTAAAGCAACTCGATTTCTTGAATTTCAACTTCTTCCTTTTGAACACACGAAAATTGAACAGCAAGAACTATTATTAATAATGTAAAGATTATTTTTTTCATTTCAGTTTTTTACTTATTTAAAAAGCTAGGTTTTATGCTTTTGTTATAACAGTATATCTAATACTTTTGGCAGATTACAAAAAAGTTTTGTGATGTAATTTTCCAACTTGATTGGATCACACTAACGTAATTTTTAGTGAAATATTTTACACTTTACAAGTGTAGTATACGCATTTTAATTGCCTCTGCGGTTTTTGATTAATACATATCAGTAAATACTTCCTCAGAGCAACCAGAAAAACCACCCCGTTTATCAATAAAATAAATCTCTTCAAAACTATGACTATTATGCATGAGCCAAAATTTAACTGCTTCTACTAAAATCATTTCAGGGTCACCCCAAAAACGTTCAGTTTTAACCGCATTCATTGCAATCTTTTTTGCATTTAATTCTGACATTTTACTAAGTACAATATCTACAAATATTCTTATATCATTTAAGCTATAAATTCTAGCAGATCTCCTGCCATCCATTAGTACATAATCTAAAGTTTTTAAAGAGTTATCTTTCCTTTTGTTTTCGAATAAAACAAACCCCCAATCATAATTAATTGGTTTATCAAATTGTTTAACAAATTTATAAGCATCCATTTTTAGGGAAGTTAAACCAGGTATTATAGAAATAATAATAGCATCAACCCCGTATTCTTCCGTTTCAAAAACAGAACCACTTTTAAAATGGAGCTTGGGCATTTTTGAATACATTAAATGTTTATTATTTCTTTCCATTCAGTGGTTTTTTTTCATAACACTCAAATTTTGAGATGATATCTCTATTTTCTATTGTTACAAAATTATTGTTTTCATTATTTAATTCGGAGGTTGGAATAAATCGAAATATTCTCAAGTAAATATTGGCGCTATTGTTTTGTTTTAAATCTAATAAGAATTGCATTTTCATAACGAAATACCATTACCTAACAAACTCTGAATTGGAGGGCTTTTTGGGGTATTTTATTATAATTGTAACTCCCTATTTCAGTATAACTTTTACTTGTTACTACATTAGAGAACACTATATAAAAATCTTTCTTAGCCATTTCATAAGTGTCATTGTCATTTGTTACATGAATACGCACAATATCATGATCTCGTATAGGTTCTATTTCATCTTTTTTAAATGTTAGTCTTGCCGAAGTGTACTCAATAATTTTCATAGGTTTTATGTGTTTTGGGGAGTTTGTATTTTCAGTATTCAATTTATCCTTTTTAATATTTTTTTCCTCAGAGATCGCATCTGTAACTTCATCAGATACATCAGGAGAAACAGAGTTGCCTTGTTCTTGTGAGCTCGAAAAAGAGAAGAATCCCCTTAACTTTTTTAAAAAATTAATAAAACTGTGTGATGATGAACGAGAAGTTTGGTTTGTCATATTTTTATTGATTAGAAGAGTTACATTTTTAAATACGTAAAATAACATCAAAATGTTACAAAATTCTTTGTTTTTTTTTTCCGCTGAGTATTAAAAATGAAATTTTAGCCTCTTTTTTCGTCTAGAAGAACCTTACGTAAAGTCAAAACAAGACTCCAAACACCATTGATATTTGCACCATATTTATTGTGTTTTTTTTACGAGATTCACATAATTTAATTAGATACAATCAAAGAATTAGTGACATAAAAAATATAATGGCGCCAAAGAACTGAGCTTAAGGAAAACTATAGGTTCTATAATTCTTTGCTCATTTGAACCTTATTATGGCTTGGTTATAGAATATAAAATAGATGTAAAATCGATTTTAACCAACGATAAAAGGCAGCCGATGGAATTGGCATAATTAACTAAAAATAGACAAACAATTTTTCTTAGTACACTTATCTAAAGTGTATAAAGCAATTTAACAAATAAAAAGCCCTCTTTTAATTTAGATTATTATCTTTATAGGCAAAGTTGTGCAACCCGTACAATGTGTAAAATGCATTTTGTACCAAACCTTGGCAGCAACTAAAAATGAAAACATGAAAAAGATAATTGAATATTGCTCAACAAGATTTTACGTTACACAAAGGGTTTATGATGAACTCGTTATTAATCCTGATGCGGAATTAATAATAAATACATATCCTAAAAAAGGGTATCACCCAAAAGGAATATATAAACTCCCAAACAATGTGGCTAAAAAATTTATTGAATCGAAACAAGGAACATTAAACTGGGATAAACACGAGAACTTTAAACAAGACGCAATACCTTCTGACTTAATAACCTATTTCAAATATCTGTAATGGCCTTAGGTAAAATTGATTCAAAATTAACGGAAGATCAAACTGTCTTATTTTTAATTGATCATTTAAAATTAAAAGGGTGGAATATTAATAGTTATTGTCTTGGACAACAGAGAGGTTATGACATTGTAGCTTCTAAAGATGAGCAAAAATTATTTGTAGAAGTCAAGGGGGCTAGAGGAAATGACAATTCACCAACAAAAAAAAGAAAATATTTTGATTCGGGTCAAATTAAAGATCATTTTGGGAAAGCTATTGTAAAATCACTTGAAACTATTAATTCTCATCCAAATGCAAAAATTGCAATTGCACACCCAGATGATATTGATATTCGAAGGGTAATTGGAGGAATAACCAAACAAATAAGTAAGCTTGGAATTATTCATTATTGGGTAGATTCGGATAAAATAACAATTGAAGATTTATAAAAACACAGCAGCACAATATAAAATTAATTGCTGAATTTAGGTAATTTACGAATGGCCTCAATGACTTTCTAATTCTGATTTATTTGCTGAATTTAGTGCTTGAACCACTCAGCTTTCCTTACAAAAAAGCATTACCTAACATTATGAAGAAATTTTTACGCAACCTAGGAATTCTGATTTTACCATTTATGGTAATGATTTCTGTAAATGAAATTATTAAAAAGAGCAAACCAGCACTCAATTCAAACCATTTTTTAAAAGACATCAAAACAATCAATTCTAAAAAGAATTTAAATGATACATGTACTTGGGCTTGCTATTACCAAACAACCAACGTATGTAAAAAAAAGCATGTAAAATACCTAACCAAATACTACAAATTTACGGACGGCATTTATTTCGGAATCATCAAAGGGCTTAAAAATACAGGACATTATCAATTAGCAAATATTATTGTTCTGGTAATTCTATTGCCACTTTTAATTTGGGTATTTATTATAAAATCGTTGAATGTACAAGATCAAATAAACAAGTTAAAAAACTAAAATGGATACATTAATAGCATTTTTCAACCATATTTTTGCGTATTGTACAGATTTCATTATTAACTGTGCAAATATTTTAAACCTCTCTTACTACGAAATAAACTTTATACTATTTTGCGTACTCTATCCAGTGTTATTGTTTGGCGCTATTTTAACGTATGTTATACAAAGAAAAAGATTAAGAAATAAAATCGATGCCATGAAGGGCTAAAATATTTAGGAAAGAAAAAAGGACCTTTTATCTGAATATCATTTAGCAGGTAATAAAAAAATTAGCAGAATATCAAAAAGTGTATTCTGTTAAACGATTGGGAGTTTTGCGAACCTCATTATTAGAACTCTTATTCATGTGGCCAGGCAACATTTCATCTTTTACAGAGTTACTAAAAATGATAAAAGTATTGTTGGCAAATAGAAGCTTAGAAAACTTACAATTACTAATCTAAAGGCTGCGGAAAACCACACTCAAAATTGCGGGTTTCCGCAAAATAAATCCGCTAATACTATCTACATTTGAAAATGTTAAGAACTTACAAGAAATAAGGAAATAGCAATTATACAAGGATATGCATTTGATAATTAAATGTACACTCATCTAAGAAAAACACAAAATTCTTTTGCTGGCTTGTTATAAACTTATATTTTCACGAAAAGGAGTATAGATATAAAAACCAAAACCTCAGCATATAGAAGTTGTTTGCTTTTAAAGCAATTGCAATCAAAACCAAAGAGAGTGCTTTTGCAAAAAACATTGTTTTTTTGCCAACGCTTGAAAAGAATTGAAACAAATAAATACAATAAAAACGACATACAACAATGTGTATAGTGCATAGCACCCTGCGGAATGCTAAAACACTATAAACGAGGCGTTGTATTGCATTAAAAACCAATGACTGAATGAGTATAAACAAATTAAAAGAACTAGCAAGCAAATACTCTTTGTCAGACGAAATAGTTGAACAAAGAGAAAAAGACAGACTTTCATTCATTGAAAAATTTCCTCTTACCAGATTAAAAGACTTATCAATTGATCAATTCGTTCAGGGTACAGATGATAACAGCTTTTGCTATTGGCTAGAATTTAAAAAGATAGGCTTCGGTATTGGTGGTGGTAATGCATCTAAGTTTGGTATTTACAAAACCAAAAACAAGGAAGAAATTGTTTATGCGACTAGCTACGGAAAGAACAAAACTTACCTGTATGATAAGGCGGCCAAGGATTATTTTTCCGATTTACTAAACAAAATTCTAAAAGCCCTAGACTATACTAAAGAGAATCAGATAGATAAAATTAAAGAACTCGAAATTCCTATGTGGAATATGGTTCTTCAGAAAATTCTTGGCATCTACTACCCTGAAAAATTTCTAACCATTGGCTCGCCGACAGTTCTAATTAAATGTGCAAAAGAACTGGGAATAGAAAATATTGAACATTCCTCTGATAACTCAATTTTAATAAATTACGAATGCAAAAAAATAATCAGTAAAAACCCACAATTCTCAAAATGGTCAAATGAAAAAATAGGAACTTTTATTTGGGAGACTTTAAATGTTGAAAGCAAAAAAATAAAAAGAAAAGCATCGAAACAATACTGGCTTTATGCACCTGGCGAAAATGCTTATCTCTGGGATGAATTTTATCAAAATGGTATTATGGGGCTTGGTTGGGATGAAATTGGTGATTTAGCGCAATATAAAAGTCGGGATGAAATAAAAAAAGTTCTAGTGGATGCTTATGGTGGCACTGGATCAAAAAAAAATGATGTTTCTTCAAATGATGACTTTCTCAACAAAATCAAGATTGGTGATGTAATAATTGCCAAAAAAGGTAGAGGAGAATTACTTGGATATGGTGTTGTTATATCAGACTATATCTTCGATAAAAATCGAAAGAACTATCAAAAGACAAGAAAGATTGACTGGAAGATAAAAGGAAATTGGAATGTTGCTTTTAGCCTAGTGCTTAAAACATTAACTGATATAACCAAACGTAGTTCTGAAGATATAGCATATAATACTTACTATGAAAAATTGTTAGGAATCATGGGGGTTGGGCAAACACAAAAAGATAACAGAGAATCCTTCAGAATTTGGCTCACCAAAAAATATGGAGAAGACTCTGGTACGATTAACTCCTACCTTAAAGCTATTGATATTTTATCTCAAATCTTATCAAAAGAGCTGTTCAAAACTACTGATAACAATTATTTAGAATCGCTTTATAAAGATTTGATTAAAAAACAACGAAACCAAGAAGGCAAGTATTACCATTCGGATGCTCCCTCATATGGGAGTAATGGCTTTTACTCTGCTTCTATAAAATCGTATCGTAAATTTTTAAAAGCTATTAACCAATCAGAAACAATTGTAAAATATGACGATATGAATTTTCCACTGAACACAATTCTATATGGCCCTCCAGGAACTGGAAAAACATATAACACAATATTAAGAGCGGCACAAATAATTGAGAATCGTGTAATCGACTCTTATGATGAGGCTCTGGAAGTGTTTAAAGCTAATCTTCATGACAAAATTGAATTTATCACTTTTCATCAGAACTATAGTTATGAAGATTTCATACAAGGATTAAGACCCGATACAGAAAATGATAACCAACTCACCTTTGAAAGAAAGGATGGGGTTTTTAAAGAAATTGCAGACAAAGCATTAAAAAATCTAATAGAATCCGAAAAACCACAGTTATCAAAAAGACTATTTGAGAAAGTATTTAACGAATTTATTAATCCTTTAGTAGAAGGTGAAATTGAGGAAATTGAAGTAAAAATGAAGAAGGTTTCATACTTCATTACAGCTATTTCTAATAAATCAATCGATTTTAGAAAAGCCAACGGAGGAACAGCTCATAAATTGAGCATTGGAACACTTAAGAAAATGTATTTGGCAGAATCTGTTTTAGAAATACAAGGTTTAGCGTCATACTACACCCCTCTTTTAGCTGAATTACTAAAAATCGGGAAAAACTCTTCGGACAAAAAAGAACAAATTAAACGCCAGGATTATGTTATAATTATTGACGAAATCAACAGAGCGAATATTTCAAGAGTTTTTGGGGAACTTATAACGCTTATTGAGCCTGACAAGCGTTCACATGGTTCAATTCCATTAGAAGCTAGATTGCCTTCTGGTGATCCGTTTATTGTTCCTTCCAACTTGTTCATCATTGGCACAATGAACACTGCTGACAAATCAATTGCATTGCTGGATATCGCTCTAAGAAGAAGATTTGAATTTGAATCAATGTATCCAAAATATAAAATCGAAGGTCAAGAAATCTATGATGTTGAAATTCTTGAAAAAATCAACAAAGAAATAATTAAGTCTAAAGGGCACGACTTCCAAATTGGACACGCATATTTTATGGGAGATAATAAAGACCTAGTGCAAAGAATGAATAAAAAAGTTATTCCATTGCTACTTGAATATTACATGAATGACAAAAAAGAAGTTAAAGGAATTCTAAATTCTGCAGGTCTTATTATTGAAGAAAATTCATGGCCTTTAAAAATATCAGGCAAGAATGATTAACCTTTTTGAATATCAAAACAAGGTAGATATTCAAGACTCATTTGAAGGCTTGGAAGGGTTTCTTGATGAAATCTGGAATAGCCGTGAAAAGAATTCTTTTTATTCAAAAAATGGTAATGATAAAATAGAATCTCAACGTTTCCTGCAATTCATTCATAAATCAAATGAATTAAAATCAAATAAATACGTTGGCGTCATTCATTATGAAGGGAATAAAATAAATCTATTACCAAAAATATTTTTCGATACTGAAAAGGAATATCAAACCAATGAAGTAAATCAAATTCAGAACCATATCCTTTGGTGGTTGAGCTATTGTCGAAAAATTAAATTCCCGAACTATCAAGCTTCATTAGGTAGTGCAAAAAATGACTTTTTTGAAGTTTTAATTTATCTCTTCTCAAAATACACTCGAGAGCTTTTAAACTCTTCGATATACCAACAGTACGAAGAAGTTAATCGTGAATTGTCATTTATAAAAGGGAGACTAAACACCAACGAATACATAAATGAAAACTTAAGCAAAGGAAAATGGCACAAACTCAATTGTACTTATGATGCTTTCGTTTTTGACAATGAATTCAATCGCATTATAAAGTATGTTACTAACGTGCTGTTTAATGTTACCTCAAGTCAAGATAGCAAAAAGAACTTAAGAGAAATTCTCTTCATTTTGGATGAGGTATCAGACCAAAGGGCAACTGCTGAACAATGTTCTAGAATCTCATTCAATCCAATGTTTGGTGAATTTGAAACAGTGCGCGATTACTGCCAATTATTCCTCACAAACTGCATATCTTTTGACTACAAAAATGACTTAAAACTCTTTGCTTTTCTGCTACCAATGGAATATGTTTTTGAAGACTTTATTTTTGGTTTCATTGACAAAGAACTAGAAAAAGTAACTGCTAAAGCGCAAAGAAGCGACACATACCTTGACGAAGGAAAAACCTTTAATTTGAAACCTGATTTATGGCTAAAAACAGATCATAAATCTTTGATTGCTGATACAAAATATAAAATTATCTATTCAGATGAGAAAGACCCAAAGAAAGGTATTTCTCAGAACGACCTTTATCAAATGCTTGCATATGCTGTAAGGTTTGAAGTGGATGAAATCATTTTATTTTACCCTAACACAATTAAACAAGCTCAGGAAGAAGAGACAATGTTGACCATTAAAGATGCTTTAGCAAATGATAAAGAAATATCTGTTAGAGCATTTCAGTTGCCGATAATTAATAAAGCATTACTTAAAACTGATATAGAGCCGAATACCGATTTGAGTGTATTGTTTGAATCGACAAGACAAGAATTAATAAATAAAATAGAAAAAATACTGGTATCAACAATGTATCTCATGAAATGAAACGCACCATCTACTAAACGTTAGCAAATATGATGAAGAAATTCTTGCGTACTCTATCCAGTGTTATTGTTTGGTGCTATTTTAACATATGTAATACAAAGAAAAAGATTAAGAAATAAAATGGATGCCCTTTAACCACAATGATATTTAGAAAATAAAAAAACACCTTTTATCTGAATATCATTTAGCAGATAATAACAGTCCTAAAAGAATTAGCAGAATACCAACAAGTATCTGCTTTTAAAGGTTGACTAGTTTTGCTAAGCTCGTGGTTGTAATCCTCTTCTCTCAGCTAGGCAACATTTCATCTTTTAAAGAGTTACTAATAATGATAGAAAAGATTGTTGGCAAATAGAAGCATTAAAAACTTACAATTACAAATTTAACCTCTGCGGAAAACCACATTTAAAAGTACGGTTTTCCGCAAACCAAATACAATATTACTATTTACTTTTGAAAAATATTAAGAATCTAGAGAATAGCAGTTATCAGAGGGTATGAATTAAAGAATTGAAAATACACTCGTTTAAGAAAAGCACAAAATTCTTTTGCTGACTTGTTTTAAACCTATATTTTCACAAACGAAAATGGGGTTATAAAAATAAAAACATCAGCTTATCCCGCCAAAAGGGTTAAATATACTGATATAACATAAGCATATAAACTAGTTAGCAGCAAATAAAAATTCCAGAATGACTTTATTCCAAAAACTCCAAAAAGTATCAAGTGAAGAGGATGTAAAAGATGCATATATCAAAGCTCTTGGTCTGAAAGAATACCAAAAAAACTTGATAGACATACAAACAAAAGAAGTTTGGTTTGAAGCAAAAGATACGGGTAAACATTCTACTTATGCCATGTTTACTCAATTGTTGCATTATGTGCAAGACGCGTTAAATAAAGGACATTATTTACCACCGTTTTTATGCGTAATTGACACAGAAAAAGCAGCAATAATGAGAAGTGAAGAAGTACTTCCTTTCTTAGCAAAAAAAAACATTAAATGGGGGAAGTCTGCTAGTAGCTATACTCAAGAGGCTTTAGATGCAGTTTCAGCGTTTATAGGGACTTACTTCGTTTCATATAAAATAGAAACCCATGAAGAAGAATTTTTAGATACTTTAAAAAATGCTATTAAAACTGGTGAGATAATAAGAATTCAAATAACACCTGATAACTTAAAACAGGTTTTTGACAAGTGGGTTTCTATGGTTGGGAGAGAAATTGATGGAATTTCTGAACATGATTATTCGCTTCTCTTTTTTGCTGATATTATGCATGATGGAACATCATCAACACATTTAAATTTGCCTGCTGAATTAATGCATAAAAACAATAATCCCATTTTTAGTTTAGGTGGAAAATTATATGAATTAAACAACAAAGATGGATATAGGCGCTTCTGGGCAATCTATCACAGACCTCCAAAAGCTGAATACAGAGATTACTTATTGGAAAGAAGAGATAGTTTAATACCTACTAACGAAAGAAGTTTTAAAGGAGCATACTATACCCCATTGGCTGTTGTAGATAAAGCATATGACAAACTATCAAATACTTTAGGGAAGAATTGGCAAAAAAACTATATCATTTGGGATATGTGTTGCGGTGTTGGAAACTTAGAAGTAAAACATAGCAATCACCGTAATATATACATGAGTACTTTAGATAGTGAAGATATTAATGTTATGAAAGCTACAAAAACTTGCGTAGCTGCGGAACGATTTCAATATGATTACTTAAATGATGATATCACTGATAGTGGAGAAATAGACTATACATTAACCAATAAAGTCCCCCTGAGGCTACAAAAAGCAATCAAAGAAGGCAAGAAAATTTTAATATTAATAAATCCACCTTATGGTGAGACCGGTGCTGGAATTGGAAAAGGAGACAAAAACAAAAAAGAAGTTGAGCAGACCAAGATAAATGACTTGATGAAAAATAAGGAAATGGGCTATTCCAGTAAGGAGCTATTTGTTCAATTTTTAGTCAGGATTTCAAAAGAAATACCTACTGCTACATTAGCTATATTCAGTAAAATGAAATATGTTAATGCTCCTAATTTTGAGAAATTCAGAAATCAATGGAATGCAAAATACCTAGATGGTTTCGTTGTCCACAGTAAAGCTTTTGATGGTTTAAAAGGAAATTTTCCAATAGGTTTTTTGATTTGGAAAACAATGAACAATAAAATAATAAATAAAAGTTCTTTTTCAGAAATATTAGTTGATGTTTTGGATAAAAAAGCCAGCCCAATCGGTGACAAAATTTTTTACAACCTACCAAAAAACATTTTTCTGAATGCATGGTTAGATAAGCCAAAAACAAATGATGAATTAGCATTACCATTGAAAAATGCTGTATCAATTTCAAATAATCCTAGATTGAAAAAATCTTGCGATAATATGCTTGGATATTTTTACGCAAGCAATAATGACTTGCAGCACGCTGGTAAAGAAACACTTATATCTTCCTCTATTTATACAGGTGGCAATGGTGGTGGTCTATATATAACTGCTGAAAATCTTTTGGAAGTTGCAGTTGTTTTTACAATCAGAAGGATAATAAAACCAACATGGCTTAATGACCGTGACCAATTTTTACAACCTACTTCTATTCTAACTGACGCATTTAAAAATGACTGTTTGATTTGGATGCTTTTTAATGGGAGTAATTTAAGCGCAAGCGCAAACGATTTAGAATGGAATGACAAGAAATGGAGTATAGTTAACCACTTTATTCCATATAAAGAACAAGAGGTAAACTCCCCTGAACGATTTGAATCTGATTTTATGTCTCAATACATAGCTGGTAAAAAAATATCTAAAGAGTCTAAATTGATTTTAAAAGAAGGGATGAAATTATGGGAAGCTTATTTTTCTCAAAAAGATGTAAGAATTGTTAGAGACGAATTAAAACTAAATCGTTCTGATGTAGGTTGGTATCAAATTAGAAAAGCATTAGAAATTAGAAATTCAAGTGGAGATTTTACACCAGTAAATTTTAACCCTTTCAAAGAGGCTTATAATTCTTTATCTGAAAAATTACGCCCTCAGGTTTATAAATTAGGTTTTCTGAAGCCTTAAATATCAGCTGCTAACAATGTATAAAAAACATAGGGCGTTTGTTCTAAACCGAAAGGTCTGTGAATATTTATGAAGTCCGCTAAATATAAAATTTGGCGTTTATAGTAGAAAAGATAAAAGCAAAATATTTATATTTAGCTAAGTAATAAACCGAAACGAAAGTGCTTATCACCTGCCCTACGATTCTTATACTTAACGTTAGGCAAAATTAACTACTTGCCGAAAATAACTTTTTAAACATTAAAAAACGAACTACAACATACTCATGTTTGTAAAAAGTTGTACCACTTAAAAAAAGTGCTAAATAAAAGGATTTTAGGCAAATTCGTACTTGCTAAATCTTCCACCTGAAAACTGCCTTGAGCCAACGCCTCTAAAAATGGATCTTCAGAACCGGTGTTGGCGTATTGCTTTTTACGGGTATAATATAATTTATTATGGCACGATAATGCCAACTTATAACGTGATTTGGTAAGTAATCTTTCTGACATTAAATATGAATCGAATTAAACAAATTAGCAATGTATAGTGAAGTACTGCAATTCTTTTAATTGCCTTAAAACCTTATCTCTCAAAACTAAACTTCTTCT